>Ga0315298_1000831_pt1 | contig 59147 bp, 53 predicted proteins | sample WHS_1_MG_FD_203077 | JGI IMG/M metagenome (GOLD analysis project Ga0315298, IMG submission 203077) | Extremophilic microbial mat communities from Washburn Hot Springs, YNP, Wyoming, USA - WHS_1_MG | ecosystem: Environmental > Aquatic > Thermal springs > Hot (42-90C) | place: USA: Wyoming... | reverse complement strand
TATTATTGGCTGACGCATCCTCGCCCAGAGCAATTGCCCCCTGTGCACTGGCAGATGCATCATCTCCTAAGGCTACCGAATCAACCCCAGAAGCAGAGGCATCATCACCTATCGCTATCGCATCTTCGGCAGTTGCCTGAGCATTGTTGCCTACTGCAGTAGATTCATGCCCAGTTGCCTGCGCTCCATAACCAAACGCCGCCGAACGATCCCCAGTAGCATCAGTCTCATCACCTACTGCCGTGCCATCACTCGATGCCGTCGCATTTAAACCAATCGCTACTGAATCACTCTTTCCCGAATCATTGAAGAGATTTTCCGCTTTTCACCTCCTTTCCGCCTAAAAAAATTAAAAAAATTAGAGCCTTAGACCGTTAGATTACGGTTTGTAAACATATAGCTCTACCGCGGGGGAAAGTTAAAGACTGGTCTCACTGCAAATTCCAAAACAAAAGAAAAATAAAAAAATTTCAGCATCTTCCCTCAATTATTTCCTGGGTCAGGTTTTAATAATCTAAAACTATTTGAAACTTAAGCTAAAATAATTTTTGCCTGCTATCAAGGATTTTTTTCGAAATTTTTAAATTTTTTTGGGGGGGGTGGAGCTGGTCTTTGGGCTGACCCTGGTTCAGCATACCGGAGATCCCGAAACAAGTTCGGGATGACACGGAAAAGAAAGAGACCCTGAAACAAGTTCAGGGTGACCTTACTTATTAATTTCCTTTAACAGAACTTCCGCCTGTTTGGGGTCAAGCTTTTTTAATATTTGATACTCTTCCCTTGCCCCCTCTTTTTTCCCAAGAAACAGGTAAGCCATTCCCAGGTTAAGGTGGGCAAAGGCATAATCCGGTTTTATTTCCACTGCTTTCTTATAAACTTCCATCGCCTCCTGATGCTTTCCGAGTTTGCCATAACTTGCCCCGAGGTTATTGTAAGCCTCATAATAATCGGGTTTTAATCGGACTGTCTCCTTAAATGCCTCAATTGCTTCCAGGTAGCGTTCCATCCGAGCTAAGGTTAATCCGAGATTATAATGAACATATGCATCATCGGGTTTAAGCTGGATTATCTGTCTGAAGGCTTCAATCGCTTCCGGGTACTGCCCCACCCGGTTATAGGCTAAGGCAAGATTAAGGTGAGTAAAAGCATCATCGGGCTTCCCCTGAACTACCTTTTTAAATTCCTCAATCGCCTCACTATTGCGGCCAAGATGGGTATAAGCTAAACCCAGATTAAGGTGGGCTAAAAGAAAATCTGGTTTCCAGCGAATCGCCTGTTTATAAGCTTCCACCGCATCTTTAAACTGCCGGAGCTGGGCATAAGCTACCCCTAAGTTATTGTAAGCATCGGCATAATCTGGCTTTATCTGAATTGCCTGTTTATAAGGCGCAATTGCTTCCTTATGCTGGCCAAGGTTAGCATAACAAAGGCCAAGATAAAAGTAAGCTTCGGGTTTGGGGGAAGGGTATTTGGTTGACTTCACGAAATAATTCCGGGCAGACTCAAACTGTCCTAATTTAAATAGCTTCATTCCGGTGTCAAAGGGATTTTCTCGGGAGGTAGTTCCTTCCTGGGCGGTAGCCAGAGAACAAAAGAAAAAAAATAACCAAGTTAATTTCAAAAAATTCTTGATTTTATTGCTCATTGCTTATCCCGAAAAATTATTGTCTTAAGACCAGCTGGCGTTTGATTTCCCCGATTTCCCGCTCTAAATGTAAAACTTTCTCCTCCAATTCGTAATGCTCTTCTCTTTTTACAATAACTTCATAAAGCCGATCCAGCCTTAAGTTGGTGTCATCAATCCGTTTATTGGTCTCATCAATCCGCTTATTGTTCTCATCAATCCGTTTGTTGGTCTCATCAATCCGTAAGGTTAGCTCCTTCCTTACCTCATCAATCTTTAAGTTGGTCTCATCGATCCGTTTGTTGGTCTCATCGATCCGTTTGTTGGTGTCATCAATCCGTTTATTGGTCTCATCAATCCTCCGGCTCTGATCAGCAAGATGAAGATTTACATCGCCTAACCGCTGGTTGGTTAAATTCAAAATCGCCTTAATCTCCCGATTCTCTTCCTTAATCTTATCCAGCTCCGGAACAATAAGTTCCTTCAACGCTACCCTTATACTCTCCATTACTTCCATTTTTTCCTCCCGATAGATTATTTTTAACAATTTTGATAATAATGTAAACCAAAATCAGTTTAATGGCAAGGAAAAAAGTTGTTATTTAAAATTTATAAATTTACTTTTGCCCAAAATAGATTAAAATCTAAATTTTAAAAATTGGTTAAAAAATTGCTTTTGCTCGTGATGAGGTAAAAAATGAGAAGAAGAGTATGGTGGATAACAACTTTGTTTTTTTTAGTTGTGGGGGTAAATTGCAGTGAGGGAGCGGATTCACCCTTGCTGGATAAAATCAGGTCTGCTACTACTTATATATTTATTAAAAGTGGAGGAACATTTGTTCCCCGGGGAACTGGTTTTTTTGTTGGCCTTCGAATACCCACAAAACCAAAAAGTTTTTTTCTTTATCTGGTAACCACCAAACATCTTTTATACCAACCCGGGACTTCACAATTTATCGATACTATCTATATCCGGCTAAATAAAAAAGGTGGTGGTTCGGAATTAGCGGCTATCCCGGTCAAAACCCAGGGAGCCAACCGAACCGTTTTTGTTCATTCAGACCCCACGGTAGATTTAGTAGTTATGCCGGGTATGCCTGACCAGACCCGTTTTGATTTCAAATTTATTACCGATGAATTTTTTCTTCCTCAGGAAGCTGGAAATCTCCTTAAATATTATGAGGGAATTGAAGTTTTTTACCCCAGTCTTTTTTTCCTTTATGCCGGCGCCGGTGGAAACCATCCTTTTTTTCGCTATGGTCGCTTTGCCTTGATCCCTGAAGAAAAAATTATGTGGGAAGGTAAGCTAACTACCCTCTATCTCATTGAGACTAATGGGTTTCCGGGAGAAAACAGTGGTGCACCAGTATTCTTTTTCTGGGAAAGCGGTAACCCACCAGGAAGTCAGTCCTTACTTAAGCTCGCAGGAATAATCCAGGGCAGCTTCATTGACCAATCAGCGATTACAAGAAATAGATCGGCTATTCCTTTTTCTAACGAAGGGATAGCGGCAATGATACCAGCAACCAAGCTTTACGAGCTGCTTTTTTCCGATGAGGTAAGGCGACAAAGAGGTTTTTAGTTTGAATCTCCTTCTCAGCGCCAATAAGTTTAAGAGGAAATTTTTATGTCTTCACCTCCGCGACTTTATCTGATTGACGGCAGTAGTAATATCTATCGAGCCTATTTTGCGCTTAAAACCCTTTCTAATTCCAGGGGATTTCCCACTAATGCGATTTTTGGCTTTACCTCTATGCTGGTAAAAATTTTGCGCGATTTTCATCCGGAATATTTAGGAATTATATTTGATGCGAAAGGGCCTACCTTCCGCCACCATCTCTATGAAAATTACAAATCTACCCGACCCGGAATGCCGGATGATTTGACTCTCCAGCTCCCTTATATCAAAAAGATTGTTCAGGGCTTTAGAATTAATGCTCTGGAATTGGAAGGTTATGAGGCGGATGATGTTATTGGCACTATTGCTAAAAAAGCAAGCTCCGAAGGAATATCTACCATTATTATTTCCGGAGATAAAGACCTGTTACAGTTAGTGGACGAGCGAATTAGCATTTTTGACCCGCGGACAAACAAAATATTGGGAGTTAAAGAGGTTGAGGAACGGTTTGGGGTTAGCCCGGATAAATTGATTGAGGTGTTAGGTTTAGCCGGGGATTCTACTGATAATATTCCCGGAGTACCGGGAATCGGAGAAAAGACTGCCGCTAAACTGATCCAAAAATACCAGTCAATTGCCGAAATATATAGGCATCTGGAGGAATTGAGCGATTTGAACCTGAAAAATAAACTTAAGCAGAACCAGGATCAGGCTTTTTTAAGTAAACAGCTGGTGACTATTGATACTTCTTTGCCCCTGTCTTTTAACCTCCAGGTTTTTCGGGTGGCAGAACCAGATTTAGCAATTCTTGAGCCGATTTTTAAGGAATTAGAATTTAGCCGGTTTCTTAAAGAATTTATCCCGCCCAAAACCCCAACCTCCCAAAACTACCATCTAATATCAACGCCGGAAGAATTTCAGAATTTCCTTTTAACCTTAAGCCGGACAAAAGCATTTTCCTTCATTATAAGTAAAGATTCTCCGGATCTGCTTAAAGCCAATATCACTGGCTTTGCCTTATCTTTGCCCGGAGGGGAAGCTTTCTATATCCTTTTAAATGATTGCTCTGGATTAAATCTTGCTTCAGTGCTGGCAGCTTTAAAGCTAATATTCGAAGACCCTGAGATAAAAAAATATGGTTATAATATTAAACCGGATTATCTTCTCCTTTCCCGCCACGAAATAATGCTCAGAGGAGAGGAAGATGTTCTGTTAGGGGCTTACCTGCTTAATCCTTCCAAAAAGAATTATGACCTCAAAGAGCTTGCTTTTGAGTATCTGGATTATCAGATGCTTGATTATAAAGAGTTTTCGAAAACAAAACCAAAAAATTTGCTCGGGAAAAATAGCCCAAACCAAAAATTTGAGGAATATTTAACCGAAGAAGCAGTAGTGATTTTACGGTTAGCAGAAACTATCTTTCCTCAGCTAAAAGAAAAAAGGCTGGATAGATTGTTTTTTGAAATCGAAATGCCTTTGGTCAAAGTGTTAGCCAGGATGGAGGAGGCGGGGGTAAAGATAGATGCCGAGATACTATCCAACCTTTCAAAAGAATTAGAAAAAGAGCTTAAGGAGTTAGAGAAAAAGATTTATTATCTGGCAGGAGTAACCTTTAATATCAATTCTCCCCAACAGCTCCGGGAAGTTCTGTTTACTAAGCTTAACCTTCCTCCTGCCTCCCGGACAAAAACCGGGTTTTCTACCAGCCTTGAGGTGCTCAATAAGTTAGCAAAAATTCATGAGGTTCCTGCCCTGGTGCTGGAATATCGAAGTTTAGCTAAATTAAAATCTACTTATATTGATGTAATTCCCCAATTGATTCATCCTCATACTGGAAGAGTACATACTACCTTCAGCCAAACCACTACTGCTACCGGAAGATTAAGCAGTAGCAACCCTAACTTGCAAAACATCCCTATCCGGGGAAAGTGGGGAGAAAAAATCCGCCAGGCATTTGTGGCCGAAAAAGGATACTTTTTAGTCTCAGCCGATTATTCGCAGATCGAGCTTAGAATAATGGCTCATCTTTCCGGAGATAAGAATTTAAAAGCCGCATTCTTACAGGACGAAGATATTCATACCCGAACCGCTTCCGAAATATTTCAGGTGCCACCGGAAAAGGTAACGCCCACGATGCGGCGAGAGGCTAAAGTGATTAATTTTGGAGTAATTTATGGAATGACGCCGATGGGGTTAGCCGAAGAATTAGGCATCTCCCGGGGGGAAGCGAAAAATTATATTGAAAACTATTTTAAAAAGTATAAGGGGGTAAAAGAATACATTGACTGGACTTTATCTCAAGTTCGGGAAAAAGGATACACCACTACTCTTTTTGGCCGGATTAGGTATCTTCCCGAAATTGACAGCCCTAACCGCGCAGTGCGAGAGTTTGCGGAACGGGTAGCAATTAATACCCCCATCCAGGGAAGTGCGGCAGACATTATAAAAATAGCTATGCTCCGGATCGACGAACGAATTCGCCAGGAAAAACTTAACGCCCGGATGATCTTACAAATTCATGACGAGCTTCTATTTGAGGTAAAAGAAAGCGATCTTTACTCCCTTCTCACCCTGATCAAAAACGAAATGGAAAAAGCAGTGATCCTCGATCTGCCAATTAAGGTAAGTGTGGGCTTCGGAAAAAACTGGTATGAAGCCCACTAACTCCTTAACCTTATTTATTCTACCACAATTATTTCCCCCGTAGCTACTACTTTATCCTGAGTAGTTGGGGAAGATTCAGCGGGAGGGATTACTACTTCATATTTGAAATTGCCGGCAACATTAAATCGGACGCTTGAAGTTCCGGCATTAGGAATCAGATTAGAAACAAAGCAATTTTCAACAAACTTAAATCCACTATAGCCATCCATACCTACGCTACACTTCTGGTTAGGTTCTTTAAAAACTATTTTTACCAATTGCCCCGACCAGTTAATCCAGACCACACAGGTACCTTTAGTAACCGTAAGTTTTTCGGTATCGAGACGAACTGCCTTTTCAGGCGCATTTCTTACTTCATCAATTCTAATAATTTTACACTCCTGAGCCTTACTTATCACTGGATTCATTAAAGCGATAAACAGCAAAAAAATCACCACTACCTCGAAATTAACCAATAGTTTCTTCCTGCTCATTATTTACCTCCTTCAGAGAATAAAAATTAAGTCAAAAAATTCACTTTGTTATATTCTTATCTTTAACCTCGGATTTTGTCAAGAGAAAATTTTGGAGGTGCGGAAAAATCGGCAGAATAAGGCAAAAGGACAGGCTGAACTTGGTTTTGCATCCCTGAGATCCCGAAACAAGTTCGGGATGACAGTAAAAAAAAGGAGGAGTTAAGCCCCTCCTTTTTTACTTGGTTAATAAATTAACGGGATTATTTTTTCCGACCAGAGTATTCCGCAAAAACTAAGGCTACTACCCGATAAATCATATGGGCGAATTTAGAATAAGGAAGATAAGCAAGAAGGAAAAAAACAAAAATCAGGTGGACGCTATAAAATAGATAAGCACCAAAGGCAAATTCTGCCATCCGAGCAAACTGAGTGAGAAATCCGGTTATTACTACCAACAAAATTGTCCAGGTAAAAACCGAATCCGGATAGGTACTTGCTCCCGCCCGGTCTTTATTAGCTGAATGGTTATAGAGTACTAAAAAACAACCTAAGAGGATTGCCAGGCCACCTAAATTACCGAATAACTTAACCAGACTAAAAAACGACCAGGGGGGCAAAAGGCTTTCGTTACCCGGGAAAAGGAGCTTTTCCGTCCAAATCCCACCCGCACTAATTGCAGTAGCAAGCAAGCATAAAACAAATCCGTAAAATATAGCCAAATGAGCATAGTATCGGATTTTGTTAGCCTCACACTCATTAAACTTCTCATGAAAGATTATCATCCGGAGCACCCTAACCCCATAAGTCTTAAGAGCCGAACATAAGCAAGGAGCTCCTGCCATCTCTTGCGTCAAGTTTCCCCAGAACTTTTTTACCCCAGCCACTAAGGCAATCAATACCAGCAAGGTAAAAATTCCTGCCGCAATATCAATCACTTCGTAGGGGATAAAGTTCCGGAAAAGGATAGGACCCGAAGGAATTTCCTTGCCCCGCAGAATCAGCAATAAAAGGATAATCGGAAAGCCGAACAAAAAGGGTAAATAGCGAGCCTGGCTTAGGGCTTTGCCCAGAAATTTGGGAAAAGCAAAATTGATAAAGCTATAATTTCGGACTGCAGCCAAAACTTCGCCGGGCTTGGCATTCCGCGGACAGTTTACCGAACAGTCATTACAGTTGTAACATAGCCAGATATCCGGATCCTTCATCAACTTATCCTTTAACCCCCACTGGCTCCAGATCATCTCTTTTCGAGGAAAAGGCTTGTCTTCCGGAGATAATTTGCAGATTACTGAGCAGGTGCCACACTGGAAGCATTTCTTAAGTGAGTCACCACCCAATGATTTTACCTGTTTTATAAAGTCAAGGTCAACCTTTATCGGACTTGGTTCAGACATATCATCTCCTCCTACATTTCTTTATAGGGATTAGGACCTACTTTATTAATCGTGTCTAAAAACTCATCAATAATCCCGGGAAGTCTATGATAGTCAGAATGAGCAATAATTTCAAAACGAATCCGTTCCGACTCTAATCTTAACCGGTCAAGAGTTTCTTTAATCTTTCCCATCCGGTAGTTCGCTAACTCACTCCCTTTCACCATATGGCATTGATAATCATCACCGTGCTTGCAGGCTAAAAGGAGGACTCCGTCAATTCCCTTAGAAAGGGCATCCGCAATCCAGACTAAATTAGTTGAGCCAACACAGCGAAGTGGAATAATCCGAACATAGGGATTATAGGTTAGCCGGTTAATCCCTACCATATCCAGTGCAGGATAAGCATCGTTTTCGCAAGCCAGAATCAGGATACGGGGTTTTTCTTCATACTCTTCCGGAACTTCAATATTCTTAATCATCGAGCCAATAATATCTACCGAATAATCTTTAAATGAGATAATCCTTTCCGGGCAGGACCCCATACAAATTGCACACCGTCGACAACGGGTAGGGTTGGGGAGTGGATTAAATTTTTCATCTTCATTAATGGTGCCAAAAGGACATTCCTCCGTGCACCGCTTACACTGGGTACAGCGTTGCATAAAAAAGTCGGGATAACTCCGGTCTCCCGCCCGGGGATGAACTGCTTCTCCCCGGGAAGTCATTTCTACACATTGAATTGCCTTTAAGGCCGCACCAGTAGCATCTTCCAAAGCACTGACCACATCCATCGGAGCCCGCACTGCTCCAGCGGCATAAATGCCAGTGCGCCGAGTTTCGTAAGGGAAACAAATAAAATGAGAATCGGGAAATCCGTATTTTAACGGGGGTAATTCGGGTCCCTGACGGTAAGCTAAATTTAAGATATTGGATTTAATAATAATATCAGTAGGAGCAGGTTGATCCGCCTTTTTATCTTTTTCCTCTTCAGCAACGACTACCTTCACTGCTTCTCCCAGCGCAGTAGTGGGAACCATTCCGGTAGCCAGAACAACCAGGTCACCCTCAATTTTGAGATCTTCTCCAATTAAAGTATTTTTTACTTCTACCGCAATCTTTCCATCGCCAATTCCGGTAATATTGGCTACCTCACCTTTAGTAAAAAGGATTCCTTCATCATTTTGCATTTCCTTATAAAAGTTCTCGTAAAGTCCGGGAGTCCTTATATCCTTATAAATAATAAAAACCTTGGTATCAGGATTTTGCATTCGGAGATATTTGGCTTGTTTCAAAGACTCCGCACAACAAAGAGAAGAACAATAGGGCAGGTGATTTTCATCGCGCGAACCCGCACAGAGGATAAAAACTACACTCTGCGGAACCTTACCATCGAATGGTCGGGTAATTCCACCCCGTTTTGCCATCTCTTCCAAGGTTTCCCGCGTAATTACATTGGGATGCTGTCCATAACCAAGATTTCCTAATTTGGCAGCATCATAGGGAACCGCCCCAGTAGCTAAAACAATTGCCCCCATCTTTTCCGTAGCACTTTTACCATCATATTCAATAGTTACTTCAAATTTACCCGGTGCGCCGACCGTCTGCTTGATCTGAGCAGAAGTATAAACCTTAATTTTAGAATTAGAGTTAATTTCCTTTACTAAACTATCTACTAAACTACGCGCATCTTGAGGTTGATTAAAGGGAGGCTGATAGGGAATAATCTGGTGGAGTGTTCTCGCCCATCCACCTAATTCCGGTTCCTTTTCCACCAATACTACTTCATACCCGGCTTTCGCCGCTTCTAAGGCAGCCGTCATTCCAGTTAATCCCCCACCCACTACCAAAACATTTTTTACTAAACCTTCTTCATGATAAGGGACGACAAAATCCATCTTCTGGACCCGAACAATCCCCATCCGGAGATTATCTTCGGCCAACATCTGGGTATCCTCATCATTAGCAGGATGACACCAGACTACTTGTTCCCGCAAATTAACTCGGTTTAAAAGCACCTCCGAACCAAAGTTAAAAACCTCAGTCTTTGCCCGAGGAGAACAAGCAGCAATTACCAAGCCATTAATACCTTCGGCAATATCCTTTTTTATTAACGAAATTCCCTCTTCACTGCAAAGGGAGTCATGAACTTTGCAAACCTGAGCTTTAAGTGAGGTTGCAATCTTTGATAATGCCTCAATATTAAGCGATGTTCCAATTTCACAGCCTTTACAAATATAAACACCAATCTTTTTATCCATAGGATTACCTCCTCACAATCGATTGAATTGCCTTTAAAGCTGCTGCGGTAGCATCCCGTACTGATGAAGCAACATCCATTGGACTTCGAACACAGCCAGCAGCATAAATTCCTTTACTATTGCCATTTAAAATTATAAACCCATTTTCATCATAATTTACTTTTGCTCCGGGAATTTTCCTTTCCGCAGTAGACGGAACCATTCCGGTAGCCAGTACCACCATATCCACTGTTTCTTTAACTATTCTCCCGGAAAACTGGTCTTCGGCAGTAACCGTTAAGTTTCCCGTTGCTGGGTCTTCTCCAATATCCGCTACTTTACCTTTAATTAAGGAAATATTTTTATCCTGGGTAAGGGGGGTAAAAAACTCCTCGTATTTCCCTATCGCCCGAATATCGATATAAAAGATATAAATTTTTGCCTCCGGATATTGTTCCCGCACATAACGGGCTTGTTTTAAAGAAGCCATACAGCAAACTGATGAGCAGAAAGATAAGTAATTTTCATCTCGGGAACCAGCACACTGGACAAAAGCAATGCTTTTAATTTCTTTCCCGTCCGAGGGACGAAGAATTTTACCCTGAGTCGGTCCGTGGTGAGAAGTTAGCCGCTCCATCATTACATTGGTAATAACATTTTTATACTTACCAAATCCATAGTATCCCACTTTGGTAGCATCAAATGGTTGCCAGCCAGTAGCCCAGACAATAGCTCCTACTTTTAAATCTAAAGTGGTAGGTTTCATATCCAAATCAATTGCATTGTATTTACATGCATCTTTACATTTCTGGGCTTCGGGAGTGCCAATGATTTGGGGAGAAATTACATACCTTAAGGGAAAAGCAAAATCAAAGGGAAGATAAGCTGCCTTAACTTTATCCATGCCATAATTAATTTCATTAGGTATCTCAGTGGTGCACACTTTGGCACATTCCCCACAGGCGGTGCAATTCTCATTTACATAACGGGGATTAATTCGGAGTTTTACTTCATAATGACCCTCATCACCGCTAATACTTTCCACCTCAGTTAAGGTAAAATACTTAATGCGAGGGTTGTCCTTTATCCGGCGAAAATTTATTTCCAGACCACAGCTGGGGGGACAAAGCTTAGGGAAATACTGATAATTTTGCGCCACCCTCCCCCCTAAATAAGGATTTTTTTCGACCAAAAATACCTCATACCCCACTTCCGCAGCTTCAACTGCTGCGGTAATACCACTGATCCCACCACCCACCACCATAATACTTTTACTATTACTCATAGCTATCGTTCCTCCATTTATGACTTCTCATTTATCATTAAAACTTTCATCGGCAAATTTGGTAGCAAAAAATAATACCAAAATTAGAACAAAATTTAAATAAAAAAATATTCCCATCAACCAATTGGGAGGATAAACTAAAAAATTTAACTTAATCGTCGTAATGGTAATATTTCTTGTTTATTCATCGCCCATTCCCCGGACTGGGGATCCCACCGACAATTAACAAATACATGCCAGTTTTTTTCATCCAGTTCGGGAAAATCCGCCCGATAATAATAACCGGGCCACCGAGTTTCTTCCCGAAACAGTAAAGCGCGAAGATGAGCCTCTGCCTGCCATAGGCGGTGAATATTTTCCCAGCAGCGCATCAGCTCATGCTGGTCTTCGGCAGCAAGCATTTCCGCATCTTCTTTCAAATAGTTAATAAGCTCTAACCCCCTTTCTAAGAAATGGCGATTGGTAGTAAAATGCATGGTTACTCCACCTGCATATTCATCCATAATTTTTTGGAGCCGAAACATAAAGTCTTTCGGCTTGATAAAATTGGGGTTAACCTTCGAATCACTAGTAAACGAAGCGTATTTATCAAAAATTTCGCGGGGCCGAAAAATCTCTTTTTTGATTTTCTCAATTTTCCCCCGGTCTATTTTTGCTGACTGATTATTTTCTAAGATAAATTTGATTGCTGCCTTAGCCGCAATTCTTCCTTCTACATGGGAGCCGGAAGAAAATTTATGACTTGAAGCGCCCGAAGCATCACCCGCACAAAACAGCCCCTCCACCGTCGACATATTAGTATATCCCCAGAAATATTTACTCGGTGCCACATCTTCCGGTCCACTCACCCAGGCACCCGAACCACCCGAGTGAGAACCAATAAAATAAGGTTCACAGGGGACAATCTCAGAGGGATGTTTTTCCGGCTCAATATTAGTAGCTGCCCAAAGCAGAGATTGGGTAATCGTCATATCTAAAAAGTCTTCCCAGGCTTCGGATTCTAACTCCCGGAGTTTTTTCTTCGCTGTTTTTTCATCTGGCGCAGCTTCAGCAATTCTTTGGATTGCCTTATCAGTTCGCATATAAACCGGACCCTTCCCTCCAAAAAAATCAACCATCCCCAAATGATTTTTCAAACAAGTGGGAATAGGTTTAGTGTTACCATAAGGAAGATAGTTTATCAACTTATCCTGATTAATTACGGTATAATCTTCGCCGTGGGCATTAACCGTATTGGATTTAAACAATAAAAACCACGCCCCTACTGGACCATATCCATCTTTAAACCGCAAAGGAGTAAAACGGATTTCCTGGCAGGTCATTTCCGCGCCGCTTTTTAACAAAAAATAAGTACTTGAACCGGTATTCCAGGGAGGATACCAGGAGCGTCCCAGTCCTTCGCCCGTAGAGCGAGGTTTAAAAACATGAGCTGCTCCTCCCATAGCTACTAATATTGCCTTAGCTTTAAACAAGTAAAATTTTTCTTCTCGCACATTAAAACCTACTGCCCCCACAATACGGTTACCCTCCAGAATCGGTTCAACAATAAAAACTCGCTCGTATAAATGCTCTTCCAATGGCCCCAAAGTTTTTAGTGCATTTTTAGCTGCTTCCGCAACAATAACTTTATAGGATTCCCCATTAATCATAATCTGCCACCGCCCCTCATGGACATACTTTCCTTCTTCGTCCTTCCAAATCGGAAGCCCCCAGCGCTCAAAAAGATGGACGGAAGAATCAACATGGCGCGCAATATTATATACCAAATCCTCCCGGATAATACCCATAAGGTCATTGCGCACATAACGGACATAGTCTTCTGGCGTATTATAACCTTCGGCTAATCCCAAATATAAATTAATCGCCGAAAGGCCCATTGAGACTGCACCACTGCGATCAATTACTGCCTTGTCCACCATAACCACTTTTAGGCCATTCTTCTTCGCCCAATAAGCAGCCTCGACAGCTGCTCCGCAAGCGGCCATCCCTCCCCCAATAATCAACAAATCAGTGGTTACTTCTACCGTAGGGATATCCATAATTTTTTTCTCTTACCCCTTCAATTTTTCCTTGTCCCAGCAAAAAATTTTTATTTTCTTCCTAAATGGAAGTAGTATAAAGACGCCGGCTCAGTCATAAGCGACCCATCATTAATATCCCCTGAACCTTCCGGAAATCCTCCTTGTGGGTCAGCTGTTCCTTCCGGTGTAGTGCGGGTAGGAAACTTAAAACGCTTAATCATTCCACTGCGAAACTTAATTGTCCAAAGAATATCCTCAGATCCCCGAAGAGGGAAAACGCTTGCCCTCAGTGGAATAAAATCTGAATATCCCCGCACCTCAATGGCTTGTTGCGGACAAATCTTCACGCAATTAAAGCATTCCCAACACATCTGGGGATCGCGGTTGTAAGCCTTTAAAGTTTTTGGATTGAGAACCATTAAATCATTAGGGCAAATATACTGACAAGCAGTCTTGCCCTGCGTCTTACAACCATCACATTTATCTGTCAGTACAAAACTCGGCATCCCGGTTAACTACAATCAATATGAATTTTTTATATTTTTTTATTAGCAGTATTTTTAACCCGAAAAATGGGGTCATGAAATAAACTGAAACGGATCCACTTATAAGCAAAATCAAGTAAATGTTCGTCGGAGGAAGCCACTTTAGCAATAGTTTCTCCCGAGATATCAAACCGATCAAAAAATGTGCTATCAAACAGAAACCGTCTAAATTTATCTAAGTTATAACAGGTAAGGTAAAATAACTTTGATTCCTCAAAAGTTAATTTAACTTCTTTATGGAGAAGATATTCGTGTAGGGTAACATCTTTATAGGCTTCATTCATACTTTGATAGGGTGCGATCTGTTGAGAAGCAAGCCACTCCTCAATGGTCTGCTCTTTTCCTGATTTAAAACCTTGGCAGAACTGATCCTCCGGGAGAAAAAATTCGTATTCCATAAACGGCGTCGGGAAAAGAGGATAAATTCGGCACGACCAGGGTCGGTCATTATAAATTATACAACCATCTTCGCTCACAAAGGGGCAATTCTTCACTTCGTCTTCCTTCATTTTTAGCGCTACTGTAGGCAATCCCTTTGCGTCAACCAGGGCAATAGTATAGGTCTCAAGAAATTCTTCCGAGGTTTTTCCTGTAGCCCGTTTCATCCGTAAAACATCATAAGGAGTCAACATAATTGTAATATCCCGACAACAATGGGTAAAACAGGGCAAACCCTTTCGACACTCAAATTTAAACGAGTCAGACAAGGTGTATTTTTTCGGAGGAGGACTGCTTGGTTCAGCTGAACTCGATTTTTCCTCCCTGGAATATTGCTTGGCCATAATCAAACCTTATTTTCGGATTTAGGTTAAAAAATTAGTCCTTTATTCATCGGGCTAAATAGGTATAGGGCGACCGATGAAAGTCGCCCTATACTGAAAACATATATTAACTTTAAAAAGCTTATTACAAAATTGGCACCATTGGCCGCTCAATTACCTGCCATTCCTTTTTGGCTACATTATATTTCACATTAATAAACTTCTTTTCTTCTTCTTTCAAATGGAGGTAATCATATTTGTAATAGTAACCAGGCCAACGGGACTCTTTTCGTGCCAATCGGGTTCGGGCACAAGCTTCAGCGACCCAATAGCGGTGTTTCATTTCCCACGCCCGGAGAAGCTCATGGAGATCTTTCGCCGCTAATTTATCCAAATCTTCCTGGCAGAAACTGAGTTTCCAGAGGCAGGTTTCCAGCATCTTATCCGAAGTGCCATAAGTAGTTTCCCATCCACCAGCATATTCGCCCATAATTTTTTGGAGCCGGAACATAAATTTATCCGGAGATAAATAATGGGGACTAATATCCGGAGTGGTGGTATAGGAACTCTTTTCTTCATAAAGAGCTAACGGCTGATAAACCTCAGCTTTGAGTTTATTAATAGTCTCATCGGATACAGTAGGAGTATAACCTTTGTTGTCTAATGCGAATTTTACCGCTGCCTTAGCTGCAATCCGGCCGGTTACATGAGAACCACTGGAAAACTTATGCGCACAAGCACCGATACCATCACCCGCAGTAAACAAACCTTTCACCGTAGTCATATAGGTATATTGAGCGGGGAAATTGTCTTTGTATTCCTTCGGCATAAGCTCTTCTGGACCACAACACCATGCCCCCACCGAACAAGCATGAGAACCGATAAACACTGGCTCTGAAGTCATAAGTTCCATCGGTTTTTCCAGCGGATCGACATTATGAGCTGCCCAGTTGGTAGCACCAGAGATGGTCATATCGAGGAAGTCTTCCCAGGCTTCACTTTCAAATTCCCGAAGTTTCTTTTTCTGCTCTTTGGGGTCAGTTACCTGAGATTTAATTCTTTCGGAAACCTTTTCCGTATGCATCCAGAAAGGTATCTTCCCTTCCTGCATTTCCAGAATCATCTGATAATTTCTCATTGGAGTGGGCATTGGTTTCGCGCTGGCATAAGGATCCCACTTTTTGACATCTCGTTTGGTGTAATCCTCGCCGTAGGCATTGGTAGCTGGGGTCTGGAAAAGAAGGAAAAATGTTCCTACCGGACCATATGAATCTTTAAACCGCGGCGGAACAAAGGTAACATCCATCTGGGTAAGTTCACCACCAGCGAGAAGAATCAGCGCATAAGTAGAACCGGCATTAAAGGGGGCAATCCAAGCCCGACCAAGAGCTTCACCCTGAGATCGCGGCCGGAATACATGCACCGCACCACCCATCACGCACAGGACTGCTTTTGCCTTAAATACATAAAATTTATCTTCCCGTACACTAAAACCAACTGCACCACAAACTCGATTCTCTTCTTTTTCGTCTTTTAGCAGGTGAGTAATATAAATTCGCTCATAGATGTTGTCCATTCCCAAAGCACTTTTGGCTGCTTCGGCTACAATGACTTTATAACTTTCTCCGGAAATCATTACCTGCCACCCACCGGACTTAACATATCTTCCCTCTTCGTCTTTCCAAATCGGAAGTCCCCATTTCTCGAATAATTTGACGGTGGAATCAACATGGCGGGCAAATTCATAAACTAAATCTTGACGAGTTAACCCCATCTGGTCATTGGTTACATACTTAACAAACTCTTCGGGGGTTTTAGGGTTTTGAGATACCTTGCCATCCAATCCCATATAGGTGTTGATGGCGGAAAGCCCCATCGCTACTGCGCCACTGCGATCAACTGCAGCTTTATCTACCATCACTACTTTTAATCCGGCGGCTTTTGCCCAGTACGCTGCCTCTACCGCTGCACCGCAACCAGCCATTCCCCCACCGAGAATCAAAACATCAGTTTCAACTTTTTCTACTGATACTTCTCTCATATTTACCTCCTTTTACTTCTTTAAAGTCGGAATTTCATTTACTCCCAATAACTCAGGCTCGGCAAAGAGCTTATTGCTGGTTAAGTCATCTACCTTTGCCTCAGGATACCCTTCCAATGCCTTTATCGAGCCTTCCGGAGTAGTTCTTATCGGGTATTTAAACCGTTTCACCCTTCCATCGCGGAAGGTAATCGTCCACATAATATCTTCTGATCCCCGGAGAGGTGTTGAGGCAGCACCGAGAGGCATAAAATCAGCATAACCCCGAACATCAATCGCCTGCTGGGGACAAATCTTTACGCAGCTATAACATTCCCAGCACCAATGCGGCTCCTGATTATAAGCCTTCATCCTTTCTTTATCTAATACCATTAAATCATTGGGGCAAATATATTGACAAGCAGTCTTGTCTTGCCCTTTACAACCATCACATTTCTCCATTATGACATAGCTTGGCATATAAGCACCTCCACGAAAAAAATTAACAACTTAGAATAGGTTATCGGGTTATAATAAATCAACCTAAAAATTTTTTACCCCCTTTACCACCCCCTTTCTCAGCAAATTAAGATTAAAAAACTAACCTTCCCCAGTCAATTTTATTTTTTCAAAGCTTCACCGGTTGCTGCTCCATGAAGCTTAATCTCTACCTTTTTCTCCAATCCCTGATAATATTCTCGTAGTACCTCCAGAACTTCAGGACGAGAAAACTGGGGTGTCAGAGTGCCACCTTCAGCCAGGGTTTTCCGAACAATTGTGCCACTCAGAAGAACTCGATCCTCCTTACCGTGAGGGCAAGTCCGCATCGAAGCCATTCCATCACACTTTTTGCAGTAAAAAGTCCAATCAATGGGAAGGGGCTTTAATTTGAGAGCATCTTCCGGGATTTCATGGAAAATTTTTTGCGCATCGAATGGTCCATAATAATCACCTACCCCTGCATGGTCCCGACCAACAATTAAATGGCTACAGCCATAATTTTGACGAAAAACCGCATGGAGCAATGCTTCGCGAGGCCCTGCATAACGCATCTCCATCGGGTATCCACCCATAACAATGGTATCTTTTACAAAATATTTCTCGACTAGAACATTAATCGCCTTTACTCTTACATCTGCTGGAATATCACCTTCTTTAAGCTTTCCTAAAAGCTGGTGGATATAAACTCCGTCACAGACTTCGATTGCTATTTTGGCTAAATACTCATGCGAACGGTGCATGGGGTTGCGGAGCTGAAGTGCTGCCACTGTTCGCCAGCCTTTTTCTTCAAATATTTTTCTTGCTTCCGCCGGGCGTTGATAAAGACCCGGAAACTCTCGGGGGAAATAACTTTCGCTGATAACTTTAATCGGGCCAGCTAAGTTTATTTCTCCCTGAGCTAATACTTTAGCTACTCCCGGATGTTCTGGGTCATCGGTGCGAAATACGGTTTTGCATTCATGGATTTTATCAATTTTATATTTTTCGGTAATCTTCATTGTCGCCAAAATCTCATTATTTTCGGTATCCAAAAGAGCCACTTCCTGCCCAATAGAAAGAGAATCAGCGATCTCTTTAGTGGTAGAAAGGGTAATAGGGATAGGCCAGAAAAGACCATTTGCCATCTTATATTCGTCGCATACCCCTTTCCAATCATCATACCCCATAAATCCCTCTAATGGGGTAAAAGCACCAATACCCATCATCAAAACATCGCCTGCTTCGCGCGAAGTCATCGGAACCACTTTTAGGGTTTGGGCTTTTTTCTTTTCTTCTTCCAGAGCTTCACCTTCTAATAATAATGGTTTTAAATCTCCTCCTCCATGGGGTGGAACTAAACTGGACATAATATTAGCCTCCTTTCTAAAGTAATACGTTTTTAAGTTTTAATAATGTTAAATACCTTCCCCTTCTTTCACCAAAATAAAAAGGAGAATAGAGCACCTCGGTTTTCACCGATAAAAAATTAACTTAATCTTTTCACCTTTATTAGCCACTCCCCTCCCAATTTTAATGACTTTTATCACTATTTAATTTGATTATTATCAATTTATTTTTAAAAAAATCTTTGTTTAATTTTCGGTAGATTAATAAACTACTCATTTAGCAAAAAAATTTTTGAAAATACTAAGACATTTTTCACTAAAAATAATGATTTTTGTCAAAAAATGTTGAAATATTTATCAATTGTTTATTTTTCCGAAATTTTCTGAAGGCGAGCAAAATTAAGGAGGGAGACAGAATTTTTGTTTATCTCGATCAATTTTTCCCGCTTAAAATCTTGAAGAATCCGGATCGCCGTTTCTTCACAAAGTCCTACCACTTCCGCAAACTCTACCCGGGAAAGGGGAAGAGTAAATTCATTTTGCGGTTCATCAAAAAGGTTTTCGGAAAGATCAAGGAGAAAAGAAGCTATTCGGGAGCGGGCATTTTTTTGCCCCAGTTCCATAATCTTCTGGTAGGAACGGACTAATTTCCTTTTCATAAATTCAAGGAAAATTATCCCGGTTTTAGGTTTTCGCCTTAACAAATCTTCCAGTAAATTCTTATCAATGGCGCATAATTCCGAATCCACTAATGTTTCCGAGGTATGGTGACTAAAATCTTCAAAAAGACAATGGAGATTCAAAAGCTCTTCTTTTTTAATAAGAGAAAGTATTTGCTGTTTTCCCCCCGGCAATGACTTGTAGGTTTTTACTAAACCTCTTTTTACCACATAAACATTCTGCACTGGATTGGTCTCCATGCAAATAACCTGGCGTTTTTTATAGCGCATTGGAAAGGTTATGGAACAAAGATCCTCCTTGCTTTCTTCATCGAAATCTTTCCAGGAGTGACCATAAAAAATAATGCAATTCTTACACAGAGTACCTTTACAATAAATTGGCATGACAGTAATCAATCTCCTAAATTTTTTAAAATTATATCTTAAAATTAAAAGGTTTGAAACAAAAAATTTTTTATGGTAAAAATAAAAATAATTTTAAATCCCTTTTTATGTTTATTTATAGCTGAAAAGGAGGAAAATTATGGGGAAAGTGCTGAGTATTGTAGGAGGTATAATCGCCATAATTTTTGGTATCATTCTCCTTTTAAAATGGCTGGAAATAGTGGTAATGGGGATAAAGTTTTGTGTAACAGCAGCTTTAATTTTGGGTGGATTGATGGCAGTTTTTTTCGGAATAATTGAAATTAAGGATTCCTGGGAGCTTAAAAAACTGGAAAAAAAGGAATAAGATAATTTCTTCTTAACTAACTCGTTATTCCTGTTTTATTTTTTCTTGCCATTGATCGAAATGGGTTAAAGCCCGAGAGGAAAGAAGGGAGTTGCGTTCTTTTTTCCTCACTTTGACCGACAAAGGAGGAAACAAGCCGAAATTTACATTCATCGGCTGGAAATGCTCGGGCCGGGCGGAAGTTATATAATGGAGCAAAGCACCGGTAGCAGTAGCGGAGGATGGAATAATTAAAGGCCTTTTCTGGAGGTAACGAGCAGCGTTAATTCCAGCAATCATTCCCATTGCTGCCGACTCCACATACCCTTCTACTCCAACAATTTGGCCCGCAAAAAATATCCCCGGGTCTTGCTTTAGCTGGAGAGTAGGCAGCAAAATTAGGGGAGAATTTATAAAAACATTTCGATGGCAACTGCCAAGTCGCACAAAATTAGCTTTTTCTAACCCCGGAATAAGGCGAAAGACCCTTTTTTGCTCGGTCCAGGTTAAACGAGTTTGAAAACCTACTAAGTTAAAAATAGTTTCTTCCTTGTTTTCGGGACGAAGCTGAACGACTGCGTAAGGTTGTTTTCCGGTACGGGGGTCTTTTAATCCTACTGGTTTAAGGGGACCAAAAGCTAAGGTATCTATCCCCCGCGCCGCCATTTCTTCAATCGGTAGACAACCCTCAAAAAAAATCGTTTTTTCAAATTCCCGCAGAGGGACTTTCTCTGCTTTTACTATTTCGGCTACAAATCGATAATATTCTTCTTTAGTTAAAGGACAATTGAGATAATCCTCCCCTCCCCGATTATAACGGGAGGCACGAAAAACTACCTCCTTATTTATGGAATCAGCCTCTACAATCGGAGAAATAGCATCATAAAAATAAAGATAATTTCCTCCAATCAATTTTTGCATCTCTTTAGCTAAGCCGGCGGAAGTAAGCGGACCAGAAGCAATAATCAGCGGTCGTGATGGTGGTATTTGTAATATTTCTTGCCGTATTATCTTTATGTTAGGATGAGACTCAAGTCTTTCGGTGATGAAGGAGGAAAATTTTTCCCGGTCAACCGCCAGCGCACCTCCAGCAGGTATCCGCGTAGCAGCAGCAGCTTCCATAAAAAGAGTTCTCACTTTTCGCATCTCTTCTTTTAGTAAACCCACTGCATTTTCTAAGGAATCAGCCCGGAAAGAATTACTACAGACTAATTCCGCTAACTTAGGTGAATTATGAGCAGGAGAAAATCGGACCGGTTTCATTTCAAAAAGGATTACTCGATATCCGGATTGCGCTACTTGCCAGGCGGCCTCACTTCCAGCTAACCCCCCCCCAATAATAGTTACTTCTCCTTGATTCATAACTCGGTATCACCTCTTTTTATTTTTTACTAAAAAATTTTATCATGCCAGGTAAATTCTTCAAAAATAAAAAAAGATTGCCGAAAAATTGGTAGAACAAGGGAAAAGATCAGGCTGAACCCTGGACCAAACTTTTTTCGGTCTTTTTTCCGCATTCCCTGAGACCTTGAAACGAGTTCGGGGTGACAATTATGCGGCGTAGAAGTGGTATAGTCATGCTGAACTTGTTTCAGCAACCCTGAGATCCCGAAACAAGTTCGGGATGACAAGGGGTAATAAGGGTGAGACCCTGAAACGAGTTCGGGATGGCAAGGGAGTTCAGGGTGGACAAGGTAGGCCGCGGTGACAGTAAAAAATGAGGCCTGGAAACGAGTTTAGAATAAGACGAAATGGAATTTTTTCGCAATCTAAAAATGAAGCTTGACAAAAAAGGTGGATTACCGCTATAGTCCATCAAAACCTTTACTTTGAAAAAGAGAGTTACTGATGAGTGATTTTACTCCAAAAATAGCGGTAGATGCGATGGGCGGTGATTTTGCGCCGGAGATGGTGGTTCGGGGAGCGGTCCTGGCGGCAAAACAATTTAGTATCAATATCATATTGGTAGGAAATGAAGATAAGATAAGAAAGGAACTGGGGAAAAGCCGAGAGGGAAATTTACCGGTTGAGATCTGTCATGCTCCGGAAGTAATTGAAATGGGAGAAGAGCCTTATCATATGATCCGAAAAAAGAAAAAATCTTCTCTCCGTATTGCTTTTGAGTTAGTAAAACAAAATGAAGCCCAGGCTTTGATGAGTGCCGGCAATTCAGGGGCAGTGGTTTATGGGGCGCTTTTTATTCTCCGGCGGATAAAAAATATCAGTCGGCCTGGGATTGCGACTATTATGCCCAGTTTAAAAGGAAAAGTAATGGTTATTGATGCCGGAGCAAATACTATCTGTCGGCCCCAAAATTTAGCTCAATTTGCCCTGATGGGTTCGGTCTATTTCCGCCAGGTTTTCGGAATTCCAAACCCCAGAATCGGAATCCTTAGCAACGGAGAAGAAGAAACTAAAGGCACTGAACTTACCCGGCAAGCAAATGAACTTTTAAAAAAGAGTACCCTTAACTATATCGGTTATGCTGAAGGTAAAGATGTTTTTACCGGAGATGTTGATATTGTGGTGTGTGATGGATTTGTCGGTAATGTCTTACTTAAGGTAGCCGAAGGTATCGCTGAAAGTATGATAATGAGCTTGAAAGGGGAAATTCAAAATCGCTTTCTTTCCCGAATTGGTTATCTTCTGGCAAAAAAGTCCTTTTCTAATTTCAAAAAGCGAATAGACTATGCCGAATACGGAGGCGCACCTTTGTTAGGGGTGGACAAGCCAGTAATTATTGCCCATGGCAAGTCAAATGAACGGGCAATAATGAATGCTATTCGCGTTGCCCATGAATGTGTAACCCAGGATATTATTGGAAAGCTAATCGAAGAAATAGAAAAAGACGAAACACTTCATGGTCTGAAAAAGAAACATCCCTTTTTTGAAAAAATTTTCCATCCGGCAAAATAAGCCCATATTAGGCCGAGCCACTCCTGGTTTTTCCCCCAGGCACATCATCCTTTAATTTCAAAACCGACTCCCCAAATAGAGAAAATTTTAGCCATTGAACCGCAAATTTCATTAATTCAATATCGCTTTCTTTTATCTTAGTTAAGGTCATATCATCCACCTGGAAAAGTTTTAAAAACCGACTATGGAAAATAAACTCCCGAAACTGGTCGAGATTATAACTGGCAAGGTAAAACATCTTAAACTTTTTTTCCTTATTAGTTTGAGTTAAGTGATGCCAATAGCGGATAATAAGCTCCATCCAATCCTTATTTTGTTCACTATATTCACCAACTTCCTGGTCTTTCAGCCACTCAGAAACACACCATACCCGACTTTCTTTAACCCCCTGACAATATGGTTCTTTCACTAAAAAATAGCATCGCGTTAGTTCATCCCCAATTTTGTAAAAACCCATTTTCGTTGCCTGGGCTAAGGGGAAAATCCGGCATGCCATTGGCCGATCAGAGTAAACCAGACATCCGGTGGAATAAACAAAGGGACACTGCCGGTACTTACTATCGTTCATATTAAGAAGGACAATAGGTAAAGCAAGCTCCTCATCCCAATCCGTTAATGTATATTTATCTAAAAATTCCGAGGAAGAGAGCTGGAGTCGCTGTTTGAGTCTAATAATATCGTAAGGAGTCAAAACCAACCGAAGATTGCGGCAGCACTCAGTAAAGCAGGGTAAATTGGGATGACAAGCAAACTGAAAACGATTTTCGACCAGGGGAAGTAAAACTTGTCCCTCCGATACCTTATCCAGCTGGTTTCTTGTTTCCATTATTTCTTATCCTCATGAAATCTATTATAACTTCAAAGGTTCTTAAGCAGAATATTTTCCGAAGAGCAATTAGCTAAATCCTCAAGCGAAGCTAACTTATTAGCTATCTTCTCGAAATCCTGATGTTTAAGCATAGCCACACTTCCATCTCCTCTTCGTTCCAGCAAATTTAGCACCCTTTTTATGGTTAGCTGTTCTACATCCTGCGCCGGTTGATAATAAGTCTTAGCTTCTTCATCCAATCTCACTATTGCCAATACCCTCGCCTCTACCAGTTCGGAAATAATTTCTCGAATAAGACGGATTGGGGCACCTAACAAATGAGCTAAGGTAAGGGTATCAGGAGGTTTTTCTCCTTTACAAAAACGCTTTACACACACCTCAGCTATCCGTAAGGCTAAAAGTTTCTTATAATACGGGCTAATTTTTTTTAAATCCGTCTCAAACTCATAATCTTCTTCATTATCAAACGCAAACGAAATTTCTGCTCCAAACAAAACAACAAGCCAGCTCAGCTGAAGCCAGATCAAAAGCAACGGCAAGGCAGCAAAACTACCATAAATGGCATTGTATTTCGCCACACCAATCTGGAAATGGATATAAGCCTTTTGAAGCAACTGGAAAATGGTTCCGGTTATTATCCCGGCAAATAATCCCCCTTTTAGACTTACACTGGTATTAGGGATTACGATATACATAAAAGTAAAAAGGATCCACAAAAATAAATAAGGGGAAAAATTAAAAAGAAGGAAAATAAACGGACTGATTCGTCCTAAAAGCGATATTTTCTCGGTTATTAAGTCAAGTTGGCTACTAATAAAAACCGTAAGACTACTGGAAGCAACCAAAAGCACCGGACAAATAAGCATAAGAGAAAAATAATTGCTTAGCTTTCTTATAAAACTGCGGCGCTTGGGGACATACCAAATATCATCGAAGGCAGTTTCAATACTATTTAAAAGGTTGATAACTGCCCAAAGAAGAGTTAAAACTCCAAATCCAGCAATCACTCCTCCCCTGGTATTTGCCAGCAAGGCATTGGCAAACCGAATAACCCATTGAAGTACTTCTTCTTGTCCTTTAAGCTCATTAGTAAGCAAAATTTCAAGATTTTTTTCCAACCCAAAGCCTTTAGCCACCGCAAACGCTAAGGCAATTACCGGTACTACCGAAAGCACGGAATAAAAAGTTAGCGCTGAAGCCCGTAATTGCCCTTTATCTTCATTAAATCCGCGCAAGGCTAAAAGAAAAATTCTTAGTGGCCGAATTAAGAAGTATTTTTTCCGGGGGACTTCCCGGATACGAATTCGCCAAATTTCATTTCTTAAGTAATTAAAAATTTTTTCCAACATGCCCTTTACCGCTAACTCCCAATCCCAAATTATGCCCCATCAAGTTGAGAATGTTCCTTTTTCTGATACCAGGAAACCGGATCAGTTAAAAGTTCTTCGGTATCTTTAAGGGAAAGATAATGGGTATATTCGATTTTCGCTAAGAGGTCAAAAAATCGTTTTTCCGGGGGGCTACTAACTTGGTCCCGAAGGTGAGCATAATATTTGGCAGCATTAGCTTCGAACTCAATTGCTTGGCGGAGAGCTTGTCGGTCATCAGCATCACCTTCCGGAATATTTTCGTTGTTTTTGGTCATTTGGTTAAAAATACTTACCACTATAGTATCCTTTACCTTTAACGGTATTGTTTCTGGCCATTTTCCTTCCGCATTTAGCTTCTGCTGGAGTTCTTTTAACTTTTGGTAATGCTCCAATTCCTCATCGGCAATGGTCTGAAACATAGCTTTACCCATAGGATTTTTTGTTCTTTCCGCATTTTTTAGATAAAATGCTCTTTCCTCCATTTCATTCTGAAGTGCCACTGCTAACGCATTAAGCTTTTCTTTCTTATCTATCATATAACCCCTCCATAAAATTTAGGTTAATAAAAATTACTCCTCCGTCAAATACCATCTGGTTGGTTAAAATATACTATATACTGCATAAAAATAAATTATCACCCCCTTTATTTTGTATATCACTAACTATTCAAAAATATTATCCAAAAAAATAATTTTTTCTTGACAAACCCAAAAAAAGGGGTAAACTGGGGTTCAGTGGTATAAAGTGGCATAAAGTGGTATAAATTTTTTCCCTTTAATTATATGTTCCGCGGTTCTTACGAACACACTATTGATTCCAAAGGCCGAATAAGTTTACCGGCCCAATTTCGAAGTCTTTTAAATAAAGACAATGAACGCTTGGTTATTACTCGATATAACCCTTCTCACCTCTGGGCTTTCCCTTATGAAAGCTGGATAAAGTTAGAAGAAAAATTAGCCTCCTTTCCTCTGGCAGATAGTGATATTCAGAATTTCAAACGAGTATTTATTGCTAATGCTTACGATGTTCCAGTTGACAAATTGGGGCGAATCCTTATCCCTCCTAAGCTCCGCGAATACGCAAACTTAACCAAAGAGGTTGTTTTTGTGGGTTCGATTACCCATATTGAGATCTGGAATAAATCCAACTGGGAAACAACATTTATGGCAGCCGAGTCTAACATTGACCAGGTTACTCATAAATTGGCTGAATTAGGCTTTTAATGCATGGCCAATTTGCATCAGCCGGTTTTAGTTAATGAAACCTTAAAACTACTTAACTGTCGTCCCGGGGGTATCTATGTCGATGGCACAATCGGTGAAGGTGGTCATGCTTATCACCTATTTAAAAATTGCCCAGAGATTAAACTTCTTATCGGCATTGATCGAGACGAAGATACATTATTCCATGCCAAACAAAAATTGGCATCATTTAAAAACCGAGTAATTTTAGTAAAGGGAAATTATTCTCAGATTAAAACAATTATCACTAATTTGCAAATAAAATTGATCGATGGAGTTCTTTTTGATTTAGGAGTTTCTACTTTACAACTTTTATCACCCAATCGGGGGTTTAGTTTTTTACTCGAAGGGCCTTTAGATATGAGGATGGATAGAACCCAAAAAACTACGGCAGCAGATTTAATTAATACTTCTTCTAAATCGGATCTGGAAAGGATTTTTCGGGAATACGGGGAAGAAAAATACGCCTCAATAATCGCCCAGGCTATAATCAACCAACGGGAAATAAAGCCATTTGAAACCACCCGGGAGTTAGCTGAGGTGGTGGTAAATACCATCCCTTTTCCCAAACATCCCCGAAAAATTCACCCTGCAACCCGGGTATTTCAAAGTCTACGAATCGCCGTAAATGATGAATTATATCATCTTAAGAAAGCTTTACCCGAAGCCATCGATCTGTTGGCTCCAGAAGGAAGGATAGTAGTTATTTCCTTCCATTCCCTGGAAGACCGAATAGTAAAAAATGTTTTCCGGGAATTGGCGAAACCATGTGCCTGTCCCCCCCAGATTCCAAAATGCTTATGCGGACAAACACCCAAACTAAGGATATTGACAAAAAAACCGATTGCCCCCACTCGGGAAGAAATAATGGCTAACCCCCGATGCCGGAGTGCCCGGCTTCGGGGAGCAGAAAAACTTTAAAAAAGAGGAGAAGATTTATGGATGATGTTTTTACTCGAGCCTATATTCATACTGATGTTTTAGGGGAACAAATTGTTCGGCCTAAGGTAGTGCCGTGGAAACAAGAATTTAAAAATTATCTCCTGGTGGTGGCTGCAGTGGTTTTTTGTGTTCTTCTTTTTGTCTGGTCCCGTCTGGAGGTGTTACAAAGGGGATATGAACTTTCCCAGGCAAATAGATGCTATGAATATCTGGTAAAGGAAAACCAGTGCTTACGGGTAGAAGTAGCCAGTCTGAAATCACCTTCACGAATTGAAAAAATTGCCCAGGAAAGATTAGGTCTTACTAACCCCAAACAGGAAAAAATTATTCTTATTCCATGAATAAGTCGAAGTGGATAAGATGCAGAATACTTATTCTTTTTTCATTTTTTTTCTTTGCGCTTATCAGCATAGCTATTCGTGGCTATCAGCTTCAAATTTTAAAACAATCCGAGTTAGTGCGTCGCGCCGAAATCCAGCGAAAACACCTGGTCAAACTCTGGCCCACTCGCGGCGTAATTTATGACCGCAAAAGAAGAGAGCTGGCAGGAAGTGTAGAAGTAGATTCTGTCTTTGCCCACCCCTGGCAGGTAGAAGACATCCAAAAGACTGCAGAAAGCCTGAGCAGGGTACTTAATTTAAAATCCCATATCCTTCAAAAGAGTTTACAAAGCAAATCACCCTTTGTATGGATTGCCCGAGGCATCTCTCCTTCCAAACGGGAACAAATTGAAGCACTTAACTTAAAAGGAATTCATTTTTTAAAAGAGAATAAAAGATTTTATCCCCATTGCGAAATTGCCGGTCACCTTTTGGGCTTTGTTGGGATCGACGGCAACGGGCTGGAAGGTTTAGAACTTTTTTACGAAAATTTAATTAACGGAGGTAACCAAGTTCTTTTAGTAGAACGGGATGCGATTGGTCGACAAATTGTTTATTCCGGGGTTTTAGCTTCTGAATCCCCCGGTAATAATCTGATTTTGACCATCGATTTAAATATCCAGTATATTCTTGAAAAAGAGCTACGAAAAGCAGTAGAAAAATTCGAGGCTCGCAGCGGGATCGGAATCATTATGGATCCCCGGAGCGGGGAAATCTTAGCCCTGTCGATTCAACCCAGCTTTAACCCTAATAATTTTAATTATTATTCTCCCAACCATTGGAGGAATCGGGCTTTAACTGATTACTTTGAACCTGGCTCTACTTTTAAAGTATTTTTAGCTGCTTCTGCCTTAGAAGAAAAATTAGTCACCCCGGAGCAAACTTTTTATTGTGAAAATGGTACCTACCATATTGGACGACGCACCATTCATGATGTCCATAAATACGGAAACTTAACCTTTGCCGAAATTATAAAGTTTTCTTCTAACATTGGAGCTACTAAAGTTTGTGAACGGGTGAAAGCGGAAACCTTTTATCACTATATTCGAAAATTTGGATTTGGAGAAAAAACCGGAATTGATTTACCCTTTGAATCTCCCGGTGCAGTTCGCCCTTACCAGCACTGGAGAGAAATTGAAAAAAGCAATATCGCCTTCGGTCAAGGAATAGGAGTAACCGCCCTTCAATTAATCAATGCCCTTAATGCAATAGCTAATGGTGGTTATTTGATGCGGCCTTATGTGGTAAAAAAAATAATAAACCGAAAAGGAGAGTGTTTAAAAAATAATTCTCCTTCGGTAATTCGGAAAGTAATTTCCGAAGAAACTGCCCGCTCCCTAACTGACATAATGATTGGAGTTACCTTAGAAGGAGGAACAGGGAGAGCTGCATTTATCCCGGGATTTGAGGTTGCCGGAAAAACCGGAACTGCCCAAAAAATTGATCCTCAAACTAAGCGTTACACTTGGGCCCGGCCGGTAAGCTCTTTTATGGGCTTTGTCCCCGCTCATGCCCCCCAGATTTCTATTCTCATCGTAATCGATGAGCCTAAAGGAAGGGGTTTTGGTGGAGCAGTTGCTGCTCCAGTTTTCCGGGCGGTTGCAGAAGAAGTCTTGCATTATTTAAATATCTTTCCGGAGCCACAACTTCTTCCCGCATTAGCTTCTTCCGAAACTCCTTTTCCTAATCCCATTTTAAATAAACCAGACCTCAGTTGTTCTCCTTTGGACCGGATTCCCGATTTTACTGGGTTAAGTATGAGAAAGGTATTACAAATAGCAAAGCAATATAATTTTAAATTACATATTGAAGGAAGTGGTCAGGTAGTGGCGCAAAAACCTTTACCCGGCACTCCGTTAAATGAGGTATCCGAATGCTGGGTAACCTTTAAGCCTCCAAATTAAATTTTATGAAATTAAGTGAACTTATTGAAAATTTAGATATTATTCAAATCTCCGGTCCAGTTTCGGAAGAAATCAAAGAAATTGCCTTTAATTCTAAAAAGGTTAATAGTGATTGCTTGTTTGTTGCTTTAAAGGGACACACTCAGGATGGGCACAAATTTATTCCAGAAGCAATTAGCCGAGGGGCACGGGCAATTATCGCTGAAACCCTTCCTCTCTCTGGCTCGCCGGTAACCTGGATTACTGTTCCGGATAGTCGGATTGCTTTAGGAAGGGTAGCAGCAAAATTTTACCGGGATCCATCCTTGAAATTAAAAATTGTTGGGATCACCGGAACTAATGGAAAAACCACCATTTCTTATATAATGGAATCAATTTTTCGGGAAGCAGGATATAAACCGGGAGTAATTGGAACTATAAATTATCGCTTTGGGAACACAGTGAAGCAATCTTTAAATACTACTCCTCAATCCCTGGAAATTCAAAAGCTCCTTGCGGAGATGGAGCAAGAGGGGGTATCTTATGTAGCTATGGAGGTATCTTCCCACGCGCTTGACCAAAACCGAGTCGAAGGGGTTAACTTTACCGGAGGAGTATTTACTAACCTTACTCCCGAACACTTAGATTATCATAAAACTATGGAGGAGTATGCGCAATGTAAGGCAAAATTATTTTCTTATTTTTTAGCGCAGAGCAAAGTCGGGGGAAATAAATTTGCAGTTTTAAATCAAGATGATCCGTATACTGATAAACTCATTCAACTTACCTGTGTTCCGGTTATTCTTTATGGCTTAAAAAGTGGTCGGGACATTACTATAGAAGCGGTTCAATTATCACCTAAGGGAACCGAAGGAGTAATTAAAACCCCCCAGGGTAAGATAAATTTTAAGTCATCTCTGGTTGGTCGTTTTAATCTTTATAACTTGATGGCTGCTACTGGGGTAGCTTTATGCCTCAATATTCCGCGGGAGGCAATCCGCGCCGGAATAGAAAAAGTTACCCCCGTACCCGGAAGGATGGAACTAATAGAAGAAAAAAAAGATTTCACTATCTTGGTCGATTATGCTCACACTCCGGATGCGCTGGAGAAAGTGCTCCTCACCTTACGGGAGTTTTCTCCCCAACGAATTATTACCGTGTTTGGCTGTGGAGGTGATCGAGACCAGAAAAAGCGACCCCTAATGGGAGAAATCGCCGGGAGGTTAAGTGATTTAGTTGTAATTACTTCAGATAATCCCCGGACTGAACCGCCGGAAAAAATTATTGCTGAAATTGAGGAAGGGATTAAAAAAACAGGAATAGGGGAAATTCCTCTCTCAGAAAAATCAAATCATTTTAAGGGGTATATAGCCGTAATAGATAGGTTCGAAGCAATTAAAATCGCACTCCAAAAGGCCCGGAAGGGAGACATTGTTTTAGTTGCGGGTAAGGGACATGAAAATTACCAAATTTGGGGCGAAAAAAGATTACCTTTTGATGACCGGGAACAAATTAGAAAAGCGCTAAAGGAAATTCAATGCCACGTATAAAAAAACAACTTTCATTGGAGTGGGTAGCAAAAGCTATTCAGGGGAAAGTTATTCAGGGAGATATTCAAATTGAATACCAGGGGGTATCAACTGATTCCCGGTTGATAAAACCAGGTGAAATTTTTTTTGCTCTGAAGGGAGAGAGATTTGATGGGCATAATTTTATTGGTGAGGTTATTACCAAGGGAGCCTCAGGAGCAGTAATAGAAACCGGAAGGTCAATACCACTTAACAACCGGAAATTCCTGATAATTGAAGTAAGGGATACTCTTCAGGCATTAGGGGATTTGGCAGCTTGCTATCGGCGGCTTTTCAATATTCCTATTGCGGTAATTACCGGAAGTAACGGAAAAACAACTACCAAAGAAATGGTGGCGGCAATACTGTCAGGTAAAAAACGGATATTAAAAAACGAAGGTAATTTCAATAACTTGATTGGTTTACCCCTAAGTTTACTTAAACTTTCTTCCGAACACGAAGTAGGAGTTTTTGAATTGGGAATGAACCGAAAAGGGGAAATTGCCCGTCTGGTAGAAATTGCCTCTCCTACCGTAGGGGCGGTCACCAATGTAGGTCCAGTCCATCTCGAATACCTTAAAACCATTGAAGCAGTGGCAGAGGCAAAAGGGGAGCTTTTTCAGCATTTGCCACCTGAAGCTGTTGCGGTGGTAAATCGGGATGATGATTGGGTAGAAAAATTGTCCCACCAGTTTTCCGGGGAAAAAATTATGGTGGCCATGAAAAAACCAGCGGAGATAATGGCACGGGATATCATTAACCGAGGAATAGAAGGCATTCAGTTTAATTTAATTATTCAGAAAAAAACTTTGCCCTTAGCCCTTCCCATGGTAGGAGAACATAATGTCCAGAACACCTTAATTGCCGCAGGAGTAATTATCGCCCTAAAAGAAGATGCAGCGATTATTCCCGAAGGCTTAAAAAATTTTCATAACCTAAGCTGGCGCCAACAGCTAATCTCCTTACCTAATGGAATAAAAATCATCAATGATGCTTACAATGCCAATCCAGTCTCAATGAAAAAAGCCTTGGAAACTTTTTCTTTGCTAAAAGGAACTTCCCGCGGGATCGCAGTTTTAGGGGATATGCGGGAATTAGGTTCCGAGGCACCAACTTTTCATCGTGAATTGGGAAAAGAAGCAGCCAAAATTGGCTTAGATTTCTTGTTATTGATAGGGGAATTTGCCTCCTGGGTAAAAGAAGGAGTATTTGCGGCGGTTTCACCTCAACCTACTGTTGTTATCGGAAAAACCCATCAGGAACTTATTGATTTTATGATTGAAGTCATTAAACCGGGAGATTGGGTGCTGGTGAAAGGATCCCGAAAAATGGCAATGGAAAAAATAATTGAAGGTTTGATAAAAAAGTTCAATTTTCCCAACTCAAAATTTCAGCTTGAAAATTAACCATAAAATGGAGGATTTATTATTATGTTATCAACAAATATTGCTCAAACTTCTAAAATTATGGTAGTGGATGATAGCGATGATGTCCGGGAACTCATTAAGACTTTCCTTCAGATGCGGGGATATGAAATTGCTACCGCCACTGATGGAATTGATGCCCTGGAAAAGTTGAAGAAAGATCAGATTCCGCTCATCATTACTGATATCAATATGCCCAAGATGAATGGTCAGGAGCTTCTCGAAGCCATAAGTAAATTAAGTCAACCTTACAAAGCAGTGGTTATGTCAACTTACATTGAAGATGAGCTCAAAGATGACCTTCGGAGAAAAGGAGCAGTAGCCTTTTTATTAAAACCTTTTTCTTTACAACAGTTAGAAGAAATTATTAGTGACAGTATTTCCTAAGGAATAGGAAAATTTTTTAAAGGGATTTTTAAAAATGCTTTATCATCTTTTCTATCCTCTACATACAGAATGGTTTGCATTTAATGTCTTTAAATACATTACCTTCCGGACCATTTATGCCACCATAACCGCTCTTTTGCTGGTTATGATATTAGGGCCATGGTTTATCCGTAAGGTTTCTGAGTTGAAAATGGGAGAAGTCATCCGGAACGACGGTCCCCAGTCCCATTTACAAAAAAAAGGAACTCCTACTTTAGGAGGTATCCTTATTTTAGGCGCGGTTATTCTCTCCACTCTTCTTTGGGCTAATCTTACCAATCAGTTCATCTGGGTAGTGATTTTTGTTACTTTAAGCTTTGGGGGGATTGGCTTGGTAGATGACCTGCAAAAATTAAAAAGAGGTAGGGGAATCTCAATGAAAACCAAGTTTTTAGCCCAGGTTTTATTCGCTTTTATTACTGTTGCCTATCTTTTCTTGATTATTAAGCTCGATACCCATCTTTATCTTCCACTTTTCCGGAAAGTAACCCCGGACCTCGGCTGGTTTTTTATTATTTTCGCTATACTGGTAATTGTTGGAGCCTCAAATGCAGTTAATTTAACCGATGGCCTTGATGGATTGGCAATCGGTCCAGCTGCTATTGCCTTTGGAACCTACTTGGTTTTCGTCTATTGTACCGGACACTATAACATTGCCCAATACCTCCAGATTCCTTTTATTAAAGGAAGCGGAGAATTAGCTATCTTCTGTGGAGCAATGGTAGGTGCCGGGATGGGTTTTCTCTGGTATAATGCCTATCCGGCTCAAATTTTTATGGGCGATGTAGGATCATTGTCTTTAGGAGGAGCCCTCGGAACAATTGCGGTAATTGCCAAACAGGAAATTATTTTGGTTCTAATCGGGGGAGTATTTGTTATGGAAACCCTTTCAGTAATTTTCCAGGTTGGTTCTTACCGACTCCGGGGAAAAAGAATCTTTCGTATGGCTCCTCTTCACCATCACTTTGAGCTAAAGGGCTGGAGTGAACCCAAAATTATTGTTCGGTTTTGGATTATTACGATTTTATTAGCTCTTTTAACCTTAAGCACTTTAAAGCTAAGATGATATTATCACCAATGGAATTAAAAGGTAAAAAAGTTTTAGTAGTGGGATTTGCTAATACCGGAAAAGCAGTAACCCGATTTCTTTTGAATCAAGGCGCAATGGTGACAGTAACCGACCAAAGACAACCGGAAGAATCATCGGAAGATATTACTTCCCTCAAAAAGAAAGGGATAAGTTTTGTTTTTGGAGACCACCCCCAAGAAATCTTTACCGGCTCAGACCTTATTGTCCTAAGTCCGGGAGTTAACCCTAACCTTACTTCAATTAGCCAGGCTCGAAAGCAGGGTATACCGATCATAAGCGAAATCGAACTTGCCTCCTGGTTTATTAATACTCCTATTATCGGAATTACCGGCACTAATGGAAAAACCACTACTACCACCCTTCTTTCCGAAATTCTCCGGGCTTCGGGTTTTTCCGTCTTCACTGGTGGGAATATTGGAAATCCAATGATTAACTTTATCAATGATAATGTTAAAGCTGACTTTTTAGTAATCGAGGTCTCCAGCTTTCAATTAGAAGCAACGGAAAAATTTTCTCCCCATATTGCTATTCTACTTAACCTCACCGAAGATCATCTCGACCGTTACCCGGATTTTGCTGCATATTGTGCGGCTAAGTACCGAATCTTTCGTAATCAAACCCAAAATGATTTTGCGATCTTAAATTATGACGATAAGTTCTGCCGGGCAATCATCCCTTCCTTATCCGCCCAGGTCCTACCTTTCAGTCGAAAAGCCATTTTAACTGAGGGGGTTTTTACTGATGGTAAGCTTTTATACTTTCAAAAAAAAGAAGGACTAACCCATAGTTATTTGCTAAGTAAGGTAAAACTTTTTGGGCCTCATAACCAAGAAAATATATTAGCCGCTGTTGGCGCAGCCGAGTTATGTGGATGCATACCCGAAAGGACTCAGGAAGTTTTAGAAAATTTTCTCGGATTACACCATCGAATTGAGTTCGTGCAGGAAATTAATGGTATTTCCTTTTACAATGACTCTAAGGCTACCAATATCGATGCTTTATTTAAATCACTCCAGAGTTTTTCCGGAAATATAATTCTTATTGCCGGAGGAAGAGAAAAGGGAGGCGACTATAGTGTGCTTAAAGAAGAAATCAAAAAAAGGGTAAAGTTATTAATTGCCATTGGTGAAACGCAAGAAAAATTTTTCAACCTTTTTAGCAGAATAACCCCGATTGTTTTTGCTCCGGATTTAGAAGAAGCGGTTAAGATCGCAATGCAAAACGGCAAAAAAGGTGACACGGTACTTTTATCTCCTGGTTGCGCCAGTTTTGATATGTTTAAAAATTATGAAGATCGGGGAGAAAAGTTTATCCAGGCAGTAAGACAACTTCGTCCGAGCCACAAAAATCATAAAGAACATTTTTCTTCTTTGAGAAGGCAAAATGAACCAGCGAGCCACTGATACTTTACTTCTTGTTTCAGTATTAGCTCTTTTGAGTATTGGCATTATTATGGTTTACAGCACCAGTTCTATTATTGCCCTCAAATTTTACCAGGACGAATACTATTTCTTAAAAAAAGAGTTAATTTACGCAGTATTAGGAATTATCCTTATCCTTACCTTTGCCCGAATTCCCTACCAATATTTGGGTAAAAAAGCTCACCTCATTCTTTTTCTCAGTTTTTTGGCATTGATTTTAGTGCTTATTCCTGGAATAGGAGTATGCATTGGTGGTTCAAGACGGTGGGTCCATTTTGGACCTCTTTCCCTTCAGCCAGCGGAGTTTGCCAAATTAGGGTTAGTCATTTATCTAAGTTATTTTATTTATAAAAAACAAGACCATATTAAGACGCTTTCAACTGGATTTCTTCCTCCCCTAATTATTACCGGAATTTTATCAGTCTTAGTACTTTTACAGCCGGATTTTGGCACAACCTTCCTATTAGTTTCTTTACTATTTATTCTTTTGTTTATCGGCGGAGCAAGAATCCGGTATCTTCTCTTAGTAATAATAGCCTTTGGCGGACTGGGAAGTCTGCTCGTCCTAAAAAGTCCCTATCGGCTGGAAAGAGTTATGACCTTTCTTGATCCCTGGAAAGACCCTACTGGAGCTGGCTTTCAAATTATTCAGTCGTTTATTGCCTTTGGAACTGGCGGAGTATTTGGACAGGGTTTAGGGAATGGGAAACAAAAACTTTTTTACCTCCCGGAAGCCCATACTGACTTTATTTTCTCAGTATTAGGAGAAGAATTAGGCCTTTTGGGAGTATTGGCAGTAATCAGCCTTTTTTCAATTGTGATATTTTGTGGGATAAAAATTTCTTTGCGAAGTAGAGACCTCTTTGGAACTTATCTCTCAATTGGAATTATTTCTCTTATCGGATTACAGGCAATCGTTAATATGGGAGTAGTAATGGGAATGCTTCCAACCAAAGGAACTACTTTACCCTTTATAAGTTACGGCGGAACTTCATTGATGGTAAATATGATAGCTACTGGTATTCTGTTAAATATTTCTTCTCAGTCCCGGACCTGAGGGAGATGAAGATGAGGATTATCATTGCTGGTGGTGGAACGGGAGGACATCTTTTCCCTGCAATTGCGTTAGCGGAAGAATTTGAAAGTCGAGGTAAGGATAATGAAATTTTGTTTGTGGGCACGAAAAAGGGGATCGAATACCGAATACTTCCTACTAAAGGATTTAAACTTAAAACTATATTGGTCTCCGGGGTTACGGGAGGAAGTCCATTGCAAAGAGTAATTGGGGTGCTTAAATTCTTACTTGGCTTTTTCCAATCCTTAGGGATAATATATTCCTTTCGACCTAATCTGGTTTTAGGAACAGGCGGCTATGTATCCGCACCAGTAATTTTGGCTGCCTGGCTTTTCCGGATAAATACTGCCATCTGCGAACAAAATAGTATTCCCGGACTCACCAACCGGATCTTGGGCCGATTAGTAAAAAAGGTTTTTATTGCCTTTGAAGAAAGTGCCCCTTACTTCCCTCCCCAAAAAACCTATTGCACCGGCAATCCGATTCGGAAAGAATTCCTTTCTTTCGCTTTACCAGCTCGAAAACAAAACCAATCCTTCACTCTCCTAATCCTGGGAGGTAGTCAAGGAGCAAGAAGTATTAACCAGAATATGATTAACAGCTTAGATTATCTAAGCTCTCTTCGAAATAAAATTAAGATAATTCACCAAACTGGGGCTTCTGATTTTTCCTGGGTTAAAAAAGAGTACGAAAAAAAAGGATTTAAAGCGGAAGTAGTTTCTTTTATCTCCGATATAGCTCCAGTATATCAAGAGGCGGATTTAGTAATCAGTCGTGCCGGGGCAATCACCATCACCGAAATTTTAGCCAGTGGTAAACCTTCAATACTAATTCCCTATCCCTATGCTGCTTATAATCACCAGGAAGTAAATGCCCAGATTTTAGTTAACAAAGGGGCAGCCCGAATGATTCGCGATCCGGAGCTTACCGGAGCTGTTTTAGGAGATTTACTCCTTTACCTGATCAATCACCCCGAAGAGTTAACAAAAATGCAGGAAAAAGCCCAAGCATTAGGGCGACCAGAAGCTACTCACCGGGTAGTTGATCACTATTTTCCGGATAATCGGACCACGCTAAAGAAAGGAGGTAATTGCCATTTATAATCGACCGCAACGGATATTTATGGTAGGTATTGGTGGTGCCGGAATGAGTGGCATTGCGGAGGTATTACTCAACCTCGGGCATAAAGTAATCGGATCCGACCTTAAGGAAACTTCAGTTACCCGTCATTTAGCAAAATTAGGAGCTATTATTTTTTATGGGCACGACCAAAATCATGTTGAAGATGTAGATGTAGTGGTGTATTCTTCTGCAGTTACTTTTGATAATCCGGAGATTAAAGCGGCGAGGGACAAAAAGATTCCGATTATTCCTCGAGCCGAAATGTTAGCCGAATTGATGAGGATGAAATATGGAATTGCGGTGGCGGGAACTCATGGGAAAACAACCACCACTTCTTTAGTGGCCACGGTCCTGGCAGAAGGAGGTATCGATCCGACGGTAATTATCGGAGGAAAACTTAATGCTTTCGGTAGTAATGCAAAACTTGGGCAAGGAGAATTTTTAGTAGCCGAGGCAGATGAAAGTGATGGCTCGTTTTTAAAACTTTCTCCTACCATTACTGTAGTAACTAATATTGATACTGACCACCTTGATTTTTACCAGGATATTGACTCCCTGCAGAAAGCTTTTGAAGAATTTAATAACAAAGTCCCTTTTTATGGCGCAAATATTCTCTGCCTGGATGACCCCAATATTCAGAGCCTTATCCCCCGATTAAAAAAGCGCCATCTTACCTACGGGTTTAATAGTCAAGCCGATTATCAAGCTCGCGAATTGTCTTTTAAGGGATTAACTTCAAAATTTAAGGTTACCTATCATGGGGAAAATTTAGGCGAATATATTCTCCGGATTCCGGGAATTCACAATATTCAAAATGCATTAGCGGCAGTAGCAGTAGGCCGAGAGTTAGGTTTAGATTTAACCAGCATCAAAAGGGGATTAGAGGAGTTTCGGGGAGTAGAACGCCGTTTTCAAATCCAGGGAGAGATATCAGGAATAACAGTAGTTGATGACTATGGACATCATCCTACTGAAATCAAAGTTACCCTTAATGCCTCAAAGCAGGTATGGCCAAATCGTAACCTGATAGTGGTTTTTCAGCCTCATCGTTTTACCCGAACCCAGATCTTATTTAAAGAATTCCTTACTGCATTTTATCAAGCTGACCATTTAGTGATTACGGAAATTTACCCCGCAGGAGAAAAACCAATTGAAGGGGTAAATGCTCAGTCCCTTTACCAGGGAATTAAAGAACACGGGCATAAATCGCTGGTATTTTTTCCCACATCCGAAGAAATAATTACCCATCTTGTTGAAAAAATAAAACCGGGAGATGTAGTCCTTACCCTCGGTGCCGGCGATGTGGGGAAAATTGGGATCGAACTTCTTCAAAGGCTCAATGCGAGGTAGCGATGGAGGAGGATCAAAAAAATCGATTAAAGAAGTTATTTCGGGGAAATTTACTCTTCAATGCGCCACTGCGAGATTTTATTTCCTTTCAGGTGGGAGGACCAGCAGAGGTGATTGCTTTTCCCGAAGACCAGGAGGACCTGATTAACATTTTAATTTTTATTTGTCAGGAAAAACTCCCGTCTTTTGTTTTAGGAGAAGGCACTAACCTTCTGGTTCGCGATGGTGGTTTTAAGGGAATAATGATAAAGCTTTCAGCCGGATTTAACACTATTCGACTGAAAGATAAAAACCGAGAAAAAGTTTATGTATCAGCCCAAGCAGGAGCCCGGTTATCCCGGTTAATCCAGTTCAGCCTTCGTCAAAGTCTCACTGGTTTAGAATTTGCCGCTGGTATTCCGGGATCAGTAGGAGGGGCAATAGCTATGAATGCAGGTGCTTATGGAGGAGAAACTAAAAATGCAGTCCATTCACTAACCCTTATCACTCTGGAAGGAGAGCCAAAATACTGCGATCGCAGTTCCCTTAATTTTTCTTACCGGAAATTAGAATTGCCTTCGGCCACAATTATCACCGAAGCAGTATTCGAACTTTATTATGGTAATTCCTGCAAAATTGCTTACCAGATAAAAAAGAATTTAACCGAGCGGAAAAAACACCAGCCTTTAAATTTACCCAGTGCGGGTTCGGTTTTTAAAAACCCACCAGGATTTTATGCTGCCCAATTGATTGAAGAAGCAGGACTAAAAGGTTATCAAATGGGAGGGGCAGCAATTTCGGAAAAACACGCTAATTTTATTGTCAATACCGGTAAAGCAACTGCGGCGGATATTGAAAACCTTATCCTCCTTGTCCAGGAAAAAGTGGAGAAAAAAAAAGGCATCAGGTTAGAACCAGAAATCCAAATCATCGGAGAAAGGGAAAGAAAATGACCAAAGAAGAACTAAAAAATAAACGGATCGGTATCTTGATGGGAGGGATTTCTCCCGAACGGGAGATTTCTTTAAAAACTGGCGAGGCAATTTTAAAAGCGCTTAAGGAGAAAGGTTATCAGGTAGTAAAAATTGAAGTAGACCAGAAGGTGCCATTCCGGCTAATTGAAGAAAAGATTGAAATAGCATTCATTGCCCTTCACGGACCCTGGGGCGAAGATGGAACCATCCAGGGAATGTTAGAGATAATGGGAATACCCTATACCGGATCAGGGGTCTTAGCCAGTGCTCTGGCAATGAATAAAGTAATGGCAAAAAGGATATTTCTTTACCATAACCTTCCCACTCCAGAATTCCAGGTTCTAAACAAAAAAGATCCAGAAATAAGACTAACCATTATACCGCCGTTAGTGGTAAAACCAGTATGCGGTGGCTCTACTATTGGAACCTCAGTGGTGCGATCTTATGAAGAAATCAAAACTGCCCTACAAAAAGCATCACTTTATAGCGACGAACTTCTAATAGAAAAATATGTAGAAGGCACTGATCTTACAGTCGGGATTTTAGAAGGCAAACCGCTTCCTTTAATTCAAATAATTCCTAAAAGTGGGTTTTATGATTATTCATCAAAATATACCCCAGGAGAAACTGAATACCGCATTCCTGCTCCTCTCCCGCAGGAAGTAACCCGAAGAGCGCAAAAATTGGCGGTAAGTGCATTTCAAGCTTTACAGTGTAGTGGAGTAGCGCGAGTTGATCTTCGTCTAACTCCCCAGGAAGAGCTTACTATCTTAGAAGTCAATACCATTCCTGGTTTTACTGAAACCAGTTTGTTACCAATGGCGGCTGCTAAAGTAGGTATCGATTTTCCCAATTTGACCGAACTAATTTTGTGTTCAGCAAAATTGCATATTACCAATCCAATAAAGGACAATGATTAATTTAGATTATTATTACCCTAAAAAAATAATCAATAATAAGCCCCTGGCCGGGAAAAGGAGGCAAATCGAGACTATCGGGGTTAAAAAAGTTCTTTCCTTTGTCCGAAGAATAACTTTTTTTTGCACTTTAATAATTCTTACTGCAATTTTGTTCCATTACGGTTTAAATTTGATTCTCCATTCTTCTTATCTCCGGTTAGAAGACATCCGTTTTGAGGGGTGTAACAATATAAAACCGCAGGATTTAATGAACCAAGCCCAGCTGGAACGCGGGGATAATCTTCTTTGGTTGAATTTAAAAGAAATTTCCCAGAAAATTATTTCTAACCCCTGGGTCAAAGAAGTAAAAATTGAACGAAATTTCCCCCACACTCTTATTATTAAAATAACCGAGCGGGTTCCAGTAGCTCTGGTACACCAAGAAAAAATTTTTCTGGTTGATGAAGATGGTAATCTATTCAAAGAGCTTGAGCCCCAGGACCCGTTTGATTTTCCTATCATCACTGGATCCTTACCTGCTGACAATACTCAATTGTTAAAAGCAGTTCTAAACTTTCTAAATACCGCTGATTCCCTCGGGGTTATCCCCAAAAATAATGTCTCCGAAGTCCATCTGGAAGGAGAGGGAAGAATTACTTTATATACCCTTAACGAAAATATCCCGATTAGAATGGAGCTAACCCACTATGCGGAAAAACTTTCTTTTCTCCAGAGGTTAAAAGAAGAATTGGCTAAACGCCAGATTGAACCCCAACGGATTGAGATAATTTCTTTAGATGAAGCACATATTAAAGTTAGTTCTTCAGTAAAAAGGGAAAAAGGAGGGAGGTTATAAATGTCCACTAATAAAAATATGGTGGTGGGACTGGATATTGGAACTACTAAAATCTGCGCCATTGTGGGAGAAAAAACTGATTCGGGTCTGGAAATAGTGGGGATCGGAACTTCTTCTTCGCGCGGGCTAAAAAAAGGGATGATTATTGACCTGGAAGCGACCATTGAGTCGATTCACCAGGCAAAAAAAGCCGCAGAAAAAATGGCGGAATATAAAATCGAGACAGTTTATACTGGAATCTCCGGTAGTCACATTAAAAGCTATAACAGCCATGGAGTTACCCTGGTTAAAAACCGAGAAATTAGGCGGATAGATATCCAGCGCTCAATTGATTCCGCCCGTTCCCTCATAATTCCCACTGACCGAGAAATTATCCATGTCCTACCCCAGGAATTTATAGTCGATAACCAAGCAGGGATCCGTGATCCATTAGGGATGAGCGGGAAACTCCTCGAAGCTAAAGTCCATGTGGTAACTGGAGCAGTTAGTTCAGCTCAGAATATTGTTAAATGTGCTAATCAGACTGGTCTGGATGTAAGGGATATTGTCCTTCAACAACTTGCTTCCAGTGAGGCAGTTCTCAGTCCGGAGGAAAAAGAATTGGGAGTAGCTCTGGTAGATATTGGAGGGGGAACAACTGATATTGCGATATTTTTCAATGGCAGTATTGCCTATACCTCCGTTATCCCTATCGGCGGTAATCAGTTTACCTCTGACATTGCCCTGGTTTTAAAAATTCCGATTAAGGAAGCAGAACGAATAAAAAAAGAATATGGTACTGCTTTTGTTAATTCAATTTCCCGGGATGAAAAGATTGAAGTTTTAAGTGCGGATAACAAAGAAAAACGCTACCTATTACGGAAAACACTTTGTGAAGTTATTCAGCCCCGGGCGGAAGAAACTCTGGAACTGATTTTAAGGGAATTAGTCAAATCCGAGTTGCTCCAGTTTATTGGCTCCGGAGTAGTGCTCACTGGTGGGGCTTCGCTTTTACCGGGGATAAAAGAAATGGCGGAAAATATTTTCCGACTTCCCGTGCGGATTGGTTATCCCCGCGGAGTAAAAGGATTAAAAGAAGTGGTAAACAACCCAATGTATGCCACGGGAATAGGATTAGTGCTTTATGGGAACAACCATAGCACTAATCACAACTTTAATAGCAATGGAAATTCTTTTAATAATTTTCTCCAGCGGATGAAATCCTGGTTCTTAGAAGTTTTCTAATAAAACCAGAAAACTTTTTGGAAAAGGAATGTTAAAAAATTTAGTTAGTTAACTCTTAAAAAAGGAGGTCAAAGACATGATTGAATTAGCCGATGTAATTACCCCTAATGCAAAAATAAAAGTAGTAGGAATAGGTGGAGCAGGTTGTAATGCCATTAACACTATGATTGACTTCTCCTTAGAAGGGGTCGAATTTATTGCTGCTAACACTGATTTGCAGTCCTTAGGAGCATGCCGTTCACCGCTCAAAGTCCAATTAGGGATGAAGCTTACTAATGGTCTCGGTTCCGGGGGAGTACCAGAAGTAGGACGCGATGCAATGTTAGAAGACCAGGAAAAAATGAAGGAACTCTTGAAAGGATCAGATATGGTCTTTATTGCTGCGGGTATGGGAGGAGGGACAGGAACCGGAGGTGCACCAGTTTTAGCTAAACTTGCTAAAGAGGTCGGAGCTCTAACTGTGGCAGTAGTTACCAAGCCCTTTTCATTTGAAGGGAAAAGACGTTTGCAAGCTGCAGAAAAAGGGATCGAGGAGCTAAAAACTGTAGTAGATACCCTGATCGTTATCCCTAACCAAAGGCTACTGATAAATTCCGGCAAAAAAACTACTTTACTGGAAGCATTTAAAAAAGCAGACGAGGTATTACTTCATGCAGTAAAAGGGATCTCGGATTTAATCACTATTCCTGGTCTGGTCAATCTTGACTTTAACGATGTCCGCACGGTTATGTCGGAAATGGGTATGGCTTTTATGGGGATTGGAAGGGCAAGTGGAGAAAATCGTGCAGTAGAAGCTGCTCAAAAAGCTATCTCCAGTCCGCTCCTTGAAGACATCAGTATTGATGGGGCAAGAGGAATACTAATTAATATTACCGCTGGCCCTGACCTTACCCTTTTCGAAGTAAATGAAGCTTCAACCTTAATTCAGGAAGACGCACATGAGGATGCTAACATCATTTTTGGTGCAGTGATTGACGAAACCATAGAAGATGAAATCCAGGTTACCGTAATTGCCACTGGATTTGGGAGAAGCGAGGAAGAAAAAGAAAAATCACTCAAAAGCAATGTTTCATTTATTAATAAGTATCTCCCCGAGGAAGATAGCCCAGCAGTCTGGAGAAAAAAGTTTACTGAGCCCCGACCCGCTAATCCTGAAGTAGTAAAGGTGGGAACAATTATCGACGGATTTTTTAATGACAATTTTGATTACGATACCCCCACCTTTCTCCGACGGCAGGCAGAATAATTAAAAAAACTTTATGAGGCTTTATGTCGTGGAAGTTAAAAGAGAAGGCGCGGGTCCTCCTCAGTCAAGAAAAAGGTACTATTATTAAGCCCTGGGGGGGGAAAATAAGTGTTGCGCTTATTTTCCCGAATTATTACCATGTTGGTATGGCTAACCTGGGCTTCCAGATAGTCTACCGCATCATTAATGACCACCCCCAGGCAGTCTGCGAACGAGCATTTCTTCCCCAGCCCGCCGAGCTCCTCGAATTTCAGCGTTCTTCTACTCCTCTCTTTTCTCTCGAAAGTCAAACTCCGTTGCAACAATTCGATATCATCGCTTTTTCTCTTTCCTTTGAAAATGATTACCCTAATGTCTTAACCCTGCTTGATTTAGCCCGTATTCCACTACGAAGTTTTCAACGAAAAGAAGGTTACCCTTTAGTCTGTGCTGGAGGTATAACTACTTTTCTTAATCCCGAGCCATTAGCCGAATTTATTGATTTTTTTGCTTTAGGAGAGGCAGAAGAACTTGTGCCTGAATGGCTCAACTTGCTTTATGAACTTAAAGCCAAAAAGGTTTTACGCCGGGAAATTTTAAAGCAGCTCACTCAGGTCGAAGGAGTTTATGTTCCCCAATTTTATTCCATTACCTATAATGAGGATGGCACTATTGCTTCTTTTTCTCCGAAAAAGGGAATACCCTATCCGGTAAAGCGGCGGTGGATTAAAAATCTCAATAATTATCCGGCACACTCAGTTATCTCTTCCCCAACCATTGAATTGGGAGGAATGTTTTTATTAGAAATTGGGCGGGGCTGTTCCTTTGGCTGCCGGTTCTGTGCTGCTGGCTGGATTTATCGGCCAGTTCGGTTTCGTTCTTTAAATGCCCTGGAAGAATCTCTTTCGGCGGGTTTAATTCAAGACAATAAGATTGGGCTAGTTAGTGCCGCGATTGGGGATCATCCGAAACTTAAAGCAATTTGCCAACTCATCCGGGATAAAGGAGGAAAAATTTCAGTATCCTCCTTGCGAGCCAATGCTATCACTCCCGAACTACTAACTGCCCTTAAAGAAAGCGGACATCAATCCATAACCATGGCACCGGAAACTGGCTCGGAACGACTTCGTCGCCTAATTCGAAAGAATATTACTGATGAAGAAATTTTTGCGGCCGTAGAGTTAATTGCACTAATCGGAATCCCTAATCTTCGCCTTTATTTTCTCTTAGGTTTACCTTCCGAAACTATCGCGGATATTGACCAGATTATCTCTCTCACTAAAAAGATAAAACATACAATAATAAAACAAGTAAAGAAAAAAAACCTCCCCGGGACAATAACCCTAAGTCTCTCTCCATTTGTGCCTAAACCTTTTACCCCCTTTCAATGGGTTGCCTTTGAAAATCTTGGGGTGCTAAATCAAAAAATTAAACATATCCAAAATGGTCTAAAAAATGAACGACAGATAATAATAACTTATGATCTTCCTAAGTGGAGTTATATCCAGGCACTTCTCAGTCGCAGCGATCGCCGAGCAAGCAAGATTCTTCTCGAGGTGCATAAAAAAAATGGAAACTGGAATAAAGCCCTGCAGGAAACCGATATTAACCCTGACTTTTATGTCTACCGACATCGGGAATTTAACGAAATCCTTCCCTGGGATTTTATCGACCAGGGAATAAAAAAAGAAACTCTAATCTCCGAATATCATCAGGCATTAACCCTGATCTAACTACAGACATGGATAATTCCCGGATTGACCTAAAACTCTTACTCCGAAAAAAGTACCTTCGAATCATCCTCCCCCTATTTATTGGTTCAATCATTGCCTACATTGATCGGGTAAACATTGCCTATGCCGCTCTTACCATGAACGCTGACCTTGGTTTTTCTTCCCGCGTGTTTGGTTTGGGTTCCGGAATATTCTTTTTAGGATATGTGCTGTTTGAAGTTCCGGGTGCACTTATTGCCGAACGCTGGAGTCCCCGCATCTGGATTGCCCGCATTATGATTACCTGGGGAATCATCTCCGGTAGTATGGCCTGGATTACCAATGCACATCAATTCTATTTAGTCCGCTTTTTACTTGGTGCCGCTGAGGCAAGTTTTTATCCAGTAATGTATGCCAGTATTATCCCTCGTTGGTTTTCTTCGGAGGAAAGGCCAAAGGCATTGGCACTTATGCTTACCTCGTTACAAATCTCCGCAATTATTGGTGCCCCTTTAGCGGGATGGCTTTTAGGAATAGAAATTTTAAATTTAAAGGGCTGGCAGTTACTTTTTCTCATCGAGGCATTGCCGGCAGTAATTTTTGGGATTTTAATTGCTTATCTAATTACGGATTGGCCTGAGCAGGCAACCTGGCTTACCCTGAAAGAAAAACAATATTTAAAATCCTGTTTCGAACAAGAAACTGCCGCTAAAAAATCCATACACTCCTATACCGTATGGGAAGCGCTCGGTAGCTTAGAGGTAATAAAACTTTGCCTGATCTATTTTTTATGGATAACTGGTTTCTGGGGTTTCAATTACTGGATGCCCACTGTCCTCAAGGAGGTATCCGGCTGGTCAAATGTAGTAATTGGCGGTATGGTAGTGATCCCAATGGGATTTGCGCTCTTAGCAATGGTCGGAGTGGGTTATTTTTCCGCTAAAACCGGAGAAAAGCGATGGAGCGGGGCGATCCCTATGTTTCTGGGAGCAATTGGTTTAGGAATTGGAACCTATGTTTCGAATCCCCAGATCAATTTTTTCTTTGTGGTGCTTTCGGCAATTGGTGTGTATAGTGCGTTTGGGGTGTGGTGGTCCTATCCCACTACTTTTCTTTCCGGAGCAGCAGCAGCCGGAGCAGTGGGGTTTATCAATTCTTTCGGAAATATTGGTGGCTATGTAGGACCTTTCATTACTGGTTTCACCAAAGACCTGACTGGTTCATTTTCCGGCGCTTACATCTTACTTTCGTCTTTCCTGGTGCTCGCGGGATTGCTTATGCTCACTTTAAAAAAATAAAACGATAAATAAATTTTGATTGATTTTTCGGTCAATTTGGGATAAAAAAATCAAAAAAATTTTAAAAAAGGGAACTTGAGGATGAAAGAAATAAAAAAACACCTGCGGACAAAAAATACTCCATCAGGTGTTTTTTATTTTGGCAACCTTGCCAAAGTTTACTTTAGGGGAAAAAATAATAACTCTAATCAAACTAGTTTCACAATCATCGCGTCCGATTTGTTTTTGCATTTAAAAAAATATGTTGATCACCTTAAATTTGAGATTTTGAATTAAGTTAACTCGTTAAAACTATGCTTTTTGGTAATTATCTTTTTTTCTGTGAATTTCGTGAATCGGCAATCCTTCCCCCCTATAAAGGTTCAACCTTTCGGGGAGTATTTGGCCAGACATTAAAAAAAATAGTCTGCGCTCTCAAAAAAAAGAACTGCGCGGAATGCCTCTTAAACGAAAACTGTGTCTACTTTTTTGTTTTTGAAACACCAGATAAAAAAAATAAATTATCAGTTAAGAAAAGGATAGCTTCTCCACCCCACCCCTATGTAATTGAGCCTCCACTGACTGATCAAACAAATTTTTCCGTTGGTGATTCTTTTAAATTTAATCTGTTGCTCTTTGGCAAAGCCAATGATTACCTTCCTTATTTCATCTACACTTTTGACCAGATTGGCGAAAAAGGAATCGGAAAGCGAAGCACCAATTTTCGGGGAAAGTTTATTTTAAAGGAAGTCTCATCCAGTGATCAAATCCTCTATTCCTACCAGGACAAAAAAATTAAAGGAGATTATCAACTCCAGGAACTAACTTTAAAAAATTTTGTTTCTCCTTCGACTACCCAAATTGAAGAAGTAGAACTTTCGCTTCTTACCCCTCTTCGGGTCAAGTTTCAAAACCAGCTCTTAAAAACTAACGGTAATGTTACCCTCCCCTTCCATATTTTAACCCGCACAATGTTAAGGCGAGTCGCTTCCCTTTTTAATTATTATGATGATGGAGAACCACCCCTTGACTATCGTCAGCTGATAGAAAAAGCCCGAATGATTGAGATAAAACAATCTTCGCTCAAATGGTATGACTGGAGACGATATTCTAACCGCCAGGATCAGACTATGCTTATCGGAGGAATTGTGGGAGACATTTCTTATCAGGGGAACATTACCGATTTTTTTTCCTTGTTAAGGTTTTCTGAACTAGTCCATTTAGGCAAACAAACCTCTTTTGGATTAGGAAAGATTGAGATTAAAAGAGTAAAACAAAAGTTATGAAAAATGTCCTTCTTGCCGTAGTAGGATTAAGTCCTCAAGTTATTACAGAAACCCTTTTTGCATTACACCAGCAGGGGAAAACCGTCCATTCTATTCAGGTTATAACTACCCGGCCAGGCAAAGAAGAAATTTATGCCTCTCTCCTTTCTCCCCGCGACGGCTGGTATTACCAATATCTCCGGGAGTATGGAATCGATCCTGCTACTATTGATTTCGGCTTCGATAATATTCACACTGTTAAAGACGAAAATGGGAAGGAAATTGAAGACATTATTGGTGAACAAGAAAATGAATGGCTCCTAAAAAAATGCCTTGATCTCACTTTTCGTTTGACGCAAGATCCAGATACTGTAGTCTTTTTCTCCATCGCCGGCGGAAGGAAGACAATGAGCGCTTGCCTTATGGTAGCAGCCCAATTTTATGCTCGGCCTCAAGACCGGCTTTATCATGTGCTGGTATCCCCCGAATTCGAAAGCAACAAAAATTTCTTTTTCCCACCCCGAAAATCAGTGCGCGTTGAACTTAAAGACCAAAACGGCCATCCTTACTTTAAAGAAACACGGTTTGCCCAGATCATTCTGGTTCCCATCCCTTTTGTTTCAGTAAGAGCGCAAATTTCCGATGATTTCCTCCGGGAACCAAAAGATCCTGCAACCCTAATGCTTTCGTTAGTGCGGGAAAAGCCAGCAGTGCTTATCGTGGACCTTCCCAATTCAAAGCTAATCTATAAGGACTTTGAACTTGACCTTAAGCCCAGTCAGTTAGCTCTTTATACTTTTTTCACTTTACAAAAGAAAAACTGCAAAAAAGTTATTAACTCCTGCCGGGGATGCACCGACTGTTTTCTTGAAATCTCTGATATTATTTCTCGCTCCCAAGAAATTGCCGAACTCTACCAAAAAGTATCCGATACCAGACCAATTGAAGAGATGGCAGAAGGAGGCATTCGTTCATTGGACAAATATAATTTTCGCTCTTATCGATCGAAAATTTCCCGCAATCTGGAAAAAGGCTTTGGACATCAGGCATTATCGGAGCTAATCATTGATTCAGTAGGCAAAAAACCGAATACCCGATATGGCATAAGGATCGATAAAGAAAGAATAAGGATAATTCTTTAAAAAAGTAAGTCCGAAAGGAGTGTCAGCAAGAGCTAAAGGTTAGAAAGGCAGCAACGTTGCCAAAGTTGAAAAGTTACCAATCAAATTCTAATTATAGAATCAATTCCATTAAAAAAACCTTTCAAAGGGAGAAATCTAATGGCTGAACGGGAAGCAATAATTTTAGGTGCACTTTTACATGATATTGGGAAGTTTAAGCAAAGAGGAATGGAAAAGGGGAAAAGCGACCATCAACATTTAGGGGATAAAGCTTTTGAGGAATACTTTGCCGAAAGGTTGTCACCACTGCTTTCTCCCGAAGAAAAAGAAATAATTCGCAGTGCCATAAATAATCACCACCACCATTCTGACTTTATAACCCATGCTGATTGGATATCAGCAGGAATGGAACGGATTGAACTAAAAGATGAAGAGGAATATGGGGATCCAACTAAAGAAAGACTCCAGTCTGTTTTTGAAAAAATATCCCTCGGTAACAATAATAAAAAAGAAATTGAATACACTTATCCCCTAAAATCCCTTTCCTTTAAAAGGGATGACCTTTTCCCCATTAATTTTCTTAGGCAAAATTTACAGGAGGCCTATAAAAACCTCTGGGAACATTTTATAAACGAAGTTAGAAATATTCCCAATTTTACAATTAGAGCCTATATGAATTCCCTGTATGCGATTCTGCAAAAATATACCTGGTGTATTCCCAGTGCCGCTTATAAGCATGAACCTGATATTTCCCTTTTTGACCACTTGAAGACTACCGCTGCTATTGCTGTGTGTTTATATGACACTGAAAAATCAGGTAATAAAGGTGATAAAAAATTTCTCATTGCTGCGGGTGATATATCGGGAATTCAAAATTTTATTTATAGAATAACTAAGGCTCAAGGAATGGGTGGAATTTCCAAAAGACTAAGGGGACGCTCTTTTTATCTCCTTTTGCTTCAAGAGGTTATTGCTAAGTATCTCATAAATAATGCGAAACTATTTGATACCAATATTCTGTTCTGTGGCGGCGGAAGATTTGAACTTCTTTTGCCAAACACTGAATCCACTAAAAATATTTTAGATAACGCGAGCAAGAATATAAACCAATGGCTTTTTAATCAACACAATGGGGAATTGGGAATTATTATTGAATGGATTGAAACCGATGAAAACGGTTTAAAGACTTATAGCAGTCTTTTAGAACAATTAGATGAGAAATTATCTATCGCTAAAAAGAAAAAATTTAATACCCTGTTTAAGGAACCATCCTTCTGGCAAGAAAAAGGGGGGAATGGAAATATAAGAATCTGTAAGGTATGCAATATCAACAAAGTAGCGGATGATCAAGAACCATGTAAACTATGTGAGCTCCATAAGACTATTGGAGAAATACTTCCAAAAACAAAATATCTGATCTTTGCATCTTCTCCCATTGGAGCAATAAGCGATAATATCTGTTCTGTGCCCTTCAGTAATTTTGGCACGGTTTATTTAGTCCAGCAAGAGGCCCTAATAAAAGATACCTGGCTTAAATCCAATGAGATTGATATTTACAAAATAAACGATCTTGACTGTTCAGAATCGAGTTTTCGCTTTATCGGTAACACTGCTCCTATTGCCAAAGAATCCTTCACAATCGGTGGTAATAGTTTGGATGAAGAAGATAAGAAGGTTAATCCAGGAGATGTCCTTAGTTTTGAAATAATTGCTAAGGCAAGCATTGGTGACAAAAGAATCGGAATTCTTAAAATGGATGTAGACAATCTCGGGCTTATCTTCGCTATCGGTCTTGAAGGCAAACTAAAATCAATATCCAGAATAACTTCAATCAGCCGGGCGGTGGATGTATTTTTTGCTGGTTATATCAATACTATATGTGACGAAACTTTTAATGAATGGAAAAACAATAGAAACAACCAATGGGAATATAAAGATAAAATAAACCAGATATTTTATATTGTTTATTCGGGAGGAGATGATCTCTTAATCATTGGTCCCTGGAGTGAAATACCAAAACTGGCAAAAAAGATAAGGGATGAATTCAAAGCCTATACCTGCGAAAATCCTGACCTAAACATTTCTGCTGGTGTTTTTCTCAGTAAACCTAAATATCCAATAAGTCTTGCCGCAAAAGCTGCGGGAGGAGAATTAGAAGCATCAAAAAACAAAGGGGGAAAGAAAAATAAAATAACTTTATTTGGTGATACGGTAGAATGGGTAGGAACTGAAGACAATTTAGGATTTGATGAATTATTAAATTTCGGAGAAGAACTCTACGATTTTATAGTGGGGGGAAATTTGCCAAGGGGCTTTGTGCATGGATTGCTAAGAAGGCATAAGCAATATACTGGTGGAGATAACCTTAACTTTATACCTGCAATAATATATCAGCTCTCAAGGAATATAAAAGAAGATAATCTCCGGGATAAATTGAAAGAAAAACTTATAAGCGATAAAAGGCAATTTTTCAAAAATATTAAAATACCTGCAAGCTATGCCTTGCTAAAATCAAGAAGGGAGGTTTAAAAATGATGACAATTGAGGATGTTAAAAATAAATTGAAAAGTCTAAATAAGCTCAAAGAGCTCAAACCAGAAGAATATGCTATCGAAAACGGGATAGCATATACTATAGCTAACCAAAAGGGTGATATGAAATTTACCCAATTACGGAAGTTTTTTGGCCATATTAAAAAGATTGAATCTGTGAAAGTAAAAGGCGAAAAAGATTCTGAACCTATTGCAAAAGCTGACCTTTATATGTTAATGCCCGAACTTGCCTATGGGGTGGGAAGAAAGGTTATTAGCAAAGAGTTTTACGAAATAATGAAGATCTGTCTATGTGAGGGCAAAATAACCACTGTTGCGGATTTTAAAAGATTTGTTGATTTATTGGCGGCAGTAATCGCTTATCATAAAATGTCAAAATAAAAAGGGAGGTTTGTTATGGCAAATAATACATATAAATTTTTAGGTAAATATATAATTCAAGCAGACCTTCGTTGTATAACCGGCCTCCATATCGGAGGAACTGATGAAGGTTTTGAGATCGGTGGAATTGATAATCCAGTAATAAAAGATCCACTCACTGGCTACCCTTACATTCCAGGCTCGTCATTAAAAGGGAAAATGAGGAGTCTATTAGAATGGGCATATGGCAAAGTAAAATTAGACGGCAAAGACGGAAACCTTACCGGAAAATTATGCGATTGCGGAGAATGTGATATTTGTATAATTTTTGGATGCGCAGCTGAAAAATCTAAGGAACCAACCCGGCTCACCGTGAGGGATAGTTTCCCGAAAGAAGATAGTGTAAAGGAATGGGAAATTAATCTGGGAGAAAAGATCTATACTGAAGTTAAAACCGAAAATACCATCGATCGATTGACTTCGGAAGCAAATCCCCGGTCAATGGAAAGAGTCCCGACAGGTTCTGTATTTGAAGTAGAGATGCTTTTTGACCTTTATAAAGAAGATGATGGGGCAAGAATCAAAAAAGTCTTTGAAGGGATGAGTCTTCTTGAGGATAGTTCACTTGGTGGTAGTGGCAGCCGGGGCTCAGGTAAAGTAGTTTTCGAAAATATCAAAATAAAAAAACGGAATTTGGAATATTATACCGAAGGAAAAGAACAAATCGAAATAAAAATTAATGGCAAAAGGGCAAGGGATATTTTTCAAAACTTCCAGGAAATTTTTAAAAGCGAAGTATAAATCTAACTCGAGAAAATATAAGGCGAATACCTTTTGGGTGGGAGTAAGGAGAAAAAACTATGAAAACCTGGCAAATTAAACTAAATCCTTTATCTTCTTTATTCCAAGGACTTCCTTCGTCCGACACTTTGTTTGGGGCAATATGCTGGGGGATAAAGAGAATATATGGAGAGACTAAATTACTCGAAATTCTTAAAAACTTACCTAAAAACCCATCATTTATACTTTCCTCTTCATTTCCTTATCTTGAGAACAGTAATAATAACCTCCCCCTCTATCCAAAACCTGTTTCTCCTGGTCTTTTTGCCCCTGAGAGTAAAAAAATATCCGAAGACGACAAAGATAAAAAAGAAAAGGTTGAAGTGGTAACTGAGTATAAAAAATTTAAGAAGATAGAGTATGTTTCTGAATCGATCTTTAAAAACTTGCTCGATGGAATTCCGGAAAAAGAGTTGTTTAATAAATACCAAAACAAGCTCTTAGTGATAAGAGATAAAACTCTTCTAACCAAGGAGGAAGAAAAAGTATTTCTCCCGGATCCAAAAGATAATATCTATAAAATTGAATCAGTCCAAAAAAACACAATCGACAGATTAGCTATGTCTACTTGGGAAGAAGGTCAGACTTTCTATCAGCAAGAATATTTCCCTTCATCCCGGTTTAAGCTCCATTTTTTAATGAAAACCAATGATATAAATTTTTTTAAGCCCATATTCCGCTATCTTGAGGATAAAGGAATAGGTGGCAACCGTTCAACCGGAAAAGGTAGATTCGAAATAGAAGTTCTTGGCGAGCTCTCGATAGGTAATAGGGACATAAATAAGTTTGTCACGCTTTCAAAATATATTCCGGATATAGAAGAGATAAAAGATAGCAAGGTAAGTCCCATATACTACGAAATATTACCCTTTCGTTCCAAGGTAGATTCAGAAGCAGAATTTAAAGGCGAAGACATATGGAAGGCAAAGGTTATGTATCTAAAAGAAGGCTCTTGTTTTGAGGCCACCGAAAAGAAAGAATTCTATGGGAGTTTACCGGTGGCAAAGGAGATTGCCGGACAAAAGATTTACCAAAATGGCATTGCCTTTCCTATCTTTGGTAATTTTGGAGGCTAAGATGAAACTTCAAATAAAAACTTTATCACCAATCCATATCGGGAATGGTGAAAAATATAATGGTCTGTCATATATTGAAGATATTAAATCCCACCAAATATTCATAATAGAATTCGAAAAAATAAAAAAGATTTTAAATCAAAAAGAAATAGAATCTTTTATGGATTGGGTTTTAACAGAAAAGGATCCCAGCTGGTTTAAATTTTGTAAATACAAACTTAATAGCCCACAACTTCAAAATGAATTTAAAAAGTCAGCCCTCTATCGGTTAGATAATTATTCCCATGAAAAATTGAGAGATATAGAATGCTTTATAAAACAAAACAACAAGCTTTATCTACCTGGAACCGAGATAAAGGGTGCAATAAGAACTGCGGTAACATATTATTTGCTAAAAAAGGAGAATTACTGGAACTGGCTGAAAGAGCAGTTGGATGAGTTTGACAGCGCACACAAAGGGGATTTAAAAAAAATAGCGGGACAAAAGGGGAGATGGGTTAATGATATAAAGAAAAGGTTAGTTAATAAAATGTCAGAAATTGAAAAAAAATTACAGAATCAACTTTTTATTGCCGGTAAAATAAATGATTCAAAATATGACTTATTCAAGTTTCTTCATATAAGCGATAGTGAGTTAAAAGAACCATATCAATGTTTATTTATCTCCAGTTTAAAGACTCTTAATATTAATAGAGAATTTAATATCTTTCAAGAACTGTGCAAAAACGGCCAGAATTTTATCTGCGACTTCAAGCTGGAAAACAATCCGCTAATTCTCAATAAACTTGGCTTCAATGACGAACAAAAATGGGTTATTTCTGATATAAAAAATATTTTCCAATGTTGCTATGAATTCAGTGACCGACTTCTTAAGGAAGAAATTAACTATACTCATTACCCTAAAGAAGTAAAAAACAAATTAAACCAGATAAAGGAACTAAACAGTAAAGATAGTCCAATTATTCGCATTGGTAAAAACGAAGGTTATCTTAGTGTTACTGTTGGGCTTTTAGTCAAAGACAAGGATAAAAACCTTTATGATAATGTCCTATCTCACGCCACTAAGAATACCAGTTATCCCGGTGAGTTCCCTAAGACGAGACGAATAGTTAATCTGCTAAATGGAGGATATGATACCTTGGGCTGGGCTAAAATGAATATAATAAATTAAGGATAGCGGAAGTGCCTACCCTTTTTCTCATTTTTAATCATCAGCTTACGGATTCACAGGAGGTAAATGCCCGAGAGGAGCTGGGGGTTAAAGACATCGTTAACCTTCCGCCAAAGTTGCAAGAACTCTGGGCAAATGTTCCTCCGGATGTAGCTGAAATAAAAAGTTATCTTAAGCCGATTGAGGACTGGCTTGAGGCAAATGCTAAAAAAGGAGATTATGTCCTTATCCAGGGGGATTTTGGGGCGTGCTATCTAATGGTGAATTTTGCTTTCGAGTTAGGATTAATCCCGGTATATTCTACTACTCGGCGGGAAGTAGTCGAAGAACCACAGCCAGACGGGACTATAAAGCTAATTCACCATTTTCAACATCAAATCTTCCGCAAATACGGGAGCTAAAAATGAAAAAGTGCCTTGTTTCCTTAGTAAGTGAGCAAACTATCCCCAATCTTTTATTAGCAATCCATTTTAAACCTGATTACCTACTTTTTATAACCACTGAAAAAATGGAAAAACAAAATAAAACCCAGGCGATTCTGAATACCCTCAAACTTCGTCACCTTGATTATGACCAGCGTCATCATAAGGTAGAAGTACAAGAAGATTCAATTATTGACCTCCAAACTAAAGTTTCTCAATGGCTTTCTCAAATTCAAGAAGACTACCAGTTTGTTGTTAATATTACTGGTGGAACAAAAATAATGTCCCTGGCTACTTATGATTTTTTTAAGGAAGTGGGCAGTGATATAATTTATGTCCCTATACCCCAAAACAAGTATTTGATCCCTTTTCCTAAACTTCGTCCAAAACCACCCGGAGTAATTTCCGAACGGCTAACCGTCAGGGAATATCTAACTGCCTGTAATTTTATCATACCAAACCCGGATACTATAGAAAAAAATCGCCAACGAGCTTTTTCTCGAAAAGAATTGACTAAATTCATTTTTGATCATTATCAAGGTTTAAAGCCCCTTTTAAAACGGCTATGGCAAAAATTACCGATGAAATACAAAAATGAGCTCGAGTTTAATGAGCAAATTCTCCTCGAAAATGAAGAGCAAAAATGCTTGCTAAAAAAATTAGGCTTTCTGGTCAATGAAAATAATATTAGTAAAAAGATCAACAAATCAGAGTGGTACTACCTTAGAGGTGGATGGCTGGAAGAACGACTGTTTTTGGCGGTTGCTGAAGTGCTATCGCCTGAAAAAGGAGATGTCCAATTAGGGGTAAACTGTATGGACCAGCATAAAAATGAAAACGAATTTGATGTGCTTTTTACTTTTGAAAATGTTCTTTACTTAATAGAATGCAAATCATTAGACCCGGCAGAAAGCAAAGAGGATAGGATTGGGATTACTGATTTTTTATATAAACTCGGGGCATTACGTCCTCATTTTGGTTTAACACCTCGCGCCTTTTTTGCCTCTACTTCAGAAAATCTTTATGATGATCACGGGGAATTAAAAAGTAAATTAATTGATCGGGCAAAACAGTCCAATACCGAAATTATTCCCCTTTTAAAAATAACTGACCTTGAGGGTTACTTCAGGAATATCTTTTTCTAAAAAATCAGAATCAGATTAATTGCTCTTTGACAACTGAATATTTTTTCCTCCCTTCTGGCAACGTTGCTGTGCTTGCTTAAATAGGAAGTAGTGATACAGTGATTTGTGATTAGAAATATAGTGGAGGGGTATAACTATGGTTGTTTATATCACTACTCAGGGAGCACGGATTATAAAAGAAGGGAAGCACTTGCTGGTAAAAAAGGGAGACGATATCTATCATACCCTTTTTACCTACAAGCTCGACCAGGTAATAATATTTGGCAATGTAGAAATATCACCCCGCGCTTTGGCTCAATTAATGCGTCATGGTATTGATTTGGTCTTTCTTAATTCTAAGGGTCGTTACTTAGGCCGGATTGCTCCCTCCGAAAGTAAAAATGTCTTTCTTCATAAACGGCAATATGCTCTACTTGATGATGAGGAATTCGTTATGCGGTTTGCCCGGTCAATTGTTGTAGGTAAACTTACCAATATGGCAACATTTCTGATGCGAATTAAACGGACAAAAAAGGAACCAGTTGCTGGTCAACGGGCGCAAGAAATTCAAGCGCTAATTAATAAATTAGAAGAGATAAATAACCTCGAGAGTCTAAGAGGTTATGAAGGAAGAGGAAGTGCTCTTTATTTTGAAGGGCTAAGTCGGGGTTTTACTCAAGATATGGGTTTTCGGCGAAGGATAAGAAGACCTCCTACTGACCCGGTTAACTCGGTGCTCTCCCTGTTATATACATTTCTGATGAATCGGGTATATGCCGCAGTGCGAATAGCCGGACTTGATCCCTACCCCGGATTCCTCCATTCGCTTGATTATGGCCGATTTTCTTTAGTCCTCGATTTAATGGAAGAGTTTCGTCCCATCATTGTTGATACTCTCACTCTTTCTCTTTTTAATCTGAAGATTCTTAAGCACGATGATTTTGTTGTGGAAAAACCAGACCATTTAGTCTCCAATCAAAATCTTTCCGGAGCCGGGCAATTACCGGATGTCTCTAAAGACCCAATCGGTTTAATGTATTTCAATGATGAAAGTGAAGAATTTTTCGACTTACCGGAACAGCGGATGGGAGAAAATCCTGAGGACATTGCCGCACCTACCGGTAAATATCCGGTAAAACTAAAAGGAGAAGCACTTAATCGGGTAATTGAAGCATTTGAAAAGAAGCTTACTACTCCATTCTACCATCCGTTGGCAGAGCGGAACCTTACCTATGCGGATGCGATTATTTTTCAAGCAGGTCTTTGTCGAAAGGTGATTGAGGGAGAATTATCTCAATATCAGCCATTGCTCCTAAAGTAAAATGCGTGAGGAAGTAGCAGTATGATTGTGCTGATTACTTATGATATTACTGATAATCAGCGGTTGAGAAAACTCCACGATTTTCTTAAAGACTTCGGACTTAATACTCAGAAATCGGTATTTGAATGTGACATTGATGATTGGGGAATTAAGGTAATCAGGAAATACTGCAAAGAGAATCTCGATCTAACTACCGATTCAGTAAGAATTTATAAAATTTGTAATCACTGTATAAATAAGGTAATAATCTCTGGTCTGGGTATTAAAGTAACCCAGCTCGATTTCCGGGTCATTTAACTTTGTTTATTTTATTGATATGAATATGATAGTAGCTTACGATATTGCCAGCAATGACCGAATTACTAAGGTCGCCAAAATCCTTAAAGATTATGGCGTGCGAGTCCAAAAGTCAATTTTTGAAGTCACAGTGACTCCTTTTGTCTTTGCGGAAATGAAATCCCGAATTGAAAAAGTTATTGTTCCGGAAACTGATGGGGTGAAATATTTCCCGGTTTGTGAAAAATGTGCAGGAACAGTAGAAATTATTGGTCAGGGGCAATATACTGATCCAGATGAAGAGTATTATGTCTATTAAATTTGTTTTGCAAACCCCAGAATAAAAATTTGTTTTTTTCCTAACTAACTGATATTATGCGAATTATTAAAACCAGACATATAAAGGTCGGCGAAAATAGATATTTTAGAGTAATTTCAACTTGTTACCTAAGGGAGGACGATGCCCAAATGGATCTTTCTTTAAAAAAAATTTCTCCCCACAAGAAGGTCGGCGAAAATGGGGTGATAAGTACCAGAAATTTAAGGACAACCGAAGACCGCGGACTTAAATGACCTGACTTACGAAGGGATTGCGACCTTATCGGATGTAAGTAT
>Ga0315298_1000828_pt1 | contig 59196 bp, 61 predicted proteins | sample WHS_1_MG_FD_203077 | JGI IMG/M metagenome (GOLD analysis project Ga0315298, IMG submission 203077) | Extremophilic microbial mat communities from Washburn Hot Springs, YNP, Wyoming, USA - WHS_1_MG | ecosystem: Environmental > Aquatic > Thermal springs > Hot (42-90C) | place: USA: Wyoming... | reverse complement strand
AAGTTTGAATGATTTAGCAAAAAAACTAAGGGTAAGCACTACATTTTTGGAAAAGCAAATTAAAAGATTGGGGCTTAATCCTGCAGATTTCAAAAGAAAACCTTCACAGCTAGTGATTGTACATTGTACTTGGTGTAATGCACCAATAGCCGTAAAACCATCAAAGCTTAAAAAGCAAAAATACTTTTTTTGTTCAAGAAAACATTTGGGGGAGTGGGCAGCCAGAAATCGAAAAACAAGAAAAGCTATTTATGATACAGAGATAGTAGATGAATTTATCAAGACAAATTGGCAAACAATGACGGATGCGGAAATGGCAGAACAGCTCGGTATCTCAGTTGAGACAGTTAAAAAGAGGCGGCAAAAGCTTGGATTAAAAAGGAAGTGAAAAATGGAAATAGCACTTTTGGGGGCTGGAAAAAATCCAGCCTCTTTTTAAAGGATTAAATAAAATTGTCCTTTTACAACCTTTCAAATTTTGTTAAAATAGAAAATATGAAAATAAAAGATTTAGCAAAAATCATAGACCATACAAACATAAAAAAGGATGCAAAAAAAGAAGATATTTTGAAAACTTGCCAAGAGGCAAAAAAGTATGGATTTAGAGGAGTTTGTGTGAGAAAAGAATGGGTAAAATTGGTAGCAAAAGAATTAAAAGGAACAAAAATTAAAACAATTGCCTTAATTGATCCCCCAATAGGGGATAGTCCTCATAAAAAAAGGGTTCAAATGTGTCAAAAAGCAAAAAAAGATGGTGCAGATGAACTTGATGTTGTAATTTCAATTCCTGATATAAAGCATGAAAGATGGGAAAAGATTTTGAAAGACCTAAAAGAAATTTGCAAAATTTTGCCAACCAAAGTAATTATTGGATCTGGTTATTTAACAGATAGCGAAATAATTAAAGCCTCCCAAATTTGTAAGAAAGCCGGTGCAATTTGTGTAAAAACTGCAACAGAAAAAGATCCACTAGAGCATAGAGAGTTAAAAGAAAAATTCTATCACTTAAAATTGATGAGAAAGGGAGCTCCAGGACTTTTAATTAAAGTTGCAGGCGGAATTAGAACTTTAAAAGACGCAAAAGAAGCAATTAAAGCAGGGGCAGATATCATCGGAACAAGTTCTGGAGTAGAGATTATTGAAGAAATAAAAAGAGGGTAGCTTTTTAGCTACCCCCAAACTTCACCAAATATGCAAGGAAACTTTTTCCGCATTTTTCACAGGTAATTTCCCAAAGCGTTTCATCTAATTGTTTGGCTTTCGACAAATAAAATGTATGCCCACCCCCGTTAAGACAATGTTCTTCTCTTTCTCTCGAAGCCAAAATTTCCCACATACACTCTGCCACTCTATCTGCAAATTCTATTTTACATGCTATCTTTCTTTCTTCTTTAACTGTCAAAAACTTAAAATCCTGATTCTTACAAAACCAACAAATTTTTTCTGGCCTACGAAGCTTTACTCCAATAATATTGCCTCCACAATTTAGACATCGGCTTAAAGAACTTACTCGTGGTCGAAAAAGGTCACAATCTGGACAATAGGAAGTTGGATTAAACGAAAGCGATAATCCTTCAGGACTTTGCTTAATGAGCCACAAATCAACCAAGGGTTTTCCGCAAACAGGACAAACACTAGCGGCCTGTAAACCTATCCTTTCTTCGGGTGTCATTTTCACCTCCTTATTAAAGATTTTACCTCAAAATTAATTATTTTTAAAGTCCCCAATTTTTGATAAAATAACTCATATGAACGAATACTTTCCCACAATTGGTCTTGAAATTCACGCTGAGTTAAAGACAAAAACAAAGATGTTTTGTTCTTGCTTGAATGATCCAGAGGAAAAACGCCCTAATATCAATATTTGTCCAATTTGTTTGGGGCATCCTGGAACTTTGCCAGTAATTAATGAAGAGGCGGTAAAAAAAGTAATTAAAGTTGGTTTGGCTTTAAATTGCGAGATTTCAAAGCACTCATTTTTTGAAAGAAAAAACTATTTTTACCCTGACTTACCAAAAGGATATCAAATTTCTCAATATCAAGTTCCGCTTTGCAAAAATGGATTCTTAGAAATTGAGGGAAGAAAAATCAGAATAAGGAGAGTTCATTTGGAAGAAGACACAGGAAGACTTTTGCATCAAAAAAATTATTCTTTAGTTGATTTTAACAGAGCTGGAGTTCCGTTGATGGAATTGGTTACAGAGCCTGACATCAAATCAGCAAAAGAGGCAAGAAAATTTGCCCAAGAATTACAATTAATTTTGAGATATTTAGGGGTTTCTGATGCTGATATGGAAAAGGGACAAATGAGAATTGAGGCAAATATTTCTTTATCAAAAAAAGAAACTGAATTGGGAACAAAAGTGGAGATTAAAAATTTGAATTCTTTCAAAGCTTTAGAAGAAGCAATCGAATACGAAACTAAAAGGCAAGCAGAAATTTTAAGGTCCGGAGGAAAAATAACTCAAGAGACAAGAGGTTGGGATGACGTTAAAAAAAGGACATTTTCTCAAAGAGAAAAAGAAGAGGCAAAAGATTATCGTTATTTTCCAGAGCCGGATTTGCCACCATTAGAAATTACTCCAGAAATGATAGCTTCAATTCAGGCTGAAATTCCAGAACTTCCTCAACGAAAAAGAGAGAGGTTTAAAAACGAATATCAGTTAGACGAAAAGTCGATTGAGGTTCTTATTCAACAAAAAGAACTGGGAGAATTTTTTGAGACTGTAATTTCAAAATTGCCGCCAGAACTAAACCAAAAGGATTTTTTAACATTAACAAAGCTTTGTTCAAACTACTTACTAAGCGATCTCTTGGGAATCTTAAAGGAAGATATTTCTAATAAAATCTCTTTAATTTATCCTGAAAATTTCGCCAAATTCCTTACTTTAATCTATGAGGGAAAAATTTCTTCAAAGATTGCCAAAATAGTTTTGGAAGAGATGGCAAAGAACAATGAAGATCCGTTAAAAATAATCAAAGAAAAAGAATTAGTTTTAATAGATGGAATTGAGGAACTAGAAAAAATTGCTAGAGAAGTAATTAAAGAAAATGAAAAAGCAGTTTCAGACTTTAAATCAGGAAAGGAGACGGCCCTTCAATTTTTAATTGGAAAGGTAATGGCAAAAACAAAAGGCAGAGCCCATCCTCAAAAAGTAAGAGAAATTTTACTCGAAATTTTAAATGCTTTATAGTTGACAAATTTTTTTGTTTTCTCTAATCTAACAATTAGCTCTTGAAAGGAGGGAGAATGAAGGAAAGGAAAATAGACGTTCTTTTGCCAAATGGTGAAAGAGTTAAACGAAGCGCAGTTCGGCTCAATCAAAACTTAATTTTTACCCTAAAACAACCCACCACCTTTTATCTTTGGGACCCAGAAAGAAAAATATGGCTTCAAGTTAAAGCCACCTTGAAAGGAACACTGGGAGGAGAAAACACATGTTTTATTCTCGAGATCAAAGAAAGGAACGAAACCGTACGAAAAATTGTACCTTCAGAAAATCTCTTAGTACCTTCCCAATCAAAGAAGAGGGGCAAATAACCCCTCTTTTTTATTTTTTAAATCCAAATTTGATGGTTATAGCAAAAAAGTTATTTTTTTCCAAACTCTTGACATTTATCTATAATAGGGTAATTTTTTATAAAGGAGGTGAGAACCTTTATGAAAAAGAAACTCGCAGCTTTTGGAATAGCGGGTCTACTCCTGTTAGGAGTAGGGGGTTGTCAATGCTGGTTCAACAAACCGCCTGTAGCTTCATTTACTGCCAATCCTCTTTCTGGCGTCGCTCCATTAACAGTTTATTTCAACGCTCTAAGTTCTTATGATCCAGACGGCACCATTGTGGAATATCGCTGGGATTTTGGCGATGGAACAGTAGGTTATGGTCAACAAGTTACCCATACTTATTATAATCCTGGCATTTACTATCCTGTGTTAACGGTCACTGATGATTGTAAAGCTGTTTCCAAAGCTTCTCCAGTTACAATTCAAGTCATAGCAAATAAACCTCCAGTAGCTTGCTTTACTCTCAAATGGTGGTGGCAAGAAGATGTAGTAATAGCCCAGCTAGATCCGCGCTGTTCTTATGATCCAGATGGACAAATTGTTGAATACAGATGGCAAATTGATGGTTATCAAAGAGTTTACACCTATCCTTATGTTTTACGCGTCATTTTCTATTACGAGGGCACATACACCATTTCTTTAACTGTGAAAGATAATTTAGGCGCCACTGCAACGTCAACAAAAACTTTTTATGTTTACTTCCCATATTCCTCTCCTAAATCTGAACAAAAAGAAAAGTTAAAGATAGAAATTGCAGAGTAAGGTTCTTTTGCCCCGTTGGATTTTCCAACGGGGCTTTATTTTTTTAAAAATTCTTTAACTTTCTTTTCTGCTTCTTTGTGATTTTTGATCCAGATTGTTTGAGGAAAGTATTTTTTAAAATATGTCATTTGCTTTTTGGCAAACTTTTCAATATCTTTTTGCAAACTTTCTACCATTTCTTTGTATCCAATTTTTCCTTGTAAATATTTTGCGACCCATTCATATTCCAAACCAAACTCTTCAAGTCTTTTCCAGGAAATACCAGATTTTCTTAATTTTTTGACTTCCTCAACCATTCCTTCTTTTAACCTCTTTAAAAGCCTTCTTTTAATTAATTTTTTAAGTTCTTCTTTCGATTTTTTAATCCCTAAAAACAAAATTGGATAGGGGAGAGGTTCTGTTTTTAAAGGTGGAACTTTTCCAAGTTTTTTTGCAACTTCGATTGCTCTAATTAATCTTCTTTTATTATCTTTTTCAATTGTTTTTGCCCTTTCTGGATCCAATTTTTTTAAAATTTCAAAAAGCTCTTTTGCTGATTTTTTTTCAAGTTTTCTTCTTAGCTTCCAATCAGGCCTTACTTTTGGAATTGAAACTTTTTGAGTTAAAACCCAAAGATAAAATCCTGTCCCTCCACACAAAATTGGAATTTTCCCTTTTTTAAAAATTTTCTCAATTGCTTTTTTTGCCAATTTTTGAAATTGAGCGACTGTAAATTTTCTCTTTGGTGAAGCAACATCTAAAAGATAATGTGCAATCCCTTCCATTTCTTCTTTTTTTATCTTCCCTGTCCCAATATCCATTCCTTTGTAAACTTGCCTTGAATCTACAGAAATTACCTCACCACCAAATTTTTTTGCAATTTTTACAGCCAAAGCAGATTTTCCCGAAGCAGTTGGTCCTAAAATTGCAATTATTTTTTTACTTGACATCATTTTTTATTTTACTAAAATTAAATTTCTAAAAGGAGGTGCAAATGAAGATTAAAGTTTTAGTTCCTTTAAGGGACGGGACAGGTAATCCGTTGGTAGAGGAAAAGGAAGTGTCCATTAGTGTTTTAAAATATCTTCAAATTCGCCTAGGCCTTGGAGCTTTCTGGACATATGGCAGACTTTCTCCCTTATGGCATAATGACTCGGAGCTCTGGATAATTTGTTGCAAGCGTCATGGATTTGTCGCTACCTATCGTGCCGGATATGATGGAAGATTAGAATGCCTTTTTTGTCTCAGAGAGAGTGAAGCTCTTTATTGTTAGGGGGTCGTTTTGACCCCTTTTATTTTATTAATTTTCCAAAAAGCCCAAAAGGCTCAACTTTTAAAATTTTTACTTTGACAAAATTTCCAATTAAATCCTTTTTTCCTTTAAATTTTACAGTTTTAAAATGGCGCGATTTTCCCAATAAAAATCCATCTTTTTCTTCTTCAACCAAAACATCAACCACTTTATTTAAAAATTTTTCATTTTTCTTTTTAGCAATTTTTTTCAAAAGATTAGTCAAAATTTTGTAGCGCCTTTCTTTTTCTTTTTGTGGTACATTATCTCCAATTTTTTCTGCGACAGTTCCTGAGCGAGGGGAGAATTTAGCAATATATGCCATATCAAATTTTATTTTTTTGAAAAATTTAACTGTGTTTTCAAATTGTTTTTTTGTTTCATCTGGAAAGCCGACAATAATATCTGTTGAAATTGCAACTTCTTTTTCAAGCCCTTTTCTATACTTTTTAAATGCCTGGCGAATTTTTTTAACTAAGTTTTCATAATCTTTTGTCGTATAATTTCTGTTCATTCTTTTTAAAACTTCATCATCTCCAGATTGCAAAGGTAAATTCAAATAAGGAGTAACCTTTTGACATTTTGCCATCGTTTCGATTAACTCATCAGAGAAATTTTTGGGATGTGGCGAAGTAAATCTAACCCAAAAATTCCCCGGAATTTCGTTTATCATTTTTAAAAGCTCAGCAAAGTTTATAATTTTGACTTTTGAGTTTTGGGATTTGAGTTTTGAGTTATAATCATTGACATTTTGTCCCAAAAGCCAAATTTCTTTTGCTCCGTTTTTTATTGCTTCTTTTGCTTCTTTTAAAATCTCACTTGCTTCTCGACAAATTAGAGGCCCTCTAACAAATGGAACAATGCAAAAAGAGCAAAAATTATCACAGCCTGTTGAAATTGGAATAAAAACCGAAAAACTTTTTTCATATTTTGGTTTTAATTTCAAATAATCGCATTTCAATTTTTTGACGAAATCTCTCTCTCTTTGATCTGGCAAAAAATAAAATCTTTTTTTCTTTAAAAATTCTGGCCACTCTTGAAGAGTTTTGATTGGCAAAATAAAATCAAAAAAATTTTTGAATTTTAAAAAATCTTTTTTTGAAACGCAACCCGTTAATAAAGTTTTGAGTTTTGAGTTTTGAGATTTGAGTTTGGCAAACTTTTTTGCCATTCCATAAACCCTATCTACAGCAGATTGTCTAACAGAGCACATATTAACCAAAATTAAATCAGCTTCATTAATACTCGAAGCTTCTTTATATCCCTTACTTTCCAAAACCGAAACAATTCTTTCGCTATCCGATTTATTCATTTGACATCCAAAAGTAATAATTTTATATTTCATGCTTAATTTATTCAATCACAAAAGTTAATTTTTTTCAATTTTAAAACCCCCAAAATTGGGGGCAAAAACTAAAATAAAAATTTTTATTATTATCGTATTTCCTGCTTTGGCCCACAGACGCACTTTCCATCCTTACAAATTGGAGTATCCATTCCTACAACTTGAGGACAAAACAAATGCATGCAATCTTCATTTTTCTCACATTCTTTTTTTGGCTGAATTGCTGGTTGGGTTGGCAAGGGTGGCAGAGGTTTACAAACTCCTTTATAATCTACCTCAACTCCGGCTACTTTTGCCATACATTCGTTTGAATATGTTTTTCCATCTTTTCCACAAACTGGATCCCAAACCATGGGGCAAAAAACCGCATTTTTTATTTCTTCAATTCCAGAATATCCTAAATAACAAGGACACATTTTTGTTGAAGTAACCTCTGTATTAACTCCAATAAGAACCACTTTTTTATTAACCAAATCCTTTAATTTCTCTTTTTGCTCTTTAGTGGCACAAAGAATTTTACACCCTTCGTTTGTTGTGATGCAATAACATTTTCCAAGATCTCTTTCGCAAAATTCTTTCATTGTCCAGTTGCATTCTTGAATAGTGCCTATTAAAATTGATTCTTTGTTTTCCAATTTTTCTTTAGCAATTTTCTCTAACTGATTTTCAATTTTCTCTTCTATTTTTACTTTCGCTTCCTCTGGCATTTTTTCTTTTATTTCTTCTAAAATTTCTAAATTCTGAGAATTTTTTAACTCACTTTCCAATTTCTCTGCTATATTTTCTTTTGACTCGATTTTTTGAATTACCTGAGCAAATGTTTCAAGGTGTTTTTGTCGATTTTCCTTTATTTTTTCATAAATTTGTGGCGGAACTTGATTTTCTAATCTTTGTAAAATTCTTTGATGTAAAATTTGCTGATGGATTAGTTTTTCAGAAAATTGTTTTAAGTTTTCTCCACTTTCTTTTGCAATTTTTCTAATTTCATTTTGAAAATCTTCTAAAGTTTTCTCAATCAATTTTGGATCTTTCTTCAATTCAACCAATTTTTGCACTTCAACCAATTTTTCATTGGCTATTTTTAATCTTAATTCAGCTTTTTTTAAAGGACTGAAAGCAAAAAATAATCTTATTCCTCTTGCCCAATCTTTTAAAAAATAAAAAGGACTCCCTGGCAAAATTTTTGGTTCTGAAATCCCAAGATCTTTGACTATTTCAGAAAGTTCTTGAGCAAAAACAACACTTCCTAAGGCAAAAAGTAAAGCTAAAGCAACTAATATTTTTAAATTTTTCATATTTTTATTTCCTCTTTTCAATTTCCATTTTAACTTTTTCAACAAATTTTTCAATTTTCATTTCGCCAATGTCTCCTTTTTGCCTTTCTCTTACTCTAACTGACCCTGATTTTTCTTCTTTATCTCCGACAACCAACATATAAGGGATTTTTTGAACTTCTCCCTCTCTAATTTTTTTTGAAACTGTCTCTTTCTCATCCTTTATAATCTCGCGAATTTCCACGAATTTGGGTGCGAATTTTCGCGAATATATTTCATGAATTTTCTTAGACACTTCCTGAGCATATTTTAAATGTCGACTGCTAACTGGAATTATCCAAATTTGTTCGGGAGCTAGCCACAAAGGAAAAGCTCCTCCATAATGCTCAATTAAAACTCCAACAAATCTCTCAATTGATCCCAAGAGCGCTCGGTGAATCATTATCACTCTTTGTTTTCTTCCTTTTTTGTCGATAAAATTCAAATCAAATCTTTCTGGCAAATTAAAATCAACTTGAATAGTAGTGCATTGCCATTCTCTTTGCAAGCAATCTTTAATTTTAATATCAATTTTTGGTCCATAGAAAACTCCGCCACCAGGATCAATTTGATAATTTATTTTTTGCTTTTTCAAAACATACTTTAAAACATTCATTGCTTTCTTCCACATTTTTTCTGTCCCAGCAAATTTTTCAGGTCTCGTTGCTAAATAAACATTAAAGTCTTTAAAGCCAAAGGTTTTTAAAATTTTTATTCCGTGCTTTAGAAGCTTTTCAACCTCAGTTGTTAGCTGATCTGGAGTACAAAATATATGAGCATCATCTTGAGTGAAACCTCTAACTCTTGTTAATCCATGCAAGACTCCTGATCTTTCGTAGCGATAAACAGTTCCAAATTCAGCATATTTTATTGGCAAATCTTTGTAAGATCTAATTTTTGATTTGTAAATTTTTACATGAAAAGGACAATTCATTGGCTTTATCAAATACTCTTCTTCATCGATCTTGATAGGGGAGTACATATTCTCTCTATAAAGTTCCCAGTGGCCAGAAGTTTTCCACAAATTTAAATTTCCAATATGAGGAGTTGTTACCCACAAGTACCCTGCATTTTTTAATTCTTTATAAAGATAATCTTGAATTATTTTTCTTAAAATTGTTCCTTTTGGTGTCCAAATTGGAAGTCCAGCTCCAATTTCTTCATCAAACAAAAATAGTTCCAGTTTTTGACCCAAAACTCGATGGTCTCTCTTTTCTGCTTCAGCTTCTTTTCTCAAAAAGTTCTCTAATTCTTCCTTTTTCTCAAAAGCAATTCCATAAATTCGAGTTAGCATTGGATTTTTCTCATTGCCTCTCCAATAAGCTCCAGCAATTTTTCTTAGTTTGAAAGCTTCAGGATTTATTTCTTTTGTTGATTTGACATGAGGACCGGCACAAAGGTCAACGAATTTCCCGCTCTCATAAATTGAAACGCTTTCTCCTTCAATTTCTTTGGTGAGTTCTAATTTATAAGGTTGATCTTTAAAAATTTTTTCTGCTTCTTCTTTTTTGATGATTCTCTTTTTAAAGGTAATATTTTGCCCAATCAGCTCTTTCATTTTTTCTTCAATCTTTGGCAAATCCTCATTTGAAATTTCTTTTGGCAAATCAAAATCATAATAAAAACCATTTTCGATTGCAGGTCCAATCCCAAACTTTGTTCCAGGATAGAGTTCTTGAACAGCATAAGCTAAAATATGAGCCAAAGAATGTCTAATTTTTTCAATTTTTGCCATGTTATTAAATTATGGCTAATTAATCGAGAAAAATCAACAATTTTTATTATATTAAACAAAAAAGGCCTCTTGCAAATTATTGCAAGAGGCCCAAATAGAACTTTTTTCTACAAGTTTTCCTATCTCCTCTGAATTCCCGATATTTTCAAGAATAAAGGGGCTTAAAACAATTATTTTTTAACTTTCGATTATTTCTTCGACGTCTTCGCAAATTATTTTGGGAATTCCATCTTTTTCATCAACCCTTCCTACAACTAAAACGACTTTATTTTCCTGAAAAATTTCTCCTTTTTTTGCCAAAAGGGCAGGGAAGACCACAACCTCGATTGAGCTTTTTTCATCTTCTAATTTTGTAAAAAACATTGGTTTTCCGTTTCTTGTAATAACTTTTTTGATTGCCGAAATTACGCCCCCAACTCTAATCATTTTGCCCTTTAAATCCAATTTTTCATAGATTCTTGAGATAGGAATAGCTTTTTTTTCTAAGATTTGTTTGAATTCAGAAACTGGATGCGAATTGATATAAAGACCCAGAAACTCCTTTTCCCAAATTGCTTTTTGTTTTTTATCAACTGGCGGGGCTGCTTTTAGATTGAGTTTAGGTTGAATGGTTTCAAAAAGACCCATTTGGCGAAGAGTTCTTTTTGCCCAATTTTCTCTTTGCCACTCAAGAAGATTTTCTAAATTCATCAAAAGAGTACTTCTTTCTTCAAACCTCTCAAAAACTCCAGCTTTAATTAAACTTTCAAAGCTCTTTTTGTTTAGATCTTTAGGATTAATTCTGAGCAAGAAATCGGCTAAAGATTGAAACGGTCCTGCTTTCTTCCTTTCTTCCAAAATTGCTTCAACTGTGTTCGTTCCAACATTTTTTATTGCTAATAATCCAAAACGAATTTGTCTTTTGTCAGGTACAACACTAAAATTTCTATAACTTTCGTTAATATCAGGTCCCAAAACTTCAATTCCCATTTTTTTGCACTCTTCGATCAAAAATCCAATTCTTTCAACATCGCTTTGCTCTGCAGTAAGCAAAGAAGCCATAAACTCTAAAGGATAGTGGGCTTTCAAAAAAGCAGTTTGATAGGCAATAATTGCGTAGGCTGCAGCATGAGATCTGTTAAATGAATACCTTGCAAAAGGTTCAAACCAATTCCAAATTTTAATGGCCACATCCTCTGGGATTTGATTTTTTTTACAACCCTGAATAAACTTTTCTTTTTGCGAGACTAAAAGTTCTCTAATTTTCTTCCCGATAGCTTTTCGCAAAACATCTGCTTCTCCCAAAGTAAAACCTGCTAGTTGTTGAGCAATTTGCATTACTTGCTCTTGATAAATCAAAACTCCATAGGTTGATTCTAAAATTGGTTTTAATTTCGGATGCAAATACCCCATTTTCTTTTTACCTCTCTTGCCGGCAATATAATCTGAGATAAACTGCATTGGGCCTGGTCTGTAAAGTGCCAAAATTGCGATTATATCCTCAAGATTGTTTGGTTTTAATTCCCTCAAGCATCTTCTCATTCCTTCAGATTCTAATTGGAAAACTCCAACTGAGTCTCCTTTACTTAAAAGTTGGAATGTCTTTTTGTCGTTTAGAGGAAGATTTTCAATCTCAATTTGTTTTTTGTAGATGGCGTAAATTTTGTTTAAAGTATCTTCAATGATTGTTAAGTTTTTCAATCCCAAAAAGTCCATTTTCAAAAGTCCTAAATCTTCGATTGAATGCATTTCAAACTGAGTGACAATAGCTTTTTCATCTTGAGTTGGATGTTGCAAAGGAACGATTTCATCTAATGGATCTTTTGAAATCACTACTCCGCAAGCATGCGTTGAGGCGTGTCTTGCGCACCCTTCTAATTTGAGAGCTAAATCAATAAGCCTTCTTGCTTTTTCATCAGTTTCATAAAATTGTCTAAACTCTGACACCTTTGCTAAAGCTTCTTTTAAATTCAAACCAAAAGGAATCGTTTTTGCAAGCTTGTCGCAATAAGAATAAGGATAGCCTAAAACTCTTCCCACATCTCTTACAACCGCTCTTGCTGCCATCGTTCCAAAGGTAATAATCTGGGCGACATGATTTTGGCCATATTTTTGGGATACATACTCAATGACTTCATCTCTTCTTCTGTCTGTAAAGTCAAGGTCAATATCTGGCAAAGAAATCCTTTCTGGATTTAAAAATCTTTCAAACAAGAGATTGTATTTTAAGGGGTCGATATTGGTAATCCCCAACAAATAAGCCACTAAAGAACCACCGACCGAACCCCTACCAGGACCAACAACTATTCCTTTTTCTTTTGCCCACGAAACAACATCTTGAACGATTAAAAAATAAGAAGCAAAGCCAGTTTTTTCAATTACTGACAACTCGTAATTCAACCTTTCTTCAATCTGGGGAGTAGTTTTTTCTCCATATCTTTTTTTCAAACCTTCAAAGCAAAGTTCTCTTAAATATTCATCAGGACTTTTTCCATTAGGAGTATCAAAAACCGGTAACTTAACTTTTCCTAATTCAAATTCAAAATTGCAAAGAGAAACAATTTTTTCTGTATTCTCAATTGCTTCTGGAACTTCTTTAAAACTAGCAGCCATTTCTTCTGGTTTTCTGAAAGAAAAATCGTCAGCTTTCATTGTTAATCTTTCTGGGTCATTAGGATCGGCTCCAGTATTAATTAGCATAAGAATGTCTTGCGTTTCAGCATCTTCTTTTTTTAAATAGTGACAATCGTTAGTAGCCACTAACGAAATATCGTGTTTTTTGGCGATTTTAATTAGTGCTTCGTTAACTTTTTTTTGCTCTTTTATTCTTGGATGATCTTGCAATTCTAAATAGAAATTTTCTTTTCCAAAAACTTCTTTATATTTTAAAGCCGTTTTCTCTGCTTCTGCGAGTTTTCCTTCGAGAATCAATTGGGGAATTTTTCCCTGAAGGCAAGCTGAAAGACAAATGAGTCCCTGACTGTGTTCAAAAAGCAAATCTTCGTCAATTCGTGGTTTGTAATAAAAACCTTCAAGATGAGATTTAGTTATCAGTTTTACTAAATTTTTATAACCCTGTTCGTTTTTTACCAACAATACTACGTGATATCTTCTATCATCGATCCCAATCCTTTTTTGATGCATTTTTTCAAAGGCCAGATAAAGCTCTGCTCCAATGATTGGCTTTATTTTCCGCTCTTTGGCTTTTTTGTAGAATTCAACCGCACCATAAATTGCTCCATGGTCAGTCAGGGCGACTGCATCCATCCCTAAAGTTTGACAATAATCTAAAATTTCATCGATTTTTGGTAAACCGTCCAATAAGCTATAGTGACTGTGAACGTGGAGATGGTAGAATTTCATAAAGAGGCAAAAATTATTAAATCATTTTACTTTTTCCAACAGAGAAAGTCAATTTTATGAAAAGGCCAAATTTAAAAGAGGAAAAAAAATTATGGAAGAAAGGATTGAAAGTCGTTGCTGGGTTGGATGAAGTAGGCAGGGGTTGCTTGGCAGGACCGGTTGTTGCAGTAGCGACAGTGATTGATCCAAGGACAAATTTTAAAAAATGGAAAAGTTTATTGCAAAAAGTAAACGATTCAAAAAAATTAACTCCAGAAAAAAGAGAAAAGGTGTTTGAAATGATTCAAAGCGCTCCCTTTTTATTTTGGGCAGTGGGGAGAGTCTCTCCAAAAGTTATCGATAAAATCAATATTTTGGAAGCCACAAAGTTGGCAATGAAGAAAGCGATTAAAAATTTAAAGGCAAAAATTAATTCGGATGTTGATTTTTTAATACTCGATGGAAACTTCAAACTAAACACCAAAATTCCTCAAAAATCAATCATAAAAGCTGACGAAAAAGTTTTTTCTTGTGCCATTTCTTCCATTATTGCAAAGGTTAAAAGAGATGAATTAATGAAAAAATATGCAAAAATCTACCCACAGTTTTGTTTTGAAAAGCACAAAGGATATCCAACCTCTCTTCATTTAAAAATGGTTCAAAAATATGGAGTTTGTAAAATTCATCGAAAGAGTTTTGGTCCAATAAAAAAGTATGTTGCCAAAAACAATTTTTTTTGTTAAATTCTAATTATGGCTGTTCCAAAAAAGAGAACTTCGAAATCAAGACAACTAAAAAGAAGGGCAACTATTTTTTTAACGCCACCAGGTTTTACTATTTGTCCAAATTGCAAAAATGAAATTTTACCCCACAGAGTTTGCCCCTTTTGCGGTTATTATAAAGGAAAAAAGATCTTAGAGATTTCAGAAAAACCAGAAAAAAAGAAGAAAGAAGAAAAGAAAGAAGCCAAAGAGTCAAAAAAAGAAGAAAAATAAAAACATGGGTGCTCGTCGTTTAGCCAGAATCATTGCCTTGCAAACTTTGTATGAGTGGGATTTTAAAGATAAAAAAGAAAACGTCGAAGAGATCTTTGAAAGAAATTTGCTTGAATTTGCCCCAAATTTAAAAGAAAAAGAGTTTTCAAGAGAATTAATAAAGGGAACAGTAGAAAATTTGTCAAAGATAGATGAAATAATTTCAAAAGCTGCTCCGCAATGGCCAATAGAACAAATTGCTAACGTAGATAGAAACATTTTGAGAATAGGGGTTTATGAGCTTTTATTCGGCGATCAAAAAGCAGTTCCTCCAAAAGTAGCTATTAATGAAGCCATTGAGCTGGGAAAGGCCTTTGGGGGAGAAAACTCGGGAAGGTTTATTAATGGAGTTTTGGGTGCGATATTCAGAGAAATGCAAAACCTATGAAGGATTTTTCACTTTTAGAAAAAAAACTTGGGATTGAGTTTAAAAATAAAGATCTGCTAATAGAGGCCTTCTGTCACCGCTCTTTTTTAAATGAAAATCCCAACGCTAAACTAAATCACAATGAAAGATTGGAATTTTTAGGAGATGCAGTTTTGGAATTGGTGGTTACCGAATATCTTTTTAAAACTTATCCAAAAGAGAATGAAGGAATACTTACTGCCTGGAGGGCTGCACTAGTAAACGCTCAAAGATTGAGTGAAGTAGCAAAAAGACTTGATTTTGAAGAATTTCTTTTGCTTTCAAAAGGTGAAGCAAAAGAAAAGGGAAAAGGGAGAATGTACATTTTGGCTAATACTTTTGAAGCTTTCTTGGGCGCTTTGTATTTGGATTTTGGGTATAATGTTTGCCAAGATTTTATCAAAAAACACTTAATTTCTGAGCTTCCAACAATAATTGAAAAAGGTCTTTACAAAGATCCAAAATCTAGACTTCAAGAAGAAGCGCAAGAAAGAATTGGAGTTACCCCAAGTTATAAGGTTTTAGATGAGTGGGGGCCTGATCACGCAAAGCATTTTTTGGTTGGAGTTTTCTTCAAAGATGAGTTGATAGCAAAAGGAGAAGGTTCTTCAAAGCAAGAGGCTGAAATCGAAGCAGCGAAAAATGCGCTTAAAATAAAAAATTGGTAAAAACATGCTAGTGATCAAAATGATTAGAATAGGGAAAAGAAATCAACCTGCTTTTCAAATAGTTGTTACAGAAAAGAAAACGCCTCCGGTGGGCGGTTTTTGTGTTGAAAAATTAGGATCCTTCGATCCGATAACAAAAAAAGTTTCTATAGAAAAAGAAAGGGTAAAATATTGGCTCTCAGTAGGAGCTAAACCAACTCCTTCAGTATTTAACCTTTTGGTTAATGAAAAAATAATAGAAGGCAAAAAAATTCCAAAACATAAAAAGCCAAAAGAAAAAAGTAAAGAGGGTAAAGAATCTTGACAAAAAACAAAATATCATTAAAATAGCAACTAGTTTCGCCGAACCTTCAAGATTATCAGGTAAGGTGAGGCACAACAGAATTTCGGGAAAAAGGTCGTCTAAAAAGTAAAGAAAAGAAAAAAGAGGAAATCATGGAAAAAAGACCTAGCTATAAAGAATTCCTCGAATTCATTGTGAAGGCTCTTGTTGACCATCCAGATGAGGTGAAAGTTGAGAAATTAGTAGATGAAATGGGAGTATTGCTTTCTCTGAGAGTTCATCCAGAAGATATGGGCCAGGTGATTGGAAAGGGTGGATCAACTGTAAAGGCTATTCGCTCATTGCTCAGGATTGTTGGATTGAAGAATAGAGCAAGGGTCAACCTAAAGCTTGAAGAGCCCGCAAAGAAAGAAGGCGAAAAAACCAACTTAGAAAACCTAAAAATATAAAAACCTTGTGGAATAAAAAAAACGGTGCTACTATCTTAGTAGTACCGTTTTTTAATTTCTATGGTTTCTTTTGAAATTTTAACCATATTTCCAAAACTTTTTGATTCTTTTTTAAACCATTCTTTAATCAAAAAAGCAATCGAAAAAGGCCTGATTGAGGTTAAAGTTCATAATTTAAGAGATTTTACTCGCGACAAACACAAAAGCGTTGATGACCGACCTTATGGTGGAGGTTATGGAATGGTGCTCAAAATAGAACCAATTTTTCGAGCTTTAAAAAAAATCGTCAAATTTAAAGTAGAAAAAAAGAAAATCAAAATCTTGGAAAAAGGAACGAAAATTATTCTGTTGACTCCACGCGGAAAAACCTTCAATCAAAAAATGGCCTTTCAATTTTCAAAATTAAAAAAGATTGTGATTATTTGTGGAAGATATGAAGGAATAGATGAAAGAGTGGCAAAGCATCTTGCAAATCTTGAATTGTCCATCGGCCCTTACGATTTAATGGGAGGGGAATTGGCGGCGATGGTTATAGTGGAAGCAGTTTCAAGATTAGTCCCTGGGGTTTTAGGAAAAAAAGAATTGCTGAAAGAAAGGACAACAAAAGATAAAGGTTTTGTTGAATATCCTCAATATACTCGGCCAGAAGTGTTTTGCCCAAAAAAAGGAATAAAATGGAGGATTCCCAAAATTTTACTTTCTGGTAACCACAAAAAAATTGAAGAGTGGCGCAAAAAACACGGAAAGGAGATTGAATGAAAGCTTTTTATTTGATAGAATGCTCAATGAAAGATGGGTAGGTGGCGGAGTAGACAAACGCACCAGTCTGTAAAACTGGCGGCCATTGGCCTTCGGGGGTGCAAATCCCTCCCTACCCACTAGAAAGGAGGTGAGGCGTGTGGAGTTAATGGTGGATTTGGATGGAACTCTTTTTGCGTTTGGGAAACTCGGGAAATATAAAGTTTTTGCTACGATTTTTAATTATTTACTCTCTCATCTTTCTTTTCTTTATCTTTTGCGAAGACCAAATAAGAAGTTAGTAGCTTTTCTCGAGAAATGGAAAGATCAAGGAGGGAAAATTATTCTTGTTTCAAGCACCAACAAGCAGCATTATTCTTTGGTTAAAACTCTACTTTCGAAATCTGGGATTCCTTGTGACGAAATCATCTTAAAAGAAAAACCTACAACCCCATTAGAATTCAAACTCGATACTTTATTTCAAGTTTCTCCTGCCATCATTATTGACGATGATCGAAGGTTGCTCAAAAAATACTCTTTGCTCTTTGGAGGAAAAATAAGAAAATTTTCATTTTTTGGACCTTGGGTTTGGGAAAAAAGCGCCTCATAAAAGGCGCTTTTTTGTTGACTTTTTCTTTTTAATCTGGAAAAATGAAAAAAAACGCCGGTGTTAGTGCCGGTGTAGTTCAGTGGTAGAACGTTCCCTTGGTAAGGGAAAGGTCGTGGGTTCAATTCCCACCATCGGCTTATGGCAAAAAGAAAACAATTTATCAAATTACAGTGCAAGGAATGCAAAAACATTAATTATTACACTCGAAAGTCAAAGAGGGCAAAGGATAAAAAATTGCAGTTAAGAAAGTTTTGCAAAAATTGCAGAAAGCATACCTTGCACATAGAAAAGAAATAAGGGTCTGTAGTTCAACTGGCAGAATGACGGTCTCCAAAACCGTTGATCCAGGTTCGAATCCTGGCAGACCCGTGGAGGGGTGTGCCGAATTGGTAAGGCGCTGGTCTTGAAAACCAGTGGGAGTTTCTTCCCTTGCGAGTTCGAGTCTCGCCCCCTCCGCAAAATGTTAAAATTGAATAAAAAGAAGGCTTTTACTTTTCTAACCTTTTCTATTTTGCCAACTCTCACTTGGATTGGCGCTATTTTGGGATACTATTTAACAAAATTTTTAGCTGGAAGAAGAGAAGGGGAAAGAGGGAAGATCAAATCTTTAATACTTTCTTTTTCAAGGTGGCAAATTCATCTTCATCATTGGCTTTTGGGCGCTACTTTTTTGTTTTTCTCCCTCTGGTTTAATATCCTTCCTTTGCCCCAATTTTCTGTTGGATTTTTGAGTGGAATGATCTTTCAAGGCCTAACTTATTCTGATTGGCATCGCATTTTCCTCAAGAAAGAATGTCTCAATTAGTTAATTCTCTAATCAAAGAAGGTTGGCTAAAAACTCCTCGGATTATTGAAGCTTTTCTCAAAATTAAAAGAGAAAATTTTTTGCCAAAAGATATTAAAGATTTAGCAGAAGTTAACGAGGCTCTTCCTATTGGTTTTGGCCAAACAATTTCGCAACCTTTGGTAGTGGCTTTTATGTTAGAACTTTTGCAACCGAGAGAAGGAGAAAAAATTTTAGACATTGGTTCTGGCTCTGGCTGGACAAGTGCTCTTTTGGGTGAAATTGTGGGCAAAAAAGGCAAAGTAATTGCTATTGAGATAATTCCTGAGTTGAAAGAATTTGGAGAGAAGAACGTAGCTAAATACAATTTTATTGAAAAGGGGATAGTCCAATTTGTTTGCGCTGACGGCTCCAAAGGTTGGGAAAAAGAAGCGCCTTTTGATAAAATTTTAGTTTCGGCTGAGGCAAAAACCCTCTATCTTGCCTGGAGAGAGCAACTAAAAATTGGTGGGAGAATTGTTGTGCCTATTGAAAATTCGATTTGGCTTTTTGAAAAAAAATCTGAAAATAACTTTGAATCAAAGGAATATCCAGGTTTTGTTTTTGTTCCTTTGGTTGAAAAATAATTGAATTCCCTCTTGATTTTTATTTTAGTTTGATTTAATATAAAAATATGGCACCAAAAAAAGTTGCAATGGTGATTGCTTCTAGAGACTTTAGAGATGAGGAGTATTTCGAGACAAAAGAAGTTTTGGAAAAGGGTGGAGTAGAAATAATTACTGCTTCAGATAAAACTGGAACAGCAATAGGAAAATTTGGCGGAGAGGCCAAAGTGGATTGCTTAATAAACGATTTAATGGTAGAAGAATTAGATGGGATTTTATTTGTTGGGGGTCCAGGAGCTTTAGAACATTTAGATAATAATTTATCTTATATTTTGATCCAAAAAGCTTTGAAAGAAGATAAGCTTTTAGGAGCAATTTGTATTTCCCCAGTAATTCTAGCTCGAGCTGGAGTTTTGAAGGGAAAGAAAGCTACTGTTTGGTCGAGCATTTTGGATAAGACAGGCGTGAAGGCCCTAAAAGAAAACGGAGCAGAATACGTTCCAGAAGACGTCGTAGTTGATGGGAAGATTGTTACTGCGTCTGGACCTGGTGCAGCTAAAGAATTTGGAGAAAAAGTTCTTGAACTTTTAACAAAATAAATTTTGCCAGTGACCAGAGGCAAAAAATAAGTCCTCTGCAGGCAGATTTTAAAGGTCTGTTCGCAGACTTTTTTATTTTATATGATTTCTAGACAAAAAAAACAAAACTTAATTAAGGAGTTTGAAGACAAAATAGAAAAGCAAAAGGTAATGATCTTTTGCGATTTTGGAGGAGTGAAAACTAAAGAATTAGAAAACTTAAGAGAAAGGTTAAAATCAATGGGAGAGGAACTAAAAGTGATAAAAAAAACATTATTTAGTATTGCTTTACAAAGAAAAAATCTTAATCTTGATATTTCAAAATGGCAAGGTCAATTATTAGTTGTTTTTGGCCAAAGAGATGAAATTGGTTTGATGAATTTTCTTTCCCACTTTGAAAAAGAGCATCAAAAATTTAAAGTTTTGGGAGGAATATTAAAAGATAACTTTTTAGAAAAGGAAAAAATTTCAGAACTGTCAGAATTCCAAAGCAAAGAAAACTTAATGAGGAGATTTTTATCTTCTTTGTCCGCCCCTTATTTGTCGCTTCATCGCGTTTTAAAATACAATCTTTGCAATTTTCTTTTTGTGTTATCAAAACTAAAGGTCCAAAATAAACAATAATTTCATGGAAGAAAAAAACGAAGTTCAAATTCCAGAAAAACTCAAGAAAATTGTTGAAGAAATCGAAAAATTAACTGTTTTGGATTTGGCAGAATTGGTAAAGATCTTAGAAAAGAAATTTGGTATTGAGGCTGTACCGCAAATGTTTGCTGCTCCGATTCCTCAACCAACTCAAGCTCAAGCAGCGCCGCAAGCAGAAGAAAAAAGTGTTTTTAATATCGTTTTAACCAGCGTTGGGGACAAAAAAATTGAAATTATCAAATTGGTTAGAGATATTACTGGAAAGGGATTGAAAGAGGCGAAAGATTTAGTTGATGCAGTAGCTTCCGGGCCTCAAACAATAAAAGAAAATGCAAAAAAGGAAGAGGCAGAAGAAATAAAGAAAAAGTTTGAAGCAGCTGGTGCTAAGATAGAATTAAAATAGTTCTATTTTAAATTATTCTCAATCTGATAAATAAAGTTATCTCTCAAGAGATAAAACATTTTTTCATTTTCTGAAATAGCAAAATCTTTTAAGTTTTTGAACTCATCAAAATAGAACTGAGAAACTAGACTACCTTTTTTATCCAAAACAATAACTCTGTCTGGTGCTAAAAGGTAGAGAAAAGAGAAATTTGGCTTGACAATAATTTTTAATAAATCTTTTACTTCAGGGAAAATATCAAGTTTAATTTTTTGTTTTAATTCTCCGCGATAATATTGCCAGATCTCATTGTTATTTGTTAGGACCCAGATTCCTCCATCGATAGAGAAAGATTTGGCACCTTTTGGTTTTTCGCTTTTTAGCCAGCTTTTTGGATTCGACCAGCCACTTTCTTTTTTAGCATACTGAATTATCTCACCCTCTTTTTTGTCCAAAAAATAAACATTGTTCTCAAAAGTTTCCATTTCGTCAAAACTAAAAGGAAAATAGGGAGGTTGAATTTCGCTAATCTCTATTTTTTCATCTTTTAAAATCGAAATTGAATTTGGTAAAGAAAAAATTAAAAGTCCTTCGTTTTTAAAGTTTGAGATTAAATTTATTTTTTGAGCAGTTTTTATTTCCTCTAGATCCTTTTTTTCATTAACTCTAAAAAGATTTTTTTGAGAGTCCAAAATCAAAACATTATCATTAAAAAAGAAGATTTTTTCTGGCGTCAAATTCCTATTTGAAAGATCAAGAAAAATTTTGGGCGTTTCTATTTTTTGAATTTTGTTGATTTTTTCTAGTTTTTGAGTGATAGTTTCTTTTAAACTCAAAGATCTATTTTTTATCGTTTTTGGAACTGGCGAATTTAAAAGTTGCGAAACATCTTGTAGTGCCGATTTTAAATATTTATTTAATTCGGATTCGTCTTTTAAACTAGTTATTTTTTGCTCAATTTCGTTTAGGGTTTTTTCATATCCTAAATACCTTTTTCTTTCTACATTTTTAACAAAAAAGAATCCAACCAACAGCAAAACAAATAAAATTAAAATTAAAAAGTTATTCCTTTTTCTTCTTTTGACAGATTCCAGAGAAACCGGTGGTTGTGAGATTCTTATTCTCTCAATTAGAGAAAGAGTTTGTTTTTCGAAAAAGTTTTTAAAAAAGCTAGAAATTGGTTCAAAAACTTCCTTAAAAGAAAATTCTTTTTTTTCGTTTAGCGAAAAGGTCTTGGCCAGATATTCTTTTTCTGTTTTTGCCAAAAGAATGCCCAAGGCAATTCCATAAAGACCAGTCATTTCCTTTTGTTTTTTTTCCAAAATTTCGATTAATTTTTTTTCTTCGAGCAAAGGACATTTTTTCAATTCTTCAAAAATGTTTTCGCTTTGGAAAAACTCGAAAACTTCCTTTGTTAAAATTAAAATGAAATCTCCAGGAGATAAATTACTAGTAAGAATTGTTCCGAAAAATTTGAGTGGATAAGGTTCGGTCTCTTCTAGTTTTAGCTTTTTGGTAATGTCTAAAATTCTTTTCCCCCTCAAAAGAATTATTTTGATTTGCCCGGTTTTTGTGAAATAAATAGAAAAATCTTTTATGGCTAAAACTGCACAAGAAAAATTACCAAGCCAATTTACTTTACCACTTTTTACTTTTTCTTCTAAAAATTTGTTTGTTTTCTTTAGGGATTCTTTAAGGGCAATCTTTGTCTTTGAAAAATTAATTTTATAGAAATTGTTTTTTATCTCTTGCGAAACTTCTTTTAAAAAATTTAAATCTTGTGGTAGAGCATTTTTTAACATTCCAACAACAAATAAATGCCCCAATTTTTTTTCAAAAACTTCTTTTGGTTGAAAAGAAAAACTTTCAAAAATTAAGTCTTCTCTTCCTTGAGGATTAAATAGAAACTCAAAAACCTTCATCAATTTTTATTTACATTTTATTTTTCTTTCTGTAAACACTCTTGACAAATTTTTTTGATTAAGATATATTAAGCTTGGCCCAAAAGCCAAGGAGGTGTAAAGTGCGTAAAGCTCTATTGACAGTATTGATTTTGGGGCTTACTTTGCCAGTGATAGTAATGGCAAAGCAGGTGAGGTTTGACGGCAAAGTGGAAGACACACCCAAAATTCTGTTTCTCGGTTCCATCATAAGCGACAACGATATTTTCATTTGCGGAACGCCGTTTGAACCTGTAATTGAAGTATTGAATGAGCCAAAAGCTTACACTAATGAATTTCTCAAGCTGAGGATAACTAATATTCCTTGGAATATTGATGCCTATCTTTACTTGGTCCGGAATGATGGAGGAAAAGATGTCGTAATTTATGGCGGAGCTAAGGTTTGGAATGGCGCAGTATTTGCGGTCCCTGCTTCTGTTGATGGATGGAAAGTTGGTACTTATCCAATAAAAATTATCGTTACCACTAACCGTTTGTGGGAAATTGTAGATAACCGCTTGGTGCAGAATTACTCATACTCCTGCTCTCCCGGAATAGAGGTCGAACAAATTTTGATTACTATTAGCACTCCGCCTTGTCCCCCTCAGCCTTCTTGTTGTCCTCCTCAACCTCCCTGCTGGCAAATTAATGTTTGTTGGCAATGCCTCATTCCTCCTGTACTAGGAGTTATCCTCCTTAACTTGCTCATTTGTGATCCATAAGTTTTTTGGGCCCGGACGAAAGTCCGGGCTTTTGTTTTTTTAAAAAATTGATTTATAATTTCAAAAAGGGCGCGTAGCTCAGTTGGAAGAGCGCTTCACTCACATTGAAGAGGTCGGAGGTTCAAGTCCTCCCGCGCCCACTTTATTTATTAAGCTTGACAAAATTTTTAAAATTTGTATTATTCAAAGCAAGGAGGTGATCTCTTGTGAAAAGGGGGTTGGCGGTACTCGGACTATTGGGCATAGGGCTTATCCTCGTAGGTTGTTGCGTTCTTTTCAACAAACCCCCAATTGCTGAATTTACCTTCGCTCCGGTTTCTCCTTATGCTGGTGAAACCGTTTTATTTGATGCTTCACGCTCTCATGATCCAGAAGGAAAGGGGCTAACATATTCTTGGGATTTTGGAGATGGAAGCAGGGGAGAGGGCAAAACTCTAACCCATGTTTTTGCTGACGACGGAACTTATTCTGTAACCTTAACCGTAAAAGATCGCTTTGGCGCTACAGATTCTATCACTAAATTTGTTGAAGTCCGGAACCCAGCGCCAGAGATCTTAAGAATTAATGTAAAAGATCTGAATGGGTGCAGAATAGAAGCAGGGGATATACTCGAATTTTCTGTTGATGCTCTGGACCCAGCCTCAATTGAAGTAAAAAAGATCACAAAAATAACTTGGAATTTTGGAGACGGAACCACTCGCGAAGGTCGAGTCGTAAGGCATTGTTATTCTCGTGGGTGTAGAGAATATACTGTAGTGGTTACAGTAACTGATGATGATGGTGCTCAAACTTCAGCATCAAAGAAAATCTATGTTTATCCCAAAGATGGTGCGCCAACTGCTATAATTAAAATTTCTCCAACCGAAATTCATGTTGGTGATAAAGTAAACTTTGATGGAACAGATTCTCACGATAATGATAGAATTTGTATGCCTTGTCCCTCTGAAATCGATGACTGCAGTGAAATCTCTCCAAATTGTGACGGTTGTTATCCTTTTTGCTCAGAGAAAGATCGCATCGTTGCCTGGCGCTGGTTTATTAAAGGACCTTGCAGCGATTGGAAAAGTCTAGGTTACGGATCCACGATTACCTTTACGCCAAACACTCCAGGAACTTATTTTGTAAAACTTGAAGTCCGTGATGACGATGATAAATGTTGTTCTCCTTGCCCTCAATGGGTTGGTGTTGAATCCCAATTTGAAGTTCTTCCATAAAAATGGTCGGGGCTCACAAAATGTGGGCCCCTTTTCTTGACATAAGTTGATTTTTATGTTATTTTTTAGCAATGCTCCAAAAAGAAAAATTAACTCTTTTAAAGTTTTTTTTAATCTTTTTTTTAATATCCTTTGTAATTATTAACTGGAACAATGTTTCCTGGATTTTTAATTATAAAGCCATAAGTCTAACTTTCTCAAACTTAATTTCAAAACAAAAATATCAAAATCCTTTAGTTTCTCCAACTCCTACTTTAATTCCCTCACCGTCTTTTTCTTTTCCTTTTTCTGAAAAAGAAAATAGCATAGAAATTCCATCAATTGAAATTTCAGCTCCAATTTTTTTGGCAAAAAGTACTGATGAAAAAAAGATTCTTGAAAGTTTGGATAGGGGAGTGGTAATGTTTGAAGATTATGCCTTACCTTCAAAAGAAGGTGCCACAGTAATTTTGGGTCATTCTGCAATGCATGATTGGCCAAAATCAAATCCTGCCTGGGTTTTCACTTATTTGAGAGATATAAAAGAAGGTGATGAAATTTTTATAAATTTTGAGCACAGAAAATATCCTTATTATGTGACCAAAAAATTTATTTTAAAAGAGGGAGAAGATTTTCCAAAGGTTGAGGGTGAAAACGTTTTATTCTTAGCTACTTGTTGGCCACCTGGAAAATACGCTTTAAAACAAAGATTAATCGTTGAAGCAAAATTAAAAAAATAGTCCTTTAAAAATAAAAAGGAGGTGAGAAAAATGGAGCGATTTTTGATTGTTTTGCAGGGTTTGCCGATTTTGTTTTTGGCTCATGATGGTGTGGCTATTGTCTTTTACTTTTTGCGAGGCTTACCTTTTTGGTTAGTGACTGTTTTGATCTCAATCAAATGGATTCTTGGAATGATTCTTTTGTTTTATGCTACAAATTGGTTGGTAAAGTGGCTAAAAAAGAGTTTCTTTGTAGAAAGAATAAAATCTAAAATTCCAGAATGGCTGAAATTTTCTTTAGGTCAAGAAAGGAGCCAAAAAAGACTAATCTCTTGGGTCCTGAAAAAGAAAAACTGGATTGTGATTTTGCTCTCTTTTGTCCCATATAGCAATCTTTTGGGAATTGCAAGCATTGTTGCAGTCAGAACGCTAAAAATAAAATATGGATTTTTGATTTTACTTGTGGCTACGGTTTTTAAAGCTTTAGTTTTTTGTTTTACTCTTTATTCGGTGATTAATCCTTGACAAAATTGAAAATATTATATAAAATTGAGCCACAAGGAGGTGTGTGATGCTAAAGAAAGCAGAGATGGTTTTTGGAGTTTTGGGCGTTTTGGCAGGGTGTTTTGGTTGTTGTTTAAATCCTGCTGCAGCAGTGCCTTTTCCCGCTAAAATGAGTGGGGAAGAAATGTTTCAACTCTGTCAGAAATTTTTCCCCCAATTGGAAATCGGAAAAACACTGTTTGTGACTACCGGAGAGTACCACTTGTTCTCAATTTCAGATTACCTCGCAGTTTGTAGTAGTATTTCACAACTTCCTCCCTGTCGATTCAAAGCTACTCTCGTTGTCCTAGGAAAGATTCATGAAAATTTGAATACTTTAGCCGGGGCAGGAATGGCAATGGGTGTCCCAAACGTTTCTCCTGCTTGGTTTGTTGTATTAGTAACTTCGGATAAAGTTTTTTACGGATTTGATCCAATAAATGGAAATAGCTGGAGGCTAAGACCACAGGACGTCGCTATGCTCATTATTTAAATGTGGGGGCCTCTGTTGAGGCCCCTTTCTCTATTGACAAGAATTTTTTATTTTGATATAATTTTTTTAGAAAACCATGAAAAGCAAAAATTTTGTCAAAAAATCAATCGCCTTTTTAACCATTCTTTTTACGTTTTTGCCTTCTTCTTTTCCGAAGGCGGGTTTAATCATTGAACCAACTTGTAATGATGAGTGTTCCTACTACGGACAACCTTGTCCCGATGGAGGAACTTGCGGAAATTACGATTCTGATCCTTGTTTAGAATGTCCTACCATAACCCCTCCATCTTGTACCAATGAGTGTTCTTACATAGGACAAAGAACTTGTTATGGCTCAAATTACTATAAAGTGTGCGGAAATTATGATTCTGACTCTTGTTTAGAATGGTCATCAATTCAATATTGCCCCTCAGGATATATTTGTCAAAACGGGGAATGTGTTTATCAACCTCCTTCTTGTCAGGATGAATGCTCTTACTATGGTCAAACTGAAAAAAGATGCTCTGGAAATTATGTTCAACAAAGAACTTGCGGATATTATGACTCTGATTCTTGCCTTGAGTGGTCAAATTGGGAAAACGAAACTTATTGTGGAGAAAGTGGTTGGACTTCAAATTATAGATGTTCAAGCTCTAGATATTTAGAAAGAGAATATGTACAAAGAGGATGTTCTAATGCTCAATGTTACGCCAATTCAGAATGGAGACAAGTTCAAGATTGTGGAACTGACTCTTGGACAGACAATTACAGATGCTCTGGAAATTGGGTTCAAAGAGAAAAAATTAAAAAGGGGTGTTCTGAAAACTCTTGCTATACATTTTCTCAGTGGGAAAACATAAAAGATTGTTCTCTGGAAGGAAAAATTTGTCAGTCAGGTCAATGCATCGAGCCAAACGATATACCAAGAGGAACATTAACTGTTTCTTCTTCAACTGAACCTTGTGCAGGTCAATATGTAACTTTCACAATTTCAGCTCAAGATTTACAAGGAGTAGAAAAAGTTTGTTTGAATGATGATTGTCAATCTTGCGGATTTCAAACTTCTTGTACAAAATATTGGCAAATTAAAAAAGATAACCCTGGAACTTATACTTTTTCAGGAAAAATTTATGGCAAAAAACCAGATGGCTCACAAGAAATAGTTTCTACTGATCCTTCTTCAATTTGTGTTACTTGGAAAGATTGTAATAGACCTCCAATTGCTAATGCAGGACCTGACAAAGAAGTTTTAGAAACTCAGAGCATAGTTTTGGAGGGTTCAGGATCTGATCCTGATTCAGATCCGATTACTTTTTCTTGGACTTGCTCTGGGGGTACTCTTTCAAATTCTAATATTGCTCAACCAACATTTACAGCTCCCGCTGTAGATAGCGACACTCAAATTGCTTGCACTTTAACCGTTAGAGATTCAAAAGGAGCTCAGGCTTCAGATTCAATGCAAATTTTAGTTAAAGCTCAAACTCTTTCTGTAACTTTAGAAGCCATTCCTTCTTCAGGATCTGCGCCTTTGACTGGAGTGGATTTAAAAGCCACAGTTTCTGGAACTGCTATTGGCCCTATAAATTACAAATTTGATTGCACTTCAGATGGAACTTGGGAATATGAATTTTCAGGAATTTCAGATAATCCAAAACTTGTTGTCGATGCTTGCAACTATCAAACTGGAGGAACTTATAACGCAAAAGTTTATGTTGAAAGAGGAGCTGCACCTCCTGCTTGGGCTCAAGCTACAATTTTAGTTTCTTCACCTTATCCTGTAGTTGATTTAAAAGTCAATGGTTCAGATGGCCCAATAACCATTCCTTACAATAGCTCTGTTACTTTAAGTTGGACATCAAATAATGTAAATTCTTGTTATGCTTCAGGTGATTGGTCAGGCTCAAAAGCGGTTTCAGGCACAGAAACAATCTCTGGAATTTTATCTCAAAAAACTTTCACCATCACTTGTTCAGGTCCTGGAGGAACTGCCTCAGATAATGTTGTAGTTTATGTATCTTTGCCATCTTTTTCAGTTTCTCTTTCTGCCAATCCTTCTTCAGGTTGTGCGCCATTAAATAATGTCTCTTTGACTGCTAATGTTTCAAGAGATTTTTCTGGAAATTTGACTTATTATTTTGATTGCACTTCAGATGGTTCATTTGAATCAATTCAAACTACTTCTCAAAATTCATTTACAGCTTCAAACCTCTGCTCTTTTTCTAATATTGGAACCTTCTTTGCCAAAGTAAGAGTTGAAGGAGCTGGAATGAGTAGGGAAGCTTCTGTTCCAATTAACGTTTATAGTTGCTATCAACCCCCAACTTATCCAGCGCCTTCTGTTGATTTAAAAGTTAATGGACAAGACGATTCAGTTACTGTTTTGTCTGGTTCTTCGATTACTTTGAGTTGGACTTCAGCTAACGCAAACTATTGCATAGCTTATGGAGATTGGAGTGGAACAAAATCAGTTTTTGGAAGTGAATCTATCACCAACATTACTTCATCTAAAATTTATACCATTTCTTGTTCCGGCCCCGGCGGGCAAGCTGCAGATAGCGTTAGGGTTTATGTTCAAAGCGCAGCTGGTATTTTTTCTAGAAAGCTTGTTAAAAATCTTTCAGATGGTACAGATTGGCAAGAAAGCGTTTTTGCAGATCCTCAAGAAGTTCTAATATTTGCTATTCAAGTTAGTGCTCAAGGTTCTGACCTAGAGAATGTAATTGTAAAAGATACATTGCCCCAAAAACTTTCATTTAAAGGAAATTTGAAATTAGACGGACAACCAATTAGCGGAGATATTTTCCAGGGAATCAACATTGGAAAAATTGAAAAAGACAAAACAAGAACCATAACTTATGAAGCTTGGGTTGCACCAAAAACAGAATTTGTCCAAACAGAAACTACTCTTTCAAATTTGGCTACGATTACTTCTGGAAACTTACAAAATACTGCAAAAGCAAATGTGATTGTGAGAATCTCAACTCCTACAACGATTAAAACCGGTTTGACAAACAACATTTTTGTTGACTCTTTTGTCTTGCCACTTTCTGCTTCTGCGCTTTTAGTTTGGCTCTTGAGAGCAAGGATTCTTCAGCTTGAAAAATTTGTCGATGAAAGAAAAAGACAATACGCCGAATATAAAGCTCAAAAATTACTTCAATTAAAGATTGCTCAGTTGAAACTAAAGGACAAATTGTCTAAAATCTAATTAAAGCTCTTATTTACCCAAAAAACTCTGCCTACCTTAGGTTGCTGCTTTGGACCAGCGAAAATGTTTTTGTATGAAAGAAAATAAAAACGCCAGAGTCAAAGTTTTAGTTTATGGATTAGTTCAAGGAGTTTTTTTCAGACAAAGCACAAAAGAAGAAGCTGAAAAACTTAAACTAAAAGGCTGGGTCAAAAACAGAGAAGATGGAGGAGTAGAAGCAATTTTTGAAGGGGAAAGAGAAAAAATTGAAAAAATGCTAGAATGGATGAAAAAAGGTCCACCTTTGGCTCGGGTGGAAAAAGTAAATGTTTTTTGGGAAGAGTTTAAAGGTGAGTTTAAAAATTTTGAAATAAAATATGACTAAAAAAGAATTTAAAACAGCTGAATCGGTTTTGCCAGGTCATCCAGACAAAATGGCTGACATTATTGCTGACTCTATTTTAGATGAAATTTTGCAAAGAGATAAAACAGCAAGAGTAGCTTGCGAAGTTTTTGTAAGCAAGGGTTATATCATAGTTGGCGGAGAAATTACTACCAGAGCGAAAATCGATTTTAATTCTTTAGTAAGAAATGAATTAAAAGAAATTGGATACGATCATCCAGATTATGGATTTGACTACAGAACAGTGGCGGTTTTAACTACGATTTCGCAACAATCGCCAGATATTGCAAGAGGGGTCAGAAAAACAGCAACGAAAAAACAAGGAGCAGGGGATCAAGGAATCTCTATTGGCTATGCTACAAAAGAAACAAAGGCCTTCATCCCTTTGCCAATTTTTTATGCCCATTTGTTGGCAAAGAGATTGTTTGTGGCAAGAAAAAGAAAAATTCTTCCTTATTTAAGACCCGATGGCAAAACAGAAGTTGTTTTCGAATACGAAAATGGGAGGCCAAAGAGATTAGATACAGTAATCATTGCTGCCCAACACAATCCAGAAGTTCCTATTAAAAAAATTCAAAAAGATATTATTCAAAAAGTCATAAAACCAGTTTGTCTTCCTTTTCTAGATTCAAAAACAAAATTTTATATTAATAATACCGGACGCTTTGTAATTGGAGGACCAGTTTCAGATACTGGAATGACAGGAAGAAAGAATGTTGTGGATAATTATGGCCCAGAAATTCCTATTGGAGGAGGTAGTTTTTCTGGCAAAGACCCAACTAAGGTAGATAGATCCGGAGCGTATATGGCACGCTATATTGCAAAAAATGTGGTTGCTGCAAATTTGGCTGAGAAATGCTTAGTTGAAATTGGGTATGTTATTGGAGGAACAAAACCAGTAAGTTTGAGAATCGATACTTTTCAAACAGCTAAAGTAAAAGAAGAAAAAATTCAAAGAGCAATAGAAAAAATTTTTGATCTTTCGCCAGGCGGAATAATCATTCAGTTAGATCTTTTAAGGCCAATTTATAAAGAAACTGCTTGTTTTGGCCATTTTGGTAGAAACGAATCAAGCTTTACTTGGGAAAAAACGGATAAAAGAGAGCTTTTGAGGAAATTGTGTAAATAATTTTGAAATGATCGAATTCAAAATTTTAAAGAAGTCAAAAAGAAGTTTTGCTAGGTTAGGATTATTGAAAACCCCTCACGGAGAAATTTTTACCCCGACATTAGTTCCTGTGGCAACTCAAGCAGCAGTTAAAACTCTGGACTCTAAAGAGGTTGAAGAAACGAAAACCCAAATTTTAATTTGCAACACTTTTCATTTACATTTAAAACCTGGCGAAAAGATAATAGAGAAGGCTGGAGGATTGCATTCTTTTTTTAATTGGCAAAAACCATTAATGACAGATTCTGGTGGCTTTCAGGTTTTTAGTTTGGGTTTTGGCAAAGACTTAAAAGTTGGCAAAATTTTAAAAATTTTTCCAGGGGAAAAAAGAAAAGAAACAATTTCCAAAAACCTTCAACCAAAAGAAATAAGGATCACTCCAGAAGGGGTTATTTTTCGTTCACCGCTTGACGGAAAAGAACTATTTTTAGGACCGAAAGAATCAATCAGAATTCAAGAAAAATTGGGAGCTGATATTATGTTTGCCTTTGACGAATGCACCCCTCCATTAGTTGATTATGAGTATGCAAAAGCTTCACTCTCCAGGACAAACCGCTGGGCAGAAATTTGTTTAAAAACCAAAAAAACAAATCAAGCTCTTTTTGGGATTGTTCAGGGATCGCATTTTAAAAAATTAAGAATAACTGCCGCTCATTTTATTAATTCTTTAGATTTTGATGGCTTTGGAATTGGAGGAGATTTGGGTAAAGGGAAAAAGACAATGCTCAAAATCCTCTCTTTCGTAATTCCTATTTTGGAAGAAAGAAAACCGCGTCATCTTTTGGGAATTGGACATTTAAAAGATGTAGAAAGCATTGTGAAAATGGGTATTGATCTTTTTGACTGCAATTTTCCCACTCGCTATGGTAGGCACGGAATTGCAATTTCTAGCGAAGGAAAAATAGACCTAAGGAAAAGAAAATTTTTAAAAGATTTCGAGCCAATAGACAAAAAATGTTCATGTTTTGTCTGTCAAAATTACAAAAGAAGTTACATTTGTCATCTTTTGAGAGCAGGGGAAGTGTTAGCCCAAAAACTAATCTCTTTTCACAATCTTTATTTCTTTAACACCTTTTTAGAAAAAATTAGAGAAAAAATTAAAGCTTCAAAAATATGAAAATTTTAGGATTGGATTTAGCGGGAAGCGAAAAAAGAAAAACTGGAGTGGCAATACTTAACGAAAAATTAGAAGCCAGATCTTTTATCCTTTTTAAAGATAAAGAAATTTTAGATTTGGTGGAAAAAGAAAGGCCAGATTTAATTTGTATTGATGCGCCACTTTCTTTACCAAAAGGCAGAAAGAGCTTGAAGAAAAAATCAAGAATTCATTTTAGAAAATGTGACAGAGAGCTTCAGAGATTACAAATTAAATTTTTTCCAATCACTTTGGGTCCAATGAGAAAGCTAACAGAAAGAGGAATAAAATTGAGGAAAATTTTGGAGAAAAAATATAAAGTGATCGAAGTTTATCCAGGTGCTGCCCAAGACATTTTAAACATTAAGAGAAAAAATGAAGGAATAGAAAAATTAAAGAAGGGGCTCGAAAAACTAAAAATTAAAATTTTAAATAAAAATCCAAACGGTGACGAGCTGGACGCAATCACTGCTGCATACACTGGCTGGCTTCACTTGAGAAAAAAAACAATCTCTGTTGGAGAAAAAAGAGAGGGACAAATCGTCTTGCCAAAGATTCCTTCAATTCTTGTTGGCAATTGCTTAATCGATCTAAGAAAAAGAGTTTTTTTACCCAGATCAGAGACAAAATTTTGGATAAAAAAAGCTTTAAAAGATTGTAAATTTCAGATTGCAAGTTATAAATTGAAAAGACCGAAATTTTTAGATATTTTTGCAGGATCGGGTTTTATTGGAGTTTTCATTTTAAAGAAGATTAAAAATAGCCATGTTGATTTTATTGACCTTGATAGACACGCGATAGAACAAATTAAAATAAATTTAAGGCTCAACAAGATTCCAAAAAAGAGATACAGAGTTTTTCTTTCTGATTTATTCGAAAAAATTGAAAAAAACACAAAATATCATTTTATTTTTGCTAACCCTCCTTATGTAGCCAAAGAAAGGCTTTTTGAAGTTCAAGATTCAGTCAAAGAAGAACCAAAAATTTCTTGGTACGGAGGGAAGGGAGGGCTAAAATATATAAAGAAATTCTTGAGTAAAGCAAAAACTTATTTGGCTGATGAGGGATTAATATTTTTAGAAATTGACCCATTTCAAAAAAAAGAGGTTGAAGAAATTCTGAGAAAAAATAAATACGAAAAATGGCATTTTTTTGAGGATCAGTTTGGGAAAATCCGTTGGTTAAAAATTGAAAAATGATATAATAAAATAATGGAAGAAACTCTTTTTTATTGGATAAGGTGGCATTTTTTTGATCAGCCAAATCATCTAAAAAAAATTTGGAAAAATCTTTTAAAGTTTGGTATTGATTATTTTTCTGTTCCTTTATTGCTCCAAACTTTTTTTGCTCCTTGGAGAAGATATACTTGGGCCTATCCTAGAGGGTTGGACATTGGTAAAATGTTTGAAACTTTTATTTCAAATTTGAGCTCAAGAATGATTGGAATGGTAATGCGATTTTTTCTTATTCTTTTTGGAATTTTATTTGAAGTTTTAATTTTCTTTGGAGGGTTATTATTCTTTTTGTTTTGGTTTTTAAATCCTTTAATAATAATTTTTTTGATGTTGTATGGAATCTACCTTATATTTTGATCCAAAATCAACAAAACTTGCCAATTTTTTGTGGTTAAAAAATCGCTTTTTATTTAAATTTGCCAATTTTTTCAAAAAACTCTCAATTCTTCTCATTTTAATTTTTATTTTTCTTTTTGTATTTGGAATCTCTTTTGGCCATTTTCCAAAAAAACTCAATCAGAGCTTAATCGGCTTTTCTGTTATCTCTTTTGACGTCTTTCTCTTTTTTTCAATTTTAGAAAGTTTTTGGAATTATCTAAAAAAACCCGACGCCAAAAGCAATTTAGAAGAAGTTTTAAAAGGAGAAAGAAAAGAAAACTTAGCAGATTTTTTTGAACAAGATTTAATCTCTGCATTTTTAAAGGCTGAAAAGTTAGCCCAAAAAAGAAATCTTCTCGTAGATTCTTCAGTTTTGATGTATTTTTTGATTTCTGAATCGTCGAATTTAAACTTCATTTTTCAAAGATGCCTTTTGGACAAAAAAACAATTCTTCAAAACTATGAAAATTATCTTTTAAAATTAAAAGGAAAAGAAGGGAAAGAAATTTATTCTCCTCAATTGGTTGAAGCTTTGTTTGAAGGAGTAAAAAGAGCTATTTCTCAAAAAAGAAAAATTGTCAAGGCTAATGATTTATTTTTATCTCTAGCCAAAAAAGATCCAATTTTTAAGAATATTTTAATTGAAAATCGCTTAAAAATTGACGATCTTGAAGTAGTCAGCGAGTGGTTAGAGGGAATAGAAAAACAAATTGAAGAAAAAAAAGAGTGGTGGGAATTAAAAAATTTAAGAAAGTTTGGTTCTTTAGGAAAGGAATGGACCGCAGGTTATACTATTACCCTAGATAAATTTTCGATCGATCTTTCAAAAGAAGTAATGAGAATGGGCTATCCAGAAATTATTGGACATGAAAATGAGATAAAAACTGCAGAGAGAATTTTAGCCAGAGAAGAGGCTTGTAACGATCCACTCATAGTTGGAGAGCCGGGAAGTGGACGAAGAAGTATTGTTCTGGCGATCGCCAAAAGAAGTCTTCTGGGAGAAAGTTTGCCACCAGTAAATTTTAAAAGAGTAGTTCAATTAAATCTTCAATCACTCTTGTCTCAAATTGAAAACTTTGAAGTAGTAGAAGCAACCTTAGACCAAATCTGTAAAGAAGTAGTAAAAGCTGGAAACGTCATTTTGGTTATTGACGAGCTTCACAATTTCGTAGGTTCAAAATATTTAAGACCAGGAACGATCGATATCAGCGGAATTTTAACTCCTTATATTTCGTCCCCAAAGTTTCAAGTAATAGGCATAACAAGTTTTGAAGGATTACACAAAAACATTGAGCAAAATCCTTCTTTCTTGAGTTATTTTGAAAAAGTTGAAGTTTCTGAGGTTTCAAAGAAAGAAACCCTCTTGCTCTTAGAAAGGTTTTCTCTTTTCTTGGAAGCAAAATACAAAGTGTTTATCAGCTATCCTGCCCTTAGAGATATCTTTGATTACTGCGACAAATACCTTCCAGCTACTCCTTTTCCTGAAAAAGCTTTAGATTTACTAGAAGAAATAATTGTTCATTTGGCGCAAAGAAAAGAAAAAGTTTTGCTTCCAAAACACGTAGCTCAAATTGTCAGCTCTAAAATAAAAGTTCCAGTGGGAGAAATCGAAGAAAAGGAAAAAAACATTTTGTTAAACTTAGAAAACATTTTGCACCAAAGAATAATCGATCAAGAAGAAGCAATAAAAGAAGTTTCTAACGCTTTAAGAAGAGCGAGAACAGAAATTATTATTCGCAAAGGTCCGATTGGGGCATTCTTATTTTTGGGACCAACAGGAGTAGGAAAAACAGAAACTGCTAAGGCCTTAGCTGAAGTGTATTTTGGCTCTGAAAACAACATGATTAGATTGGATATGTCAGAATTCCAAAACGTTTTTGACTTACCTCGACTCATTGGATCTGCTGAAGAAGTTGGACTTTTAACAACTCCTGTTAGGGAGAGACCGTTCTCGCTTTTACTTTTGGATGAATTTGAAAAGGCTCATCCCAATATTTTAAATTTATTTTTACAAGTCTTCGACGAAGGTCATTTAACAGATGGGCTGGGAAGAAAAGTTGATTTTAAAAACACGATTATTATTGCCACCTCAAATGCTGGCTATCAATTAATTTTTAAAGCTACCCAAGAAAATCGAGATTGGCAAAAAACGAAAGAAGAATTGATTAATTATCTAGTTGAAAACGGAATTTTTAGACCTGAGTTGTTGAACCGTTTTGATGCTACAGTTTTATTTAGACCACTCTCAAAAGAAAACCTGCTTCTGATTGCCCAACTTTTATTAAAAAGACTTCAAGACCAATTAAAGAAAAAAGAAATTGAGTTAGTAATTAGCAAAGAGATTTTAGAAAAAATAGTTGAACTTTCTTATACCCCAGAGTTTGGAGCAAGACAAATGCAAAGAGTAGTTCAAGATAAAGTCGGAAATGTTTTGGCAAAAGCCATTCTCGAAGCAAAAATAAAAAGAGGAGATAGAATTACCCTTTCTCCTAATTTTCAAATTGTGAAATTATAAAGTTTTAAAATCGCAGAGTTAGTGCCCATTGTTTTGCAATGGGTTTTTTATTTTGTGGAATTCTTGTGGAAAAAATCTATATTTTTCCTTAATTTTTTCGCGTGGTGAGAAGGGTTGACCTGAGGCAATCTGTGAGCTAAAGTGAAAATAGGTGGGAAATTGTGGAAAACTATGGGAAAACACTAATTTTTTGTGGAAAACATGTTTATCGGTGAGTACACCTATTCCATCGATGAAAAAAAGAGATTGGCCTTGCCTCAAAAATTTAGGAAAGCTTTAGGGAAAAAAGCGGTTATCACTAGAGGTTTGGACCAATGTCTTTTTGTTTATTCGCAAAAAGAGTGGTCAAAGTTAGCTCAGAAATTAAGTCAGCTTCCATTGTCTCAAGCAGATGCTAGAGGTTTTGCAAGGTTAATGCTCACTGGAGCAATGGAGGTTGCAATAGATAAATTAGGAAGAATTTTACTTCCGGATTATTTAAAAGAATATGCCAAAATCCAAAAAAAAGTGGTGATTGCAGGAGTTTTTAATCGAATTGAAATCTGGGATGAGGGTGTCTGGCAAGAATACAAACTGAAAACCGAAAAGGAGGTAGGGGATATAGCTGAAAGGTTAAAGGAATTGGGAGTTTAAAATGCACCTTCCAGTATTAAAAGAAGAAGTTTTGAGAATATTCGATCCAAAAAAGAATGAAAACTTTGTTGATTGCACGGTTGGAGAAGGGGGTCATACTTTTTCTATCCTGGAAAAAACAGCGCCAGATGGAAAAGTTTTAGGGATAGATTGGAATAAAGAAGTTTTAGAAAAAACAAAGAAAATTGCAAAGGAAAGAGGGTTAGAAAAAAGATTGATTTTGGTTCAAGATTGTTTTGCAAACTTAAAGGAAATAGTAGAAAGAGTTGGCTTTGAAAAAATTAAAGGAATATTAGCTGATCTTGGGTTGAGTAGTTGGCTATTAAAAGAAAGTAATTTGGGTTTTACCTTTTTGAAAGACGAGCCACTGATTATGAGGTATGATGGAAATCCAGAAAAACTTACTGCCTTTGAAATATTAAATTTTTGGCCAAGAGAGAAAATTGAAAAGATTTTAAGAGATTATGGCGAAGAAAGATTTGCCAAAAAAATTGCAAAGGAAATTGTAAACGAAAGGGAAAAAGGACAAATAAAAAGCACCTTTCAATTAGTAGAAATTATCAGAAAATCTGTTCCGAGTTGGTACCAAAGAAGGAAGATCCATTTTGCAACAAAAACATTTCAGGCATTAAGAATTGCAGTCAATAATGAACTGGAAAATCTTCAAAGACTGCTTTGCCAAATTCCTCAGGTTTTAGAAAGAGGTGGAAGGGTAATCATTATCTCTTTTCATTCCTTAGAGGATAAAATCGTCAAAAATTTTTTAAAAAAAGAAAGGTCTTTAAAAATTATAACAAAAAAACCAATCGTGCCCTCCAAAAAAGAAATTTTAATAAACAAGAGTGCAAGATCAGCTAAGCTGAGGGCGGCAGAAAAAATATGAATTATTCTCTCGTCGTTCCAAAAACTTTTTCAATTTCTCTTTTTAAAAAGGCCATCTTTAGAAAATTTAAAGTCGTTTCCTTTTTCATCCTTTTTTTAATATTTTTTTCTCTTATTTTGCAAATTTATATTGTTAACAAACTTTACTACAAAAAAAGAGCACTTTCTTTAGAAAACGAAAAGCTTTTTGAAGAAATCGCCAAATTAAAAATTGAACTCACAAAGGAAAATTTAAACTTAGATAAAGTAGTTCTTGAATTTGAAAAACAAAACCCAGCTTCAGTTAAATACATTAGGATACTTTCTGAAAAATTTACTCATAACGAATAATGAATTGGCGCCATTTTCTTTTTTTTATTTTTGTTTTAATTTTCTTTTCTCTTTTTACTTTTAGACTCTATTTTTTACAAATAAAAAACGGGTCTTTTTACAAGGCCCTAGCCCAGGGGATTTCTTTTTCTAATAACCCCTCAAAAGAAAGAGGGAAAATTTATTTTAGAGGCGGCGAAGAAATGGCCACAAACGTTGTTTTGCCCTTCGTTTGGCTTAACCCAAAAGAAGTTAAAGACAAAAAAGATACAATCAAAAAATTGAGCAAGGTTTTAGATTGCCCTGAAGAAACTATTGAAAGCTATTTTCAAAAGGATGGTAATTTTTTTGTTCTCAAAAGAAAAATTTCTCTAACAGAGGTTAAATCGCTTAAAGATTTAAATTTGGATGGAGTTTATATTGGTGAAGAAAAAGTGAGATTTTATCCTCAAGGAAAAATTGCTTCAAAAATAATCGGTTTTGTGAACCAAGACGGAAAGGGTCAATACGGATTAGAAGAATTTTTTGATGAAAAGCTCAACGAAGGCGATGATATTTATACTACGATTGATTTAAATTTGCAAAAAAAGGCAGAAGAACTTTTAGAGAAAGCTAAGGAAAAGCTTGCTATTGAAGGTGGGCAAATTATTGTCATTGATCCCACAAATGGTGAAGTTTTAGCTATGGCCGACTTTCCAAATTTTGACCCCAACTTATATTTGAAAGAAGAAAATCTGGAAATTTTTCAAAACAGCGCTACCCAAAAATTCTTTGAACCAGGATCCACCTTTAAACCAATTACCATGGCTGCAGCTATTGAAGAAAACAAGGTTACTCCCGAAACTACATTCGTTGATAATGGTTTTGTAAAAATAGGAGGTTGGACGATAGAAAATTTCGAAAAAAGAGTTTGGGGGAAGAGAACTATGACAGAAGTTTTAGAGTGGTCGATTAACACAGGGGCAGTTTTTGTTGAACAGCAATTGGGTCATGAGAATTTTTTAAAGTATGTTGAAAAATTTGGATTTTTGGAAAAAACAGGAATTGAATTACCAGAAGAAGTTTCGGAAAATAAAGAATTGAAAAAGGGCTATGAAATAAATTTTGCCACTGCTTCTTTTGGCCAAGGAATTCAGGTAACTCCTGTGCAATTAGTAAGAGCAATTTCAGTTCTTGCAAACGGCGGCAAATTAATGCCACTTCATATTATATTAGGGGAAACTTCCTCTTCCAAACAAGTTATTTCTCCTCAAACAGCTCAAACCTTAACTAAAATGTTAGTTCAGGTTGTTGAAAATGGTTACGGAAAAAGAGCTAAAGTTCCGGGATATTTTATCGCTGGAAAGACAGGTACCTCTCAAATTCCTTACAATAGATTGGGCATCAAAAAAAGTGGATATTCTGAAGAAACCTGGCAAAGCTTTGTTGGCTGGGTGCCTGCTTTCGATCCTAAATTTCTATTTTTAGTTAAACTAGATCGACCAAAAGCAATCTCGGCTGGTTATTCAACTACGATTTTAGCTAAAGAACTAATTGAATTCTTGATAAGCTATTATCAATTGATGCCAGATTATGAAGTTTCTTTTTCCCATTAACTTGAAGAAAAGGTATTTTTTGTTATAGTAAAGATAAGCCCTTATCGTCTAGTGGTTCAAGACGCCTTCTGCCGTTTGGCCTCGTCATCTAGTGGACTAGGATACATGGTTCTCAACCATGGCACACGGGTTCGAATCCCGTCGAGGCCACAAAGTGGCAGAAGGAAAACCGGTTCGATTCCGGTTGAGGGCACAAAATGAACCCTGAAGTAGAAGCTATTTCGACCTTAACGGGAACGATCATTGGGGTGGGAATGTTTTCTTTGCCCTTTTTAGCTTTAAAAGTTGGGCTTTTGCCAATGTTGTTTTATTTTATCCTTTTGGGGAGCTTGGTAATAATTGTCCATCAAATTTTTGCCCAAATTGTAATTTGTGCTCCAGACTATAAAAGATTGCCTTCTTTTGCGAAAATTTATTTAGGAAATATTGGAGAAAAGGTAGCTTTTATTTTTAATATCTTGGGCAATTTTGGCGTTCTTTTGGCTTACTTAATCGTTGGTGGTTCTTTTTTGGCTCAAATGTTTAATGGAGATAACTTTCTTTGGACTTTAATTTATTTTTTCTTTGGAGCAATTTTAATTTTCATTGATATTAAACTAATTTCAAAAACAGAATTTTTCTCTCTTTTGATTTTCTTTTTTATTCTATTTTTGGTTTTTTTTCTTTCTTTGCCAAAATTTCAATTTGAAAACTTGCCTCTAAAAAAAATTAATCTCTCTCAACCCTTTTTACCTTACGGTCCGATTATTTTTTCTCTTTGGGGGGCTTCATTAATACCGGAAATTGAAGAAATGTTGAAAGAAAGAAAAGAAAAAATAAAAAAAATTGTTTTTGCTTCAATTCTAATTTCCATTTTGACTTATTTATTTTTTATTTTTTTGGTTTTGGGAATTAGCGGCAAAGAAACCGACCCTTCGGCTTTAATCTCTTTAAAAAATTTTTTAGGTAAAAAGCTTTCTTTTTTCGCCTTTATTTTGGGAGTTTTGACTACTTTTACTTCTTTTATAACTGTTGGATTAACTTTAAAAAAAATTTTTTGGTACGACTTAAAAATGAATAAAAATTTAGCTTTTTTGTGCACTTGTTTTCCGCCACTTTTTCTTTATCTTGCAGGTGTAAGGGAATTTCTCAAAGTTATTTCTTTTGTCGGCGCTATCTGTCTTGGGGTAGAAGGGTTGATTATCTTATTGATTTGGAAAAAGCTGAACAAAAAAGCAAATTATGTTTTCCTTTTGGTTAGCTTTCTCTTACTTGGAATTTTTTCTGAAATTTTTTATCTTTTAAAATGATTATCCATTTTTTCATTTTGATAGTTTCCTTTTTGTTTTTGGCAATTTCGAGCCAGTTTTTAGTTAAAAGTGTAGCAAACCTCTGTAAATTTTTGGGCTGGAAAGAGTTCGTCGTTGCCTTTTTATTCATTGCTTTTTCTGTTTCTTTGCCAAGCTTTAGCGTAGGAATCATTTCTGCACTAAAAAAAATTCCAGAACTTTCCTTGGGAGATGTGGTTGGGGGAAACATTTTCGATCTTTCTTTATGTCTGGGGCTGGCGGTTTTAATTTCAAACAACGGGATTTTGGCTACTAGTCGAACGATTCAGGCCAGCGCATTTTACCTTGTTTTTCTGGTCTTGCTTTTCTTTATTTTGGCCTCTGATGGTCTCATCTCACGAGTTGACGGCCTCTTGCTTCTTTTCATTTTCTTTCTTTACATTTACTGGCTTTTTCAAAAAGACGACAGGTTCAAAAAAATCTACGATGGAGTTTCAAGAGAAGAAAAGAAGGCCTCTTTCTTTTTAAAAAATTTCGTTTTATTTGTTTTGATGGCGGCTTTGCTTTTGGGCTCTAGTTATGGGGTAGTAGTTTCTGCTAAAGCCTTGGCAAATTTTTTTAATCTTTCAATCGGTTTGGTAGGTCTTTTAATCGTAGCCATTGGAAATTCTTTGTCAGAAACGTTCTTTTCTCTCCAAGCTGCAAGATCAAATCAAAATTGGCTGATTTTGGGAAACCTAATTGGGGGAGTAATAGTCACGATGACTTTGGTTTTGGGAATTGTTTCGCTAATTTCACCAATTAAAGTAGGGGAGATCTTTTACTTCTTTTTGGCTAGATTTTTTTTGTTAATAATAGCGCTTTTTTTCTTGGTATTTTTACGCACTCACCAAAAACTTTCTTTTGCTGAAGGGTTAGCTTTGGTCTTTCTCTACGTTCTTTATCTATTACTTGTAATCTTTTTAATTAAAAGCTAAACTAAATTAATGATCGTTGAGGTTTTATTTTTACTTTTCTTTATTGGGTTATTTTTTCTTTTAGTTAACCTTTTGCAAAAAATTGCAGTTCAATCTAAAATCAACGAACAGCAAGCAAAAGATCTCCAGGAAATAAAAGAAAGGGTTTTGCTCGCGAATCAACTTCAAGACAATTTAAAAGACGGATTAGAAAAAACAAAAGAGGAAATCAAATCTTTAACTCGCGATTTATTAGAAGAAGTAAGAAAAAGAGACGAAATAAGAAAAGAAAAAGAGAGAGAATTTTTGGAAAGAATAAAAAGAATGGATGAGATTTTGGCCGGAACTTCTGCGAAGGGCTTATCCGGGGAAGAAATTTTAGCTGAAACTTTCAAAAAATTACCTCCAGAAATGATTGAAACAAATTTTAAGGTTGGTGGGAAAGTAGTTGAATTTGCCTTAATTTTGCCAAACGGCAAAAGAATCCCAATCGACTCAAAATGGCCAGCGACTAATTTGCTTTTAAAGTTAGAAAAAGAACAGGATCAAGAAAAAAGAAGGGAAATTATCGACGAAATCGAAAGAGAGGTAATTTCAAGAATAAAGGAAGTTAAACAATACATCGATCCTAACCTTACTTGGTCTCAGGCCATTGCTGCCTTGCCAGATTCGGTTTTTGGAGTGTGTAAAAAAGCTCATTTGAAAGCAAGAGAAGAAAACATTATTTTGATTCCTTATTCAATGGTTTTGCCGCTTTTACTCTATATGTATCGTCTGCATTTACAATATTCGATTTCTGTTGATTGGGAAAAACTTCAAAGCCATTTACTTTTTTTGGAAAAACTTCTTGACCAAATGGAAAATATTTTAGAAAATAAAGTTTATCGAGGGGCAACAATGGTTTCTAACGCTTATCAAGAGTATAAACAAATTTTGGCTTCCTTTCGTTCCTCTTTAGTAGAATTGAAAGGTCAGAAAGATCTAAAAAAATTAAAATAAAATGTTAGCAGTAATCAAAACTGGTGGAAAACAATATTTGGTTAAAGAAGGGGATAAAATCAAAATAGAAAAAATCGGAAAAGCAGCCGGTGAAGAGGTAGAATTTAATGAGGTTTTATTATTAGAAAAAAATGGAAAAGTAGAAATTGGCAATCCAGTGCTTACTAATCACAAGGTAATAGGCAAAGTAATTGAAGAGGGAAAGGAGAAAAAAATTACCGTTTTAAAATATAAAAGAAAAACTCGCTATAAAGTTAAAAAGGGGCATCGCCAGCCATTCACCAGAGTTGAAATTTTGAGAATAGAATAGCAATAACGGAAAGAAAAAGGGGTTAGCTTCTTTTTGAAATTGCAAAAGAAAGGGTCTCTTCGTCAGCGTATTCTAGTTCCCCGCCTCGAGGCAAGCCGCGTGCTAAATGAGTAATTTTTACATTAAATTTTTTAAGTATTTTTTCCAAATACAAACTAGTTATTTGACCTTCTGAGGTTAAATTCAAGGCCAGAATAACCTCTTTTATTTCAGGGTGATTTTTTAAAAGAATCTTTAGCTCTTTTGTTCTTATTTTCTTTTCTTTTTCTTTGAAAACTGAAAGCGTTCCTCCAAGCACAAAGTATCTGCCATCGTATTTTTTAGTTTTTTCGATAGATTCCAAATCAGAATCTTTTTCAACTACGCAAAGAAGGGTCTGATCTCTTTGTTTATCAGAACAAATCTCGCAAAGTTCTCCCTTCCCCTCAAAAGCTTTTTGGCAAAATTGACAATGTTTTATTTTATTTTTCACTTCGAGTAAAGCATCGCTCAGTTCTTGAACAATTTTTTCTTTATTTTCAACAATAAAAAAAGCAAACCTTCCAGCGGTTCTTTGACCAATACCCGGAAATTTAGAAAAAATTTCAATTAATTTTTGAATAGATTTTGGGTACATTATTCTTCAAAATAAACTCTCTCTAAGTTTTTAAAGGTGACTGTTCTCTCGTCAAAATAAAGCTCAACTCTTCCTACAGGGCCATTTCTGTGTTTGGCAATGATAACATCAGCAATATTTTTTCTTGAGGTTTCCGGCCTGTATCTATCTTCGCGATAAATAAACAAAACCACATCTGCATCTTGTTCTATCGTTCCAGATTGCCTTAAATCAGCCAATCTTGGAATCTGAGGAGATCTTTGTTCTACAGCTCTCGACAATTGGGAAATAACCAAAACTGGAATGTTCAATTCTCTGGCCAAAGCCTTAAGGGCTCTAGAGTTTTCTGAAACTTGCTGAACCGGAGAAGCGTTTGGGTTCAAGGGCTCAATTAATTGCAAATAATCAATGATTATTAATTCTAAGCCTCGTTCTGCCTGCAATCTTCTGGCCATAGCTTTAATTTGTAAAACAGTCGGAGAAGGCGTGTCGTCAATATAAATTGGAGCTTCAGAAAGAATTCCTAAAGCGTTTTGGATTCGGGTAAAATCGTTAATTTCTCCTTCGCCAGAAAGTCTTCCAGTTCTCAACCTCCAGAGATCAACTCCAGAAAGACTTGAAATTAGCCTATCAACAACTTGATCTCGCGACATTTCCAAAGAAAATATTCCAACTGGCAATTTAAGATTAACCGCGACATTCAAACCAAAATTTAAAGCCAAGGCGCTTTTTCCCAAAGAAGGCCTAGCAGCTAGAATTATCAAATCAGACTTTTGAAGCCCAGCCAACATATTGTCTAAATCCACAAAACCAGTGGGCAACCCTCTCAGGCCAGCGCCTTGTTTTGAAAGAGTTTCGATTCTTTCGAAAGCCTCACCAAGCAGTGATTTTATCGGAACAAATTGATAAGTCATGCTCTTTTGCGCAATACTGAAAATAGTTTTCTCTGCTTTATCCAAAATCACATCGGTATCTTCGTCTTCTTTAAAAGCCAATTCATGAAGCTCTTGAGAAGCCGAAATTAGATCTCTCAAAATTCTTTTTTTGTGAACGATCTTGGCGTAATGGGAAACGTGAACTGGTGTTGGAACAGAGTTGATTAACTCGCTCAGATAACTATCACCGCCAACGCTTTCTAATAATCCTTTTTCTTTTAAACGGTTTGAAACTGACAAAAAGTCAATCGGCTCTCCTTTCTGAAAAAGTTCAAAACACGCAAGATAAATTTCTTGATGCTCTTTTTTGTAAAAATCTTCTGGATGCAAAAAGTCAACAACTTTGTAAATAGCCTCTTTATCAAGCATTAGGCATCCCAAAAGAGATTTCTCTATCTCGGGAGCTTGAGGAGGAACTTTTTCTATTCCTTCTGTGGGCATAGCAATTTCATTTTAGCACATTCTTTCTTTGAAAAAAAGTAAGTTTTGCTAAAATAAAAAAATGAAGGTAGCTCTAATTTCTGCCCATTCTTTTTTAAATCCTGGAGGGGTCCAGTCCCATGTTCTTGGCCTTTATAAGGAATTTAAAAAATCGGGCATTGAAACAAAAATCATTGTTCCTAGAAGAAAAAGAAATGAAAATTATGGAAAGGATGTAATTTTGCTTGGCACATCTTTTCCTCTTGAATTTGCGGGTGCAATGGGGGATTTTGACGTTTACTTTAACGTCTTTTCTCTTGAGAAAACCTTAGAAAAAGAAAAATTCGACGTTCTCCACTTTCACAATTTTGGAGTTCCGGCTTTTTTACAGATTCTTCTCTCTTCAAAAATTGAAAAAGCACTCAAAATTCTCACCCTTCATAGCAACATTGAGGGAAGCAAATTCTTAAAAAAGTACCCTTTCTTTTTAGATGTCTTTTTAAAAATCTGTCAGTGGAAAATCGACGGAATAATTGTGGTTGCGCCTTTTTTATTAAACTTTTTAAAAAAATACAAGGGGAAAAAAGAAGTCATTCCAAACGGCATTGATTTGGAAAAATTTAATCCAAAAATTCCCCCAGCCCTTTCTTTCCCGGATAAAAAAATCAACATCCTTTTTGTTGGAAGAATAGAAAAAAGAAAGGGCCTCATATTTTTATTGAAAGCTTTTTATCTTTTGGAAAAAGAATATCCTGGAAAAATTAGGTTAATAGTTGTTGGTGATGGACCAGAAAAAGAAAAGTGTTTGAGATTTGTTAAAGAAAAGAAATTAGAAAATGTTATTTTTTTGGGACAAAAGAAAGGAAATCTGGCAAGTTTTTACAACTCGGCTGATATTTTTTGTGCACCCTCAATTTTTGGAGAAAGTTTTGGCATTGTTTTGCTAGAAGCTATGGCTTGCCAAAAACCAGTAGTGGCTTTTGCTAACAAAGGCTATAAGGAATTTTTAAAAGACAAAAAAGGAGCAATTTTGGTAAAAAACAGAAGCTATCTTGAACTGAGGAACGCCTTAGAAAAATTAATTGAAGACCCTAAGTTAAGAGAAAAAATGGGAAAAATTGCTTTAAAAGAAGCTAAAGAATACTCTTTTGAAAAAATAGCAAAAAAGGTGCTTAATTTTTACAGAGAGTGCCAAAAAGCTAAAAAATCTTTCTAATTTTTGGTCCTTCTTGAGTATCTTCAACTTTAAAACCGTGTTTTTCTATTTCCTCTCTTAACCTATCAGCCATTTCCCAGTTTTTCTCTTTTCTATATTTTTCTCTTTCTAAAACCAACTTTTTAATCTCTTTTGGAATTTTTAAAGCCTTAACTTTTTTTAAAGAAAGACCGAAAACCCGATCAAAATCTAACAATATCAAATACTTTTCTCTTTCAGAAAGATTTTGATCTGATACAACTTCCCAAAGAAGAGCTAGAGCTTTTGGAGTATCTAAATCATCATTTATTAGTTCTAAAAATTTCTTTTTGTAATTGTCTATTCTTTTGAAATCAACTTTTCCTTTTTTCCCTTTAATTTCTGAGATTAGGCTTTTGAGATTTTTTAGGGCATTTTGACTACTAAAAAGAGCTTTAAAGGTGAAATTCAGTTTTGAACGGTAATGGGATTGCAGACAAAGGTAACGAAAAGCTAAAGGGTCAAAACCTCTTTTTATTAGATCATCTAGGGTAAAAATATTCCCTAAGGATTTTGCCATCTTTTTTCCTTCGACCAATAAAAACTCGCCATGCAGCCAGTAATTTGCCAAAATTTTTGAAAAAGCAGCTTCAGCTTGAGCAATTTCGTTTGTGTGATGAATCAAAATATGATCTACCCCTCCGCAATGAATATCAAAAGGAATTCCAAGGAATTTTTTTGCCATAACAACACATTCTGTATGCCAACCAGGAAAGCCCTTTCCCCAAGGAGAATCCCAAACCATTTCTTTTCTTCCTTTGGCTAATTTCCAAAGAGCAAAGTCGGTTGGATTTTTTTTGCCCTTGACCATTTTTACTCTTTTTCCGGGTGAAATTTTTATTTTTTTTGGCCACAACCTGCCATAACTTTTTAATTTTGAAGTGTCAAAATAAAGACCATCTTCGATTAAATAAGTAAATCCCTTTTTCTCTAGAAGTTTCAAAAACTCGATTTGGTCTTTAATGGTTTCAGTCGCCCTTACCCAGACATCGGGTTTTAAAATGTTCAATCTTTTTAAATCTTCTTTAAACGCCCTCTCATAAAACCTGGCAATTTCTTTTGGTGATTTCTTCTCCCTCTCTGCCGCCAACAAAATTTTATCTTCGCCAACATCTTGATCAGAAACTAAATGCCCAACATCAGTAATATTCATTACGTGTTTTACTTTGTAGCCATTGTAAATTAAAACTCTTTTTAAAACATCTTCGAAAATATAAGTTCTTAAATTTCCAATATGAGAGAACCAGTAGCAGGTTGGACCGCAAGTATAAATTAAAGCTTGGCCTTCTTTTTTTGGCTTGAAAATTTCGATTTTTCGAGAAAGAGTATTAAAAAATTTAATCATTCTTTTATTTTATCTCAAACTTACCTTTCTTGTCGAGAGAAAAAAAGAGTGCTAAAATAACAAAATATGACTCAAGAATTCACTACCTTTTTGTTGGCAATGCTTCCAATTTCTGAATTAAGAGGCGCTTTACCTACTTCTTTAATTTTGTTTAAAATGACTGATTTTGAAGCTCTTTTTTGGTCGATTTTGGGAAACATTTTAGTAATACCCATTGTGTTTTTCTTTCTTTCTTTCTTGCAGTCAAAAATTATCTCAAGAATTTCTTTTTTGAAATCTTTTTCTGACAAATTTTTGACCTTTTTCCAAAAAAAGGCCAATTCAAAGAACATTGAAAATCTTCTTGGCTTGACCTTGTTTGTAGCCATTCCCTTACCCTTAACAGGAGCTTGGACAGGAACGATTATTTCTTATTTTTTGGGGATCCCTTTTAAAGTTGCTTTTTTGGCTATTTCAGTTGGCGTTTTACTCTCTGCGATTCTAGTTTTCTCTCTTACTAAAACAGGTATTTTGATTGAAAAAAGCTTTGGCCTAAGCGGTCTTTTCCTCTTTCTTTTAGCCTTGAGTCTATTTTTAGTTTTTTCTCAAAAAAATAAAAAATCTTATGAAAAATAAAAGAGATTTCATTTTGAGTTTAGTCTGTGGGTTTTTGTCGACATTATTTTTACTCTTTATCGTTTTAAATCCAAAAATTAAAGAATTTGAAAAGTTACCTTTCTTGAAAAAATATTTTTGGGCTCTCTTTATTCTTTTGCCATTAATTTTTGCTCTCGGAATTCAAGTAGCTTCTCTTTTCTTTTCGTTCTTTCCTCTTCTTTTTCAGTTTGCTAAATTTGTAGAAATTGGAATTTTGAATACCCTCATTGATGTTGGTGTTTTAAATCTTTTCTCTTTACTAACCGGAATTTCTGGAGGGTGGAAAATTATTCCTTTAAATGCCATTTCTTTTCTTTTGGCAGCCACCAACTCTTATTTCTGGAACAAAATCTGGACTTTTAACATCGGAAAAAAGATGGTGGCTAAGGAATTCAGTTTGTTTTTGATTGTTAGTTTGATTGGTTTGGTGATTAATTCTACGATTGTCTTTCTCGGTACGACTTTCATCAAGCAAATTAAAATTTCAGCTGGAGCCTTGATGAATTTAGTTAAAATTTTAGCTACTTTAATCGTGATGATTTGGAATTTTTTTGGCTACAAAATTTTTGTCTTTAAAAAATGAGCCAGGCTTTTTATCGAAAATACAGACCTCAAAAATTTTCAGAATTTATTGGCCAAGAACATATAGCCAAAACACTGGCTAATGCTGTCTCTTTGGGAATGATTTCTCACGCTTATTTATTCTACGGACCGCGAGGTTCCGGAAAAACGACCTTGGCTAGAATTTTAGCTAAAGCAATAAATTGTCAAAAAAGAAAAGAAGGAGAATCAGAACCTTGTAATGAGTGCGAGTCTTGTAGAGAAATTATGGAAGGAAGGTCCTTAGATTTAGTAGAAATAGATGCTGCTTCACACAGGGGAATAGATGAAGTAAGGGAGCTTAGAGATAATATCAAATTTTTGCCAGCAAAATCGAAATATAAAGTTTTTATCATTGACGAAGCCCACCAATTAACAAAAGAAGCAGCTAACGCTCTTTTAAAAACTCTCGAAGAACCTCCAGCCCACGCGGTTTTTATTCTTGCGACAACCGAGGTCCATAAAATGATTCCAACAATTTTGTCTCGCTGTCAAAGGTTTGATTTTAGAAAATTAACCCAAAAAGAAATTTTGAAAAAATTGGAGTTTATCGCAAAAAACGAAAAAATCAAAATAGAAAAAGAAGCACTACAGTTGATCGCCCAAAAAGCAGAAGGCTCTTTAAGAGATGCTGAAAGTTTATTGGATCAAGTTTTTACTCTTTTTGGAGAAAAAGAAGTTAAACTTCAGGATTTGAAGCAACTTTTAGGATTAGTGGAAATTGAAATTGTTTTTGAGATTTTGGAATTAATCTTTCAAAAGAAAGCAAAAGAAGCAATAGAGTATTTGAATTCAATTTATGAAAAAGGAACTGATCTCCAAGAACTAGTCAGAGAAATTCTGAATTTATTAAGAGACATTTTGCTAGTAAAAACTGGAAATAAAAATTTGCTTTTTGAGAGAAGGGGAGAGGACGAAGTAAAAAGGATAGAAAAATTAGCCCAAATTTTACCAGAGGCGAATTTAGAAAAAATAATAAATCTCTTTTTAGAAGCTCAAAACAAAATGAAATTCTCTCCAATTTTGCAACTCCCTTTGGAATTAGCGATTGTTGAAGTGGTCGAGTGGTTAAGTGGCCAAGTGGCCGAGTGAATATGGGAAGAAAGAGTACAAAAGAATTAATTAAGTTCGTGTACAAGGCAAGAGGTTCACTGTATGAGGTTTTATATTATTTGACATTATCCAAGGATTTAGGTTATATTAAATTAGAGATACGATGGATTAGCAAAAGCACTTAATGTTTTTATCGTAAAACTAAAGGCGAAAATTCCCTAACCACTTGGTCACTCGGTCACTCTTCACTGCGGGGTCGTCTAATGGTAGGACAGGGGCCTTTGGAGCCTCTAATGTAGGTTCGAATCCTACCCCCGCAAAAGAATTTTAAAGAGGTATTTCCTCTTTTATTTTTTTGCCTTATATCTTGACAATTTTGACTGAATATGCTATAATTGAAACAGAAAAGAAAGGGGAAGAAGTACTTGACAATAAAAATAAAATATGGTATAATAAAGACAGAAAAATAGGAAAAGAAAGAGGGAAAAGTACTTGACAATAAAAATCAAATATGATATAATAAAAGTGTAAAAAGTACCTTAAAAACAATAATTAAAATAAGAGGAGAGAGTACATAATACAGCCAATGAGGCGGCTCTCTCCGAGCCGCCTCTTGGTTTAATAGCACCTTAAAAATGAAGCCTGGAAAGCTCAATCCAGGCGGCAAGTTGAAGGCAGAGTAGAAGCATTAAAAAGCTTGAGCAACTCTGCTTTCCTGAGTAAGGTATGAATCTACTTAAGGGATTGCCTTGAGGAGAGAACAATCTCTTGGGTAGTTCTCCTGAAAAGGGACTTGCCAACGGCACTGATAAGGCGCCGGACTATTGGGGCCTAACCCACCCCTGATAGTCAAAGCCCTTATCTCTCAGCCTCCAGCTCCGCAAAATGCCGGGGCTGAGGGTGGGACGCAAGAGCCCGCAAAGGGGGCGGGGAAGGGTCCCCGCCCCCAACCTCCTTAAAAATTAAACCATCACTTGCCCTTAGTTCATTTTTTGTGAATTAAGGGGAGGTGATAAAAATGGAGGAGGAGAATAGGAAAGAAAAGAGGGAGGACGTACAGGAAGTAATCCCACTTTCTGTTTTTTGTAAACGCTGTGTGTGGAAGGGCGATTGCCCAGCATCGGTGAGTGACCGATGCTGGGTCTCCAACGGGAAGGGGCGGGCACCGTAGCCCGCCCCGAGTCGGCGCCCACCACGGCGCCATAAAAAAAGTGGGAGGACCCCCTACAGGGGGTCCGGGGGTAAGGGTTAGGGTTTCTTACCCTTTTGGAGGTCACTAAAATTAGTGGCTTCCAAATAGGTAAGAAACAGCTCTTTAAAATCAGAAATTGTTTCCCTTGCGGGGAGCAAATTGGTCATCAAAATTGGTGGTCAGTTTGCTCCCCGTGAGGGAGCGAACGATTGTGAAGACTGCCCGCCCCAAGGAGGTAGGGGGCGGATGCGGTGAAAATAACCTCCGGTGGGTGGGGAAAACCCCTTAAACTTTACGGCCCACCGGAAGGGGGATGTTATGTTAGTTTATTGGGTGCCTAAAAAGTTAGTCCAAGAATGGCCCTGGGACGTAAAGCCCCGGCGTAGCCGGGTCTACTTTAGGGCGGTTCTTGAGACGGAAGCGGATTTCAAGAAATGGGAAAAGTTTGAGGAAGTACTCCCCCTCGTAGAGGGGGAAGTGGAGTGTGAACCAATTTTTCTCGACGGGTTTTGGGAGGCGTTGTTTTCCCTCCCAAAATAAAAGTAAGGAGAACTCATGACACTGTTAAGATACCTCCATTCCATAAAAAGCTCTTTTTTCTTCAGGAAAGCCCGGGGTTGGGTTTCCGGGCTTCCCTTTCTTTTCCAGCTCAGAAATCATTTCTGGGCTGAAAAAGGAAGTTTTGAAAGTTAATTTTTATTTCAAGAGAGGGTGCGGTGGATTTGGTAGAAATTGAGTGGCATCAAAAATCTCTCTCCTCGCCTGAAGATTTTCTTCAGGTTAGATGCCACCAGCTGCCAAGTCCATCGCACTCTCTTTTGAAAATTTGAGAGGCTCAAAATGCCTCTTTTTTTATTTTTAATAAATCTGATAAAATTAAACTAAACCTATGAAAAAGTTTACAAAAAAGAGAACTCCTTCTCTCAAAAAAGCGAGAAATCAAAACAAAAAGAAGGTTTCCGAAGTTCCGAGGATGTGGCATTTGGCAAAGAGGTTACAGCCAAAAAATGTAAATAAAGATTAAGAGTTAAAAATTAATGTCGCTCAAAGAATATTGGAGAAAAAGAAAATTTGAAAAGACTCCAGAGCCAAAAGGAGAAATTTTAGAAACTGGAAAGAGTCGCTTTGTTGTCCATGACCATTATGCAGAAAAGGCAGGTCATCATCATGATTTTAGGTTGGAAATGGAGGGAGTTTTAAAAAGTTGGGCAGTCCCAAAATTGATGCCAGAGGAAGAAGGAGTAAAAAGGCTTGCCATTTCTGTTGAAGATCACCCGATTGACTATATTAATTTCACAGGAATCATTCCAAGAGGAGAATACGGGGCAGGCGAGGTAAAAATTTTTGACAAGGGAAATTATAAATTGATTGAAAAAGATGAAAATAAAATTGTTTTCGAATTGAAGGGAAAAAAACTGAAGGGGGTTTATACTTTATTGAAACTCAAAGGAAAGAAAAATCAGTGGCTAATTTTTAAAAATAAACTTTAGTTTATGAGAGAAGATAGATTTTTTCTTGAAGCAAAAATTAAAAGAGGGGTGTTAAAAATTTTAGACAAAGAAATTTTCCATCAGTTAAAGAATGTTTTGAGAAAAAGAGTGGAAGATAGAATAATTTTATTTGATGGCTCTGGAATTGAAGCTGAAGCCAAAATTAAAAAATTTTCAAAAGATAAAATTGAGGTTGAAGTTTTGAATATCAAAAAACCAGAAAGAGAGCCAAAAATTTTTGTTTCCCTTTTTTGTTCAATTTTAAAAAAATCAAATTTTGAATTAGTAGTGCAAAAAGCAACTGAAATTGGAGTAAAAGAAATAGTTCCAATTTTGTGCAAAAATACTGTAAAAACAGGGCTAAATTTGAAAAGATTGGAAAAAATTGCAAAAGAAGCGACAGAACAATCAAAAAGGGTAACCTTGCCAAAGATTGAAAAGGTTTTAAGTTTTAAAGAAGCAATAGAGAAAGCAAAAAATTGTGATTTGAAAATTTTATTTGATATTTCTGGAAAAGATTTTTCTTTAGCTAAAAAGGAGGCAAAAAGCGTTGCAATTTTTATTGGCCCTGAAGGTGGCTGGGATGAGCTAGAGATAGAGATGGCAAAAAAAGAGAATTTTGAAATTTTGAATTTGGGCAAATTAAATTTAAGGTCAGAAACTGCAGCAATCGTGTCCTCTTTTTTAGCAACTCGTTACCTTCAATGAAAACTCAAATTATAAAACCTTTTGATCCTTGGGGATCACCTTGTTGTACTTGTCCAAAAAAATTTTCTTTAGATCCCTATACAGGATGCGCGCACCGATGTATTTATTGCTACGCAACTTCTTACATTCCAAATTTTTATTTTCCAAGAAGAAAAAGGGATTTGATAAAGAAAGTTTTAAAAGATTGTCAAAAAATTCCTGAAAATTCATTGATTTCGATTTCAAACTCTTCAGATCCTTATCAGCCCCTTGAAGAAAAATATCAAGAGTTCAGAGAATGCCTAAAAATTTTTCAAAATTTTAACTTTCGAATTTTAATTATCACGAAATCAAATTTAGTTTTAAGAGACATTGATCTTTTGAAAAAATTGAGGTGCGCAGTAACAATTACAATTACAACTTTTAAAAAAGAAATTTTAAAAAAATTGGAACCTAAAGCCCCAGATTCAGAAAAAAGATTAGAAGCGCTCAAAATTTTATCAGAAAATGGAATTCCAACTGGTCTAAGGCTTGATCCAGTTTTCCCATATTTAAACGAAGAGGAGATTGAGGAAATAATAAAGAGGGCAAAGGAAATTGGAGTTTGGCATATTGTTTCTTCAACTTTTAAACCAAGATTTGATAGCTGGAAAAGGTTTGAAAAATCATTTCCAAAGATTGCACGAAAATTGAAACCTCTTTATTTTGAAAAAGGAGAAAAAATAAAAAATTCTTTTTATTTACCAAAAGAAATAAGAAGAAAGCTAATAGAGAAAGTTTTTAAAGCTTGCCAAAAATACAAAATTTCTTTTGCAACTTGTAGAGAAGGATTTTTAGATTTAAAAACTTCAAAATCTTGCGACGGAAGTCATTTGATTAATTTAGTATAATTTATTCTTGAACTTTAAGGAGTTAAATTTGACAATAAAATTTTAATGTTTTATAATTAAAAGAAAGGAGGTGAAAATTGAAGCTTTTGGAGCGTCTTAAAGGGGTGTTTTTGGGGGTGTTTTTGGCAATAAGAGATCGATTTTGGATATATAGGTATAAAAAATATATAAGATGGGTAGAGAAAATTCTTGAACTCCCAGAGCATAAATTTGGTCCCATAACGCCTGATGATTCGCCATCGGTAATTATACTCAGATGGGAAGGAAGGGTAGAACAAGTTTGGTATTTACTACCTTCAAACGTACCAAAAATACTGCATCCTCTTCGTTCTGCAATTCACGAAGTAAGACATGTAATTCAAGCTAAAAGAGGGGTTCCACTATTAACAGAAAAAGACCTTCAGCGCTTTCCCGAACTTTCAAGAGCTCTCGAAAAAATAAAAGAAACAGAAGAAAAGGATGCAATCGCGTGCGCAATAATAGGAGCTGCACTTTTGCGTAGAGGTTATGTTGAAAAATTCAAGCAATTGATGCTTGAGTCTCGGGTACCAGTACCTTCCAAGTGAGGACTCCAAGTGAGGACAGAGAAAAACTCTGTCCTCTTTTTTTAAATTTTATCCTCTTTCGACGACTGATGATTGTGGGGGGTTTGAGTTCCATTAAAATATGATATAAAATTAATGTTGAACGTCAAAAAAGGATGCTTTCTAAAAAAATGATTCTTATTTTGTTGATTCTTACTTTTTTGTTTTTTTATTATTGCGTTTTTTTTGAGCCAAGTAATATTAAAATAAACTCTCTTGAAATTAGCTTTCCCAATTTGCCTCCAGAATTTGAGGATTTAAAAATCATTCAAATTTCGGATCTCCATTCTTTGTGGTATGGAAATAGAGAAAAAAGAGTTTTGAAAACCTTAAAAGAAACTCCTTACGATTTTTTGTTTATTACTGGTGATTTTGTTGATAAATTAACAAGAATAACTGATCCCGAGTTTAAAAAAGTAAAACCTTTTTGGGAAGAATTAGGAAAGTTAGGAAAGGTTTTTGCTGTTTTCGGAAATCAAGATCACAAAAAAGTACAATCTGTTTTGAAAGAAACTAAAATTAAGTTCTTGGAAAATTCTAATGTTGCTTTCTCAAGGGGTGGAAAAAGGGTGGTGATAGTAGGAACAAACGATCCCAGAACAAAACAAGCTAACATTAAAGAAGCGTTTAGAAATGTAAATTCGGATGATTTTGTCATTCTTTTGTCTCACGCACCGGATATTTTAGCTCAGCTTAAAGGAAAAAAAGCAGATTTGATTTTAGTTGGCGATACTCACGGAGGACAAGTAAATATTCCAATCTTAAATAGAATATTTCTGCCCTTAACAAAATACGGTCAAATGTATCCTAAGGGACTGTTTAAAGTAGATTCAAGCTATCTTTATGTTAATCCGGGGATTGGAACCTCTTTTTTTCCAATAAGATTTTTTTGCCAGCCAGAAATTACTATCTTTTCTCTTAAACGACAATGAAAAAAGGGTATAAAACAGAATTGGAAGTAAAAAAAATTCTTTCTAAAAATTTCTCCCCGGAAAATATTTTTAAAATTGCAATCGGCGGAAGTTTAGATTTTTGCGTTATCGGAAAAAATGGCCAAATTTTAAAAATGGTCGAAGTTAAAACCACAAAAAAGAAAAAGTGGTATCCAACAAAAAGAGAGATTAATCAGTTTTTAAGGCTTTTACGTCTTCAGAAAAAATTAAAAATCCAGATTGAATACTGGATCAAAATCAAAAGAAGTTGGCACATTTTTTCTCTTGAAGATCTTAAAAAAGTAATAATTAAAAATTAAAAGAGAGCTTATTCAACTCTTCTTACGTATTCTCTTTTTTCTGTATTAACCTCAATTATATCTCCCACTTCAACAAAAAGTGGAGCGTTTATTTTGGCACCAGTTTCCAAAACTACCTGCTTTGTGCCTGATTGACTTCTGTCGCCTTTTACTCCTGGTGGAGCCTCAATAACTTTTAGTTGAACTTTGATTGGCAATTTTACATTGATAATCTTTCCTTCAAATTTTAATCCTTCCAAAATCAAATTTGGTTTTAAAAAGTCAGCCTGATCTCCGATTTGCTCTCTTTTGAGTTCAAACCTCTTTGATGGATCGTCCAAAAGCGCAAAACAATATTTCTCTCTATGAGAATAAATAAATTTTATTTGTACTTTTTCAATCTCTGCTTCCTCAAAAGTGTCGCTTTGATGAAAATTAACCTCTAACACTTTTCCAGTTATTAGATTTTTTATTTTCGTTTTGGCCACAACCATATCTTGGGCCTTTGTCACTTGTTGGAAATCTAAAACCTCGTAGGGTTGACCATTCCAAATAAATTTAGTCCCTTTTCTAAGATCAAAATATGAAATCATGTTTTTATTTTTATTTTTCAATTCGCCATTCAATTTCTGATTCTTTTCCCGCAAACTCTAACCATTCGCCTTCAGGAGAGATTACATACCATTTTTTCTTTGTTTCTGACCAGACCATAGGGTTTCCCTGAAAATATGGCTTTTTTACGACCTCTTTTGGCTTTAATCTATCTAATTCTAACCATTTTTTAAAGACAGTTTCAATAGCATAATCTAAATTTCTTGACTTTGCCCATTCTGCTACTTTTGTTATAGCTTCTTTTGCTTTTTCCAAAGATCCCGCCAATTCCAAAAGTTGTTTTGCTGGCTTTGTGAATCTTGAATAAATTATTCTTCTTTTTTTTGCATCTTTTTTCAACTGATCAAGGGTTATTCCCTTTGTCTCAAAATAATGAGTAACAATAATTCTAATTCTGTTTTTCTCTTTTAATTCTTCCAAATACTTACTTTTGCCAGTTTTGAAAATTTCCTCAATTTTTTGAGCAATGCTTTTTCCAACTCCTTTAATCTTTTGAAGTCCCCTAATTCCTTCTTTTTCATAAATTTCTTGGACTCTTTTTTCTAATTTTTCAATAGCTTCAGCTGCTCTTTGATAGGCTCTTGGTTTAAAAGCCACTCCCTCAATTTCTAAAAGTCTGGCAATTTCTCTTAAAATCTCAGAAATTTCTTCATTTTTTATTTCTTTATTTTTTTTCTTTTTTATCATTTTCTTTAAAAAGTTCTAATAATTTTTCAAAAAATTTTTTTGCCTTTTCTAATTCCTCCTCACCTTTTTTGGTAATCTGATAAACTCTTCTCCTTTCTTTCATTTTACTTTTCACAAATCCATCTTTTTCTAACCTATAAAGGACACGATAGGGAGTAATTTTTCCTGGCCGGAAATTGAATCTTTCTTCAATCAATTTTGGAATTTCCCAACCATAAAGCTCTCTTTCTTTCAAAAGAAAAAGAATATAGAACCAAAGATTATCCACAGTGTTTAATTTCTTTAATCTTTCAAAAGGGAGCATGTATTTATTTTATTATATATAGTTTTTGCCTCATTTCAAAATGGTTGATTTTTTGCTTATTTTTTGATTTAATTTGTAAAGGAGGTGAAAAAATTGTGGGAGATACCTAAGGAGAAACTAAATTTTGATCTTCCAGAAGGTTTTTCACTCTGGGAAGATGAACACTTTCTTTATTTGAAAGAAGGAACAAAAATTATCGCTCGTTTTCTTATAGGCGCTAAATCTCCATCTCCCCAAGACATTCTTTCTTTTCTCGAAAGATAGTCTAAAAAATAGTTCTAAAAAATAGTTCGTTGATCTTGGAGCCGGGCTTTGCCCGGTTTTTCTCTTGACAAATAATTTTACTTGCGTAAAATATTTTATAGAAGGAAAACAAGGTCGAAATTGTCAAAAATTTAAAAAATCATGTCAAAAGAAATAAAAATTGCAATTGCAGGTCTTGGCAATTGCGCCAGTTCTTTAATTCAAGGTCTTTTTTATTACAAAAATGTAAAAGATGAAAAGGAATTAGTTCCTGGTTTGATGCACAATGTTCTGGGAGGATACAAAATTTCAGATATTAAAGTTGTCGCAGCTTTTGATGTGGATAAAAGAAAAGTAGGGAAGGATGTTTCAGAAGCAATTTTTGCCCCACCAAACTGTACAAAAATCTTTTGCAAAGATGTGCCAAAAATGGGAGTTAAGGTAAAGATGGGACCAGTTTTAGATGGAGTGGCTTCTCATATGAAAGATTATCCAGAAGATAAAACTTTTGTTGTCGCTAAAGAAAAACCAGTCAATGTTGTTGAAGAGTTAAAAAAATCAGGAGCTGAAATTTTGATTAACTATTTGCCAGTTGGTTCTCAAAAGGCCACAGAATATTATGCAAATTGTGCTTTAAAAGCAGGAGTAGCATTTATTAATTGCATGCCAATTTTTATAGTTTCAGATAAGAAATGGGCAGAAAAATTTGAAAAGAAAAAATTACCTTGTATTGGAGATGATATTAAATCTCAAGTGGGAGCAACAATCGTTCATAGAGTTTTAACCCATCTTTTTGTTCAAAGAGGAGTAATAATCGATAGATCTTATCAACTAAACTTTGGCGGAAATACTGATTTTTTGAATATGCTTGAAAGGAAAAGACTAAAATCAAAAAAGATTTCCAAAACTGAAGCTGTAGAATCTCAGCTTGCAAAAAGATTAAGTTATGATAACTTGCACATTGGACCTTCAGATTGGATTCCTTGGTTAAAAGACAATAAAGTTTGCTTTATAAGAATTGAAGGAAGAAAATTTGGAAATGTACCAGTTGAATTAGAACTTCGACTCTCTGTTGAAGATTCGCCAAATTCTGCAGGATGCGTTATTGATGCAATAAGGTTAGCGAAAGTGGCTTTGGAGAGGGGAGTTGGCGGACCCTTAATTTCTGCCTCTGCTTATTTAATGAAACATCCCCCAGAACAATTTACCGATGAAAAAGCAAGAGAAATGGTCGAAGAATTTATTAAAGGTCAAAGAGAAAGATAAAAACATGACTCCATTTGAAAGATTTAAAAAATTAAACACAGAAGGAAATTTGTGGATTTATGTTTTGAGTTTGGGAAAAGAAGTAATTTGTGACGATGAGGTTGGCAAATTGATTTTTGAAAGATTTGGATTTTTAC
>Ga0315298_1000827_pt1 | contig 59293 bp, 51 predicted proteins | sample WHS_1_MG_FD_203077 | JGI IMG/M metagenome (GOLD analysis project Ga0315298, IMG submission 203077) | Extremophilic microbial mat communities from Washburn Hot Springs, YNP, Wyoming, USA - WHS_1_MG | ecosystem: Environmental > Aquatic > Thermal springs > Hot (42-90C) | place: USA: Wyoming... | reverse complement strand
TAAATTCTAACTTAAGCCGTTTATCTCGTTTATTAATTGCAGCCATCGTACTGAATTTTTAGATATAAACTGCAAATAAAAAATTCACCAAAAAATGCAAAAAACCCTGGGATCGTAATGATTTGGGCCCAGAATCATTACTATCGAATCATTCTTGACAAAAATCCAATAGTTCGAACGGAGTTCGAAAGATCAAATCTTTGAAATTCGGTATCTTAAGGTAAATTTTGCAGTTTTTTGAATCATCAAACACCCTAAAAGCAATTTCCCTCACTTTTTGAATGATTTTCTGCACTGAATCAATAATGCTCCGCCCATCCGGTGTTCCCCAGTAACTCAACTTAACCTATTTTTACTTCCCAGTCACTGCCTGCAGACGATGTCACAATAAAAATGCGCTGACCTGCCTCTCCAGAGATAACGATTGCGCTCCAGCATCGGCAAAAGCTGGCTGCTCGGATTCCCGGGACTTTCCAGATGACTGTCGACTAACAGCGGCCCAACCCAGAGCTTCTGCCAGGATAATGCACAGTCGCCATTGTAATTAATACGAGCCCCCTCAAAGTTTTTACCGTACACCTCAAGTTGAGTGTCATCAAAAAAGACTTCTAGTTTGCCTGCATGCAGTAATCGATTAGGCCTGGCATTGGCTATAACCCATTCAACAAATTCACGTAGCAATTTCCGCAACGCTGCAACGCTTTCCTCGCTTTGCTCACGAAGCCATTGACCTACCTGCGATTGGTCTGCAAACTTCTTTACCCCGAATAACTCAACAGCTAAACGATCCTTGTTAAGCGCCTCACTGTCAGACAGGCAGCCATTCCCTGTGCAGAGGGCATAGATCAATTGTCCAATTATGACTTCTGGCCCATAGCCTCGACGCTTGTCTTTGCGTGGGTCCAGACATGAGATCTGGCGGATCTTCTTCCAGAGTCCGAATCGCAGGGCTAATAGCTTCTACTAACACAAGCCCTGCGTGAATACTTTGGTCCTTGTTTGCAACAAATTCTAACTTAAGCCGGTTGTCTCGTTTATTAATTGCAGCCATCGTACTGTACTTGCAGACATAAACTGCACATAAAAAGTTCACCAAAAAATACAAAAAACCCTCAGATCGTAAGGATTTGGGTTTGAAGACTTGAAAGAAAAAACATGATTGAAATAGTCTGAATTAATTTTTATATTCACTATTGGTGTTATTGGGTATGGGGTTGTGCATTTGCCTTTAATCTAAAACAATATATGCAAATCCAATTATTGAAATCGAAACTGCATAAAGCGCGGGTGACGTCAGCAAGCCTAGACTATGAGGGTAGTTTGACGATTGATCAGACGCTGATGGACGCTATTGATCTAAAGCCTTATGAAAAGATCCTTTGCAGCAATGTTTCTAATGGTGAAAGATTTGAAACTTATGCTATAGCTGGGCCAGCAGGATCTGGAATAATACAATTAAATGGTGCAACTGCGAGACTAGGGCAACCTGGGGATCTGTTAATCATAATGAGTTTTGCTATCGTAGACATTGAAAAGGCCAAAGATTGGAAACCCAGGGTAGTTATTCTTAATGGTGAAAACAAGATAAAATAACAGGAAAGGAGCAAAGTTTTAAATTGGAAAAGAAATCTTATACAGCTGAGCAAATAGCAAAATTGATCTCAGGTAAAGTAATCGGTGATGGAACAGTAATTTTAACCGGATTTGCACAGGCTAATTCAGCGGGGGTCGGGGACTTAACTTTTGCAGAGAATGAAAAGTTTTTTCAACTGGCTGAACGCGGAGCGGCATCAGCGATTCTTGTAGATTGTGTATATTGGCCAACCCAAAAAACATTGATTCAGGTGCCTAATGCGCGTGTGGCTTTCGCAAAGGTTTTACCTTTATTTTTTCCAGAAAAGGAACATCCTTCTGGGGTACATCCCACAGCAATAGTGTGTGCGGGGGCTCAAATCTCCCAAAGCGCTTATATTGGGCCATGGTGTTATATTGGAGAAAATGTTATAATTGATGATAAGGTTGTGCTTCATGGATTAAATTATGTTGGAGATGGCACAAAAATAGGCAAGGGGACCCAGATTTTTCCAAATGTTACAATTTATGCAGGAAGCATAATCGGTTGTCGGGTAAGAATCCACTCCGGAGCTGTGATTGGTTCGGATGGTTTTGGCTATGTTTTTGACAACGGACAATACTACAAGGTACCGCAAATAGGGAATGTAGTAATTGAGGATGAGGTTGAAATAGGCGCCAATACAACTATTGATCGTGGGGCTCTGGATTCGACTGTTATCAAGCAAGGGACCAAAATAGACAACCTTGTAATGATAGCCCATAACGTTGTCGTTGGAAAACACTGTATTATAGTGTCTCAATGTGGAATAGCGGGTAGCACAACCCTTGGGGATTATGCCACTTTAGCTGGACAAGTTGGAATAGCTGGCCATTTAAAAATTGGTAATAAAGTCGTCATAGGTGCTAAATCCGGCGTTATGGATGATATTCCAGATGGCGAAAAATGGCTCGGTATACCTGCATTGCCGGATCAACAGACAAAACGTCAGATTATAGCCAATCGTCATTTGCCTGACTTAATCAAAAGAATAAAAGACCTGGAAAGAAAAATCATTGAGTTAGAAAGTACTGTTCAGCAACTTCGAGATAAGAAGGACACATAGGATCATATGTGTCCTGCGCATTGTTAATCTTGCTTTGATCTCAATTCTGACATAATGAGGTTTGCGACTTTACGTCCGCTTTTAAGCATACCTCCGAAGATGGGGCCCATTCTAAAGCCGCCACTGGCGTTGTTTGCAGCCATCCCAGCTGCGTAAAGACCTGGATATAATCTTTTAGTATTCTCAACGGTTGATGTTTCACCTTGATCTACCCACATCGGTTTTTCTCCCATAACTTCGCCAGTAGGTGTGTCTATTTTTACTCCTGCCTTTTGCGTGGCTAATCTGACGACCTCAGAAGGGTGACCAGTTCCATCAACTATGACTTTGGCCGTGATAACCAGTGGATCGACATGCATTTGAAGCCGGTTTACAGGGGTCCAGTTTATAACCAGCCCGGCTACCCGATTCTGCCGGAATACGATATCTTCGACGGTTATTGCATTAAAGATGACCGCGCCGGCTTTTCTGGCTCCGTAAATAAGCCCTGAGGCGAGCTCTATTGAATCTACTGTATGGTAGCCCTGACCTATAGAAATATGATTAATTTGAAGGTCATCTAAGATTGGTAATGCATCGTCCTGGACAACGACCTCATTAAATAGCATGCCGCCACCCCAGATTCCACCGCCCGGCGCTAATGTCTTCTCAAAAATAGCAACGTGCAATCCGGCTTTTGATAAATCATGTGCAGCGACCAATGAAGATGGCCCGGCTCCAACAAGCGCTACGTCTAGATCCATGCATGAATCTAGCTTTTTAAAAAAGCTTTTGATTATAGCCCTGGTAATAGTTGTTTCTGTTTGCATAACACAAATGCCTTAAGATTTATTTTTTTCTGAGGCCGGACGTAAGAATTCGAACTGAATAAAAGGCCTTGTAGTCCGTAGGCCATTTAGTTCAATCGTTCTGGTTCCCGACGCCGGCATTATCCGGTTCCGGTTTTATGGGTGTCTTCTCAGCCTCTTGCATTCTGCAAGAAGCACCCCAACCACAATTTAAGAGTATATTCCCCAGTTTGTTATTGTCAACTTTAGCCTGCTGCTAAAAAAGACAATTCCCGAATCTTTGTGATTTTGTGAATTCTTTCCCTTTTTAATTTTAATGCATTTTTATTCGCAGTTTGTACTTCGAAAAATTCGTGAATTTAGATTTTGAAACTGAGATGCCGTCTGAAAAATCTTTGTCGGCTTTGATGTGAGTTAATGATTTAGAATTCCGAGTGCAATAACACAAATCATTACTGTTGAATTTTTATTGAAAAATATATCGAAGCCCGGATGGTTTGGCTTTAACAAGCCAATCCCTGAAAAGTTAAAGCCTTGCGGCAAAGATCGGAACAATGCAGGAACAGTAAGAGTCAGAAGAGGTTCTATTGCTAAGAAAATCGAGGTGATAAATTAGTTGCTTAAAAAAAAGAGCGGGAGGTTTGTTTTAACCTCCCGTTATGATGTACTATGAAATATTAGTCAGGTTATTTTTGGCCTGAGTACGGGCACCATGGTGGCAATGTCTGATTATTCTGGCTGTTGTAACCGTAATAGTAACCGTAATATCCCATTCTAGGTCCAGCCATAGCACCTGGCCCTTGACCAAACCCCTGGCCTCGTCCACCGCGGAATCCATAGCCGGCTCCACCGGGTCCCATCATGCCAGATCTGCCTTGTGGGCCTCTGGGTATACCATTTATGCACAGGCCTCCGCGTTGTTCCATTGCTTCGAGCCACTGTTTTTCCTGTGGGGTTATTGTGCCATTATCCCTTTTTGCTCTAAGGGATGAAACCCATTGCTGAACGGCCTGCCTTCGGGCGTTGAGTTGTTCAGGTGTCAAGGTCCGTGCAGGACCCGGAACTATGTTTGTATTCCCGCTCATGACTGGACAGGGAAATGCCTGGGTCGGTGGATTTGTTGTTTGGGCTATTGCAAAGTTTGCAATAGTGCATGCAGCAATAATTAAAGCTGCAAGTTTTAAAATATTTGTTAAGTTTTTCATAAGTTTTGTTTTATTTTATGTTTGTTTTTTTCCGATGTTGTGCCTGCCTTTTTGTCGGACCAGCACCCGATATTCATCGGTTTCTGATATAATAGACATTATCAATGTTAAGATTTTGTTTTAAATTACATGGAAAATTGTTAAGGAATTGTAAAAATTGAAAAATTTACCTGAAAATCCACATTTTTGTTATAATATTGACCTAAGGAATCCTTGATAGAGGCTAAATTGAAATGTTTTATGACCGACGGCACACAAAGTTCAGTTGATGATAATAAATTGATAAACATCTTGGTAATAGATGATGATCAAAAGCTCTGTAGATTAATCAAAGAATACTTAGAGCCGATAGGTTATCAGGTTCATGCTGCGTTTGATGGCCAGGAAGGTTTACGAAAAGCCTGTCAGGAAAGCTATGATGCAATTATTCTGGACGTTATGTTGCCTGGCCTGGACGGCATAGAAGTGCTAAAGAGGATCCGACAAAAATCAAATGTCCCTGTTTTAATGTTTACAGCAAGAGGCGAAGAACCAGATCGGATTGTGGGTCTTGAAATAGGAGCAGATGATTATATACCAAAGACTTGCTCTACCCGTGAATTGCTTGCTAGATTGAGAGCAGTAATCCGGCGCACTGGCTCTACATCTAAACCAGATAAAGATTCGGCCGGTCAAAAAGAGATTGTGATTGGTGAGCTCCGTATATTGCCAGGGCCTCGAATTGCGTTGCTAAATGAAAATAAACTTGAACTAACACCAGTAGAGTTTGACTTATTGGAGTCATTGGCGCTTGCTAAAGGCAGAGTAAAAACACGTGACCAGTTGATGGAAGAGATCCGTGATAGGGATTATGATGGATTAGATCGGTCAGTTGATGTTCATATATCAGCATTGCGAAAAAAACTGGGAGACGATCCAAAATCACCTAAATATATTAAAACCGTCCGCTCAGTAGGATATATGATGGTTGATCCTAATCGTCCGTTTGATTGGTAATTATGAAATTTAAGTTTCCATTATATCTCAAAATATTATCCTGGTTTTTTGTAAATTTGATTATAGTGGCGTGTATTTTTTTAGTGCTTATTAAGTTCAATCTTAAGGCAGGTATAGATGCTCTTTTTGTAGATCATGCTTTAAAGGAATTAGGGACTATTGCATCAATTATGGCTCCAGAGTTAGCAAGGACGCCAATGCGCGAATGGAATACCATCCTGGATCGCTATTCGCATATGCTTAATACACCGATGATGGCGATTCGTTCTGATGGCTCATACATTGCAGGAGAAAAAGCTGATGTTCCTCAAGAGGTCAAGGCCAGACTTGTTCAACCCAGGCCGCCGATTGTAAGAGGATTCGGTCTTGGGCGTGGGTTTGGCCAGGGGTTTGGTCTGGGTCAGGGATTTGGTTTTAGACGAGGCGCATTGCAATCGCCAGCAGTTTCTTCATCTGGCCAGACTAATATAAACCCTGCACTTAAACAACAGTTTGACGGCTGGCAATTTTCATGGCGTTCTGATTCTCCGCGCAAGTACTGGCTCGTCTCTGCTTTGCCATCAATGAATGTACCGCCAGCTCAACAGCAGGTTTTCCTGGTTGCTATGCCAACCTCTATTCAATCTACAGCCCTTGGTATCGATATAACACCCTGGATCTGGGCTGCAATCGGTGTTTTGTCAATTTCGGCTTTGTTATGGACTCCATTAGTAAGGCACGTGACCAGGTCAATAGCATCTATCACAAGAGCAACCGAAAGGATAGCCGAAGGCGATTTTAAAGTGCGGGTCCCGGAAAACCGATCAGATGAATTGGGTCAATTGGCAACGGCTATAAATAAAATGGCCGAGCATCTCGAAGGGTTTGTTCAAAATCAAAAACGCTTCATGGGCGATATTGCACATGAGTTATGTTCACCTATCGCCAGAATACAGATGGCCCTTGGCGTGTTAGAACAACGTGCAGATAAAAATAATATCAAGTTCATTGAGGATCTGCGTGAAGAAATTCAGCAAATGTCTGAGCTCGTCAATGAATTATTGTTATTTTCAAAAGCCACAGTTACAAACACTCCACCTAAAGTTTATCCAGTTGTCATACGTGATATTATCGAGAAAGCTGTCAATAGAGAGGCTCAAAATGTTGATATCTCCATAGAAGTACCGAATGACCTGAAAGTTTTAGCGGTGCCAGATCTTCTACTGCGTGCGATTTCAAATGTTTTACGCAATTCGGTTCGTTACGCATCAAATTATGGTCAGATAAAAATTATAGCTATGCGGGATAATGATAAAGTGCATATCAAAGTCCAGGACTCAGGTAAGGGCGTGCCACAAGAGTTTCTGGACAAAATATTTGAGCCGTTCTATAGGCTGGATCCGGCCAGAAACCGTGAGACTGGAGGGTTTGGCCTTGGGTTGGCGATAGTTAAAACCGCTATTCAAGCATGTGGGGGTGAAGTCAACGCCAGGAATCTCATGCCTTCAGGCTTTGAAGTAGATATTATTTTGAAGAGTGCGTAGGAACTAATTTTGCTCTGAAGCCTCTCATCTGCCAGATTAAATTTTCCAATGTTTTTTAGTTTGCAGTTTGTAGAGATACTCCTGTTTTATTTCCTAAAAGCGCGTAAGCTTTTTCTAATGGATAATTAAAACTGTGTCAGGTTCAGAAAATATTGGAATTATAGCTAAAAAATTTGGTGGTAGGAGCTGGATTCGAACCAGCGAAGGCATAAGCCAGCAGATTTACAGTCTGCCCCCGTTGACCGCTTGGGTATCCTACCACATCGGTTAATCACCCTATCAAATTAACGGGATTCAAATTACGCCAAAAACTTCAATTCTTGTCAACCCAAACATTTTCTTCTACGTTAAACAATATATGTTTGAATCATTATCAAGCAAGCTTCAAAAAGTTTTTAGAGACCTAAGAGGTCTAGGCAAAATTACTGAATCAAATATTAGTGATTCATTGCGCGAAGTGCGAATGGCTTTGTTAGAAGCCGATGTAAATTTTAAGGTTGCTCGTGATTTTATTGAATCGGTTAAGGCGAAGTCGATTGGACTAGATGTTATCCAAAGCATTCAGCCAGGCCAACAGATTATAAAAATTATTCATGATGAGTTAGTAAATCTATTAGGGGCTGAAAATGCAGGACTAAATATTCTTGGATCACCTTCGAGCTTGTTATTGGTGGGGCTACATGGTTCAGGAAAAACTACTACGGCTGGTAAAATAGGGAAATTCCTCAAAAAACATGGACGTCAACCGCTTCTTGTTGCAGCTGATGTTTATAGACCCGCGGCAATGGATCAGTTGGAGACTGTGGCAAGAAATGCAGGGTTATCCTGTTTTGTGAAACGAAATGAAACCGATGTACTGGTAATAGCCAGAGAAGCTTTTGAATACGCAAAAAACATTGATGCGAACACACTGATTTTTGACACGGCCGGTAGATTACATATCGATGAACCATTGGTTCAAGAATTAGAAAGGTTAAAAAATTTTGCCAAGCCCCAGGAGATATTGTTGGTCTTGGATGCTGCAACTGGGCAGGAAGCAGTTAATGTAGCCCTGCATTTTGATAAGGCATTAAATATTACGGGCGCGATTTTGACAAAGCTCGATGGTGATGCGCGTGGGGGCGCCGCCCTGAGTTTTAAAACAGTGACCGGCAAACCAATAAAGTTTGTAGGTACAGGAGAAAAACTGGAGGACTTTGAACCGTTCCACCCTGAACGTATGGCTTCCAGAATACTAGGTATGGGCGATGTAGTAACCTTAGTAGAAAAAGCTGCTGAGGCCGTGGATCTCGAAAAAGCCCAAAAATTAGAGGAAAAACTAAAAAAAGGTCAATTCACTCTAGAAGATTTCCTCGAGCAACTCCAGCAAATGCGAAAGTTAGGTCCACTGGAAAATATTGTTAAAATGTTGCCCGGAGGCGATGAGATTTCGCAAAACATGGACTTGTCCCGGAGCGAAAAAGAATTCAAACATATGGAGGCAATGATATGCTCTATGACTCCTCAAGAGCGGCAAAACCCCGACATCTTAAACGCTAAGCGCAGACAGCGCATTGCCAGAGGAAGTGGAGTTTCTGTGGCTGAATTAAATAATATGTTAAACCGTTTTTACCAGATGCGTGAGCTTATGAAAAGATTTGGAAAATTCCAGAAATTGATGAAACGAATGCCTAATCCAAATCTATTAAAGAAAAAGAAGTAACTATATCTGGATCTTTGCCTGTTGTTTGATAAAATTAATATGTTCGGACATAAAAAAATCATTTGATTATGGCGGTTAAAATAAGTGCTGGAATTCTCATGTATAGGTTCAAAAATAATGCACTGGAAGTCTTGTTGGTCCATCCCGGTGGACCTTTTTTTATTAATAAAGATGATGGACACTGGAGTATCCCTAAAGGAGAATGTGAAAAAGGAGAAAGTCTTATGGACACCGCTGTAAGAGAGTTTAAAGAAGAAGTCGGGTTAGAACCAAAAGGACCATTTTATGATTTAGGTTCAATTAAACAACGTGGTGGAAAAATAGTGTTTGCCTGGGCGGCAGAAGGTACGGCAGATCCGCCAAATCCACTGCCTGTAAGCACTTTTGATATGGAATGGCCGCCACACTCGCAGGTGATTAAAAAATTTCCCGAGATCGATAAGGCTTATTTCATGGATATCCAGACGGCATACAAGAAACTTAAACCAGCGCAGACCCCATTTTTAGATAGACTAATAGTGCACCTAAAAAACAATAAGCCTGAATAGTAAATAGAGTCTGAATTCATGTGTTTCCTGGAATTTTCTCATGAGCCACCTGGAAAATATTATAAAACAGACTCCGAGTTTCCACTTATTCAGATTGTTTTTGAGAACGACGATTTCCTTGTTATAAATAAGCCAGCCGGATTGGTTTGTCATCCAACTAAGTCAGGACTATTATCGAGTGTAGTTGGCCAGCTTAGATTATTAAAAGGGGAAAAATTTATTCCACGGCTTATCCATCGTATAGATCGTGAAACTTCAGGGATTATTCTTGTGGCTAAAAATGCATCAGCGGCCAGGATATTTGGCTCATTAATCGAGTCCGGTGCAGTTATTAAACAATATTTGGCAATCGTGCACGGATGGATAAATGCAAAGGAGTTCGTGATTAATCTGCCTATTGGCCCTGATTTACAGAGTCCAGTGGCTATAAAAGATTGTATTCGGCCAGATGGACGGAAGGCCTTTACCAGATTTAAACTATTAAAGGAATTTGAAAGAATGGAAGGTCGATTTTCATTAATTTCTATAATTCTGGGAACTGGTCGAAAACATCAAATAAGAGTACATCTTTCTGAAATTGGTCATCCGGTTGTAGGAGATAAAATATACGGTGTTGATGAGAGATTCTATCTTGCATTTAAAAACCGGGAACTGACACCGGAAATGAAATCCAAACTTATATTGCCCTGGCATGCGTTACACTGTCAAAGATTAGGATTTCCGTGGCATGGTGAGCACAAAAAATTTGTAATTTCTCCAGAGGCCTGGTTTAAAAAATTCCTTATTGAATGTAATAATATGCGGCAGAATAAAATACAATTCAAAAAAATTTAAAAAAAGTATTGCATATTTTAGGGCATTTTGTGTAAATTACAGCAAAATCAGAGTTCAAAGGCGGCCATGGTTTTAGACCCTGGCTGAGGGATTTTGGTCAAAAATATTTCTGTTGCCTGGTGGCGCAGAAAAAGTCTGGTGAAAGGAATTAGACATCATCAGCGATAAAAAGTTTAAAAAAACATAGAAACGACCACATCCACCAATAACCACATGCGTCTCTGGCTCTGCGCCTGCGTCCCGCTGTTGTCGCTCCTGGCGGTCTCGGTCGTTCAGGCCCAACCGTGGATGCCTACCAACCTGCCGAGCGGCCAGTTGAAGAACTGGTATGACGCTGCTGATTTTAGCACCTTCTGGCAGGATGCCGGCGCAACGACACCCGTCACCACGAACGGCCAGATGGTGTTGTGCTGGAAGGATAAAAGCGGCAACGGCAACGACATCAAGAGCGCCAACGGACCGACTTACACGACCGGTGTGATGAATTCCCGGCCGTTGCTGCGATTCGCGGATAACAGCTTCGCACAACAGGCAGACAAGTCTCCAGTTCCCGGCACGTATTACTCGTCGAAGGACTTCGAATGGGAGCCGTCCTTGCCATTCAACCCGCATCCAGAGCTTGAGGTAATGGAAATCGCGCCAGGTATTTTCGTCTTTGAAGACACGGCCATTCCCGACACGCCGGAGCAAGCCGAAGCCCGAAAGCGGCGGCGCGAGGCCGACGTCCTCGCCAAAGCTATTGCCGCCGACCCCGTCCTTGCAAAGGCCGCTCAAGAAGCAGCGGCGAAGGCTCAGGCGAAGGCATGGGGTCGCAACCGCCAGCGGTTCCTGCCCACTCTGCACCAGCCGTTGACCTTCCGCGATGGTTTGCCCGCCACCGCTTGGTGCATCGTGGAAGGCCACCGGTTGCTGGTCGCCGAGACTCTGGCCGAGAAGCAGGCGGAAGCGGAGTCGCGACGCCTGCAAGCCGAGCAGTGGGCCAAGGACACCGGCAATCCACTTAAGGTGCCATTGGAGGATGGCCGTGCTGCTTACCTTGAGGCGGTGTTGGACGGTTTGCCGGTTTACAAGGGCACGTTCAATCTGAACGCGGCCCGAACGATCGCCACCGACCGGGTGCGGCCCGGCGGGGACACGGGCTTGAATCTGACCGGCACGAACACGCTGATGATGAGTTGGGACGCGGTGGTGGGGCAGAACTATCAAGTGAAGTATCGGAACAGCGTGGAAGGGCCGGGCTGGACAAACATTGGGGGAGTGGTGAACGCGGCGCGGACAAACGTGAGCGTCACGCTGCCGTATGACGCGCAACAGCCGCACTGGTTCTTTCGGGTGATTGAGGTACCATGAGAATGTGGCAACAAACAGTCTGTCGTCTTTTTGTGCTTGCGCTGGCGATGGCTTCCGCCAGCGCCGCCTTTGCGCAGGGGACGATTCGCTATGTGAAGCCACAAATACCAATTTCTTTCGGCCCAGTTCCCGGTTTCGATTATCAGTTGCTAGACTTGAACGGAGACAACTTGCCCGATTTCGTCATTGATACGTCTCTACTGATAACATCGAATCTGCGCGCACTAGGTAGCAACAGGGTGTTGACCAGCTATAATTGGGATGGCGGGTTGCTTTTGCAGCCTTTGTCGGCCACGGATATCGTTTCTCCACAGCCACTCCTAGCGCATACGTATTGGAATTCCTACGGTGCTTTGTCAGCCTGCTCCACAATCGGTTGCCTGGGACCCTGGCTTGGCATGACTGCCTACGCCGGCGTTGAGTTTCGGATCGGGGAAGATGTCCATTATGGCTGGATTAGGATCAACAATTTCGCCAATGTCAACGCGGGAAGTGTTTTGGATTGGGCCTACGAGACGCGGCCCGGTGTTCCCATTCTGGCCGGTGCGGTGCCGGAGCCGTACGCGTTGGCGTTGTTGGTTGGAGGGGGCGTCTTGATGGTGTGGTTCAGACGAAAAAGGAATGAAAGGAGGGGCTAACAAGGGCACTGGAGCGAACCGCTGCCCCGCTTCGCAGTTCGAGAGTCGCGGGCTTCGGCGAGGCGTTCTGGTTGCCGAGAGTCGCGGGCGTTATCACGGCGGGGCGGCTGTCGTTCAGTTATCACGTTAGCCGACTACGCCACACCACGTATGAATACGACATCGCAAGAACAGCAGACAGTGACATTCGTTGGTTCGCTGACGCTTTTCGCATTTTTGTTCCTCACTTCCGCGACGTATGCATCCGAATACAAGTTTGTGGCTGAAGGAGCGATAAAATACCAAGTTCTGTCTTTTGATTGCAGTGTTTTTGTAGAGCAAGACGATCTTTTTACAGTCAACGTGAAGAACTGCAAATGGCACATCAAAAAGACACCCACACGATTCTTGAAAAATGGGAAAGAGCAGCCTCTTGCCGAATACGGAATAGCATCGTCCGATTCTACGAACTTTTATCAAGTTTCGGCATTCAAACAAATCGTCAGCACCCAACAACAAAAGCGGGAGACGTCCGATCATGGCCCGGTCAATTCGTATGACCGCGACTATTACTAGTGTCAAAACGTCAATCACCCCGGCGCCATGCCTGAAGGAGACACGCAGCACCCGGGCAATACGAGTCACGACTTCGGTTCATTCGACGAAATTGCCAAGTCAGCCCGGGAGACGACGATCATTCGGCACAACCGCTTCGACGGACCGCGATTGGGCAAGACTCCTGGACCGGGCGTGCAGCACCCGATCGACCTGGACGACTGGTCATCAAACTTCGAGATCTACGAGAACCTTGGTGTCGGGATGTCCATTAAAACCTTCTGTTCGAGTTACTGCAAATTCCACGACAACGTGTTTGTCCGCTCCTATCCGCTGCGATTGCTTCAGCCTTTTGACGGTAAGCTGGAAATCCGAGACAACCACTTTGTGGAGGACCTGACGCCAGCGGAAGCTGCGGCCAGGTTCCTTCCCGGCGTGCACTTCGGGCTGGCCGGCAACTTTTCCACCTGGTTGCGGGACCCGGATCGCGTCGTGATCAAGACCGCCGGCGGCCTCGCCTACCGCGGCAGTCCTATCACTCTTGAACCCGTTTTCGACGGTTCGCCGCCTGAGATCCGCTATAACTGGACGGCAGCGCGCCAAAAGCGCAGTCTCTGCTTTACCTTGGCCCTATCCGGTTAACCTCGCCGGGAACCATACTTGGCCAAACCCTTCCGCGACGGACGGCCTAGCGTGGCCGTCGCCAGCGCCATTTTTGCCCAAACGTTGGAGATGCCCGATATATTCCTCGACGAGCTGCCGCTGGCGAGCATGAAGTCGGGCAACGAGCAGCCCAAAAGAAAGACGCAATACCGCAAGAACTGCATCGGAAAGCCGCAGCGGTTGGGCGGTGTCACGTATGAACGAGGCATCGGCGACCATGCCGGGCATGATTTTGCGGTCGAATTGGTTTATGCGCTCAAGCCCGAATACCGGCGATTTGTATCGCTGGTGGGAGTTGACGACCAGACTGGTCATCGTGGCAGCCTGAGGGTGCAGGTCTATGTGGATGATCAGCTCAAAGCGAAAACTCCCATCCTTCACGGTGGCCAGGAGCTGTACTACTTTGACTTGGAATTGCCCCGAGGCGCCAAGCAGTTGTGTCTCGTAATCGACGACGCGGGCGACGGCTACGACTATGACGATGCCGACTACGTCAATGCGGGGTTCCTGGTCAGTGTTCCCCACAAATAGACAGTAACCAAAACCTCTGAACAACGGACTAATGGACCATAACGGGTCAGTGTTCCCCACAAATAGACAGTAACCAAAACAAACAAGCATCAAATCCCAAAAGCAAATCCACTGCCTGTAAGCACTTTTGATATGGAATGGCCGCCACACTCGCAGGTGATTAAAAAATTTCCCGAGATCGATAAGGCTTATTTCATGGATATCCAGACGGCATACAAGAAACTTAAACCAGCGCAGACCCCATTTTTAGATAGACTAATAGTGCACCTAAAAAACAATAAGCCTGAATAGTAAATAGAGTCTGAATTCATGTGTTTCCTGGAATTTTCTCATGAGCCACCTGGAAAATATTATAAAACAGACTCCGAGTTTCCACTTATTCAGATTGTTTTTGAGAACGACGATTTCCTTGTTATAAATAAGCCAGCCGGATTGGTTTGTCATCCAACTAAGTCAGGACTATTATCGAGTGTAGTTGGCCAGCTTAGATTATTAAAAGGGGAAAAATTTATTCCACGGCTTATCCATCGTATAGATCGTGAAACTTCAGGGATTATTCTTGTGGCTAAAAATGCATCAGCGGCCAGGATATTTGGCTCATTAATCGAGTCCGGTGCAGTTATTAAACAATATTTGGCAATCGTGCACGGATGGATAAATGCAAAGGAGTTCGTGATTAATCTGCCTATTGGCCCTGATTTACAGAGTCCAGTGGCTATAAAAGATTGTATTCGGCCAGATGGACGGAAGGCCTTTACCAGATTTAAACTATTAAAGGAATTTGAAAGAATGGAAGGTCGATTTTCATTAATTTCTATAATTCTGGGAACTGGTCGAAAACATCAAATAAGAGTACATCTTTCTGAAATTGGTCATCCGGTTGTAGGAGATAAAATATACGGTGTTGATGAGAGATTCTATCTTGCATTTAAAAACCGGGAACTGACACCGGAAATGAAATCCAAACTTATATTGCCCTGGCATGCGTTACACTGTCAAAGATTAGGATTTCCGTGGCATGGTGAGCACAAAAAATTTGTAATTTCTCCAGAGGCCTGGTTTAAAAAATTCCTTATTGAATGTAATAATATGCGGCAGAATAAAATACAATTCAAAAAAATTTAAAAAAAGTATTGCATATTTTAGGGCATTTTGTGTAAATTACAGCAAAATCAGAGTTTAAAGGCGGCCATGGTTTTAGACCCTGGCTGAGGGATTTTGGTCAAAAATGTTTCTGTTGCCTGGTGGCGCAGAAGAAGGCTGGTGAAAGGAATTAGACATCATCAGCGATAAAAAGTTTAAAAAAAACAAAAATTTTTGTTGACTCGGATTGAGATTTTTGAGAGATTCGAGATCAACAAGGTAAGAAAGGAAAAACAATGAGAACAAAAACACTAGCTCTAACAGCGATATTAGGTGTCGCGAGCATAGCCGCGGCATTAGCCCAGAGCACCCCCGTTTATTCGGTGAATGTCGTGGGGTTTGTTAAACTTAGTTTGCCCAAGGGATTTTCGATGATAGCGAATCCCTTGAATGCGGCAACGAATGATTTGAACACTATCATTCCTACCGCGCCAGATGGTTCTTCAATAATGAAATGGGAAGGGACAAAGTTTGGTTCGCCTGATACATATTATGAAGGCATGGGGTGGTTAGATTCAGATCTTAATCCATCCAAGACAACATTAAATCCGGGCGAGGGTGCATTTATACAATTACCTTCTGCAACGGAGGTTGTATTTGTGGGTGAAGTGCCTCAAGGTACGTTAACAAGGGAAATACCTAAGGGATTTTCTATTGTCTCGCAATTGACTCCGCAGAAGATCAGCCTGGATGATGCGAACTTCCCTGCGGCGGATGGCGATGCGATCATGTTTTGGGATAATGCAAAGGGTAAATACACAACTCCGTATTCATATTTTGAAGGTATGGGGTGGCTGGATGCAGATCTTAACCCAGTAACAATTACACCAGAGATTGGGCAATCATTTTTCGTGCAGAAAACCGTTGGAAAGACTTGGACAAGAACGTTTACAGTGCAATAATTAAGTTTAACAAGTTTTAGAAAGTAATTGATTTAACAAAACAAACAAAACTTAAAAAGGATAAATATGAAGAAGTTATTAGTGATTGTATGTGTGTTATGTGCTGCTGCAGTCAGCACATTTGCACAAGGTGTCATTAATTTTAACAACTCAACTACTTCCAAGATTCTATTGGAAGATGGGACAGCGGCCCCTGTAGGTTCCCTTACGGTAGGGCTGTTTTATAATCCAAATGCTGATGCAACTGATATATCAACATTCTCCTTAGCAGCAACTACAGGGATCAAGCTTCCGGGAATTTTCTCCGGAGGTGTTATTGAGATCCCTGGTTCAAAAGCTGGAGATATAGTTGCTATAACGGTGAAGGCCTGGTCAGCATCATTTGCTGATTATGCAGCAGCTGAAACGGGTGGTGGCCTTGTCGGGACATGGGACCAAATTTTGAAGGTATCATTAGGTGGTGGTACACTTCCAACACCGTCACTTGCAGCCAGTGGCTTTACTGGTTTTAAAGTAGCTACTGCTGCTGTTATTCCTGAACCTTCGACAATAGCGCTCGGAATTTTGGGTGCAGCGGCATTATTGCTCCGTCGCCGTAACTAGTCGTTAGTGCGTTCTCATTGAGCCGCTCCTGGTTTAAAAGGAGCGGCTTTTTTATTGTTTGTTATTCTTTGTAAAACAGGTGATATGCTTTTGCATTAACGTGAACGTGATGGACATTAAAAAATATATAAAGCTACGTTTAAGCAGTTTGACGGTGGTTGCATTAATACCGATAGTTTTTTTTATCGGTTCAGCTATTGCACCCTGGGTTTTTTGGCTTATAAAGTCGGTTCTATTAAATTTAGGGTATAGTGATTTGCTGGAAAAGATTCCTTTTAGCAGGGTCTTAAATAGGTGTTTACTGGGTTCACTAATTTTAATAGTTCTTCTAATTTTAAAGTTTATTCAATTAGATTCATTCGAGAAGATCGGGCTAAAGGTAGATTGGACAACAGGTCATAAGTTATTTTTGAAAGGGATAAGTTTAGGGATTTTTACATTTTCCATAATTGGAATTTTGGAAATATCATTAAACTATAAAACTTTAAAATCCACTTTGGGAATAAGTGATTTAAGTTTAATAATGGTCAAAGGAATTATTACTGGAATCGTAGTTTCTATTTTAGAAGAGACAATCTTTAGAGGAATAATTTATAATGCCTTAAAAAAGTCCTGGGGAATGGTTAGGGGGTTAATTTTGAGCAGTTTGATTTATTCAGTTGTCCATTTTTTTAAACGGCCTGTTGTTGAGGGAGAAATAAAATGGGATTCGGGTTTTTGCGCGTTGCCTGGAATGTTATCCGGCATATTTAATTATGACGAAAATGGGATTGCAATGATTAATTTAATTATTATAGGCGGGGTTTTAGTGCTATTATATGAGGCAACTGGCAATTTATGGATGTCGATAGGATTACATGGTGGTTGGGTGTTTTGTATGAAGTTTTATAAGGTTTTTAGTCCAGTTGCTAATTCCTCAGGGCATTCTTTATGGTTTGGCAATAATATTGTAGATGGTTTATTTACCACTATTCTGCTGAGCAATTTAATAATGTTTATAATTTTGTTTAATAAGTATCTTAGAAAAGGGATTTGTGCAAGATCCAATGCTATGTAAAGAAGAAAATATTGGGGATAAGCAACATTGGTCTGAAGTGTTTTTAAATTTTGTTTATCCTCCTGTGTGTCAGCTATGTGGCGAAGAGGCAGCTGACTATGATAAGGGTTACATAGGGCCGATTTGTTTTTCGAGGGTAAAACGAATCAAGCCGCCTTTTTGTGAACGTTGTGGATTACCATATTATGGCGATATAACGGGGACTTTTGAATGCTCGAATTGTAAGGGTGTCAGATTTTATTTCAAAAATGCAAGGTCTGCTTTGATAGCAGATGAGTTTGTTTTAGGTATTATTCATGCATACAAATATAATGCTCAGGTATGGTTAGAAAAATTTTTGGCCTCTGAGTTAATCAAGGCCGCATTAGGGGCTATACAAAAGGGTGGATTTAATTTTATTGTACCTGTTCCGTTACATCCTTTGAAGAAAAGAGAACGTGGCTTTAACCAGGCCGCTTGTATTGCTAAGCATTTAGGGACAGCTTCTGGGTTACCTGTCAGGGAAGATCTGGTAATGCGTGTGGTACATACACGGACCCAGACGACTTTATCGAAAAAGGAACGTCTGAAAAACGTCACGGGTGCATTTGGGCCTATTTTTGATACTGATATTACAGGTTCAAAAGTTATAATAGTGGATGATGTTTTTACAACTGGAGCGACTACCAATGCATGCGCAAGGGTTTTGAAAGATATGGGTGCAGATGAAATAACAGTTTGGACAGTTGCAAGGGGATTATGATATAAAATTCTAATTGAATTATGGAAACTAGTTCATTTACGAAGAAGAATATGTTTAATGATCCAAATGAAAACCAGCCGCCGAATCTTTCTTTGCCGTTAAAAAAACCAAAGCTGAAGACTCCTACAAAGAAAAAACGTGAGATCCCTGAAGGTTTATGGACAAAATGCCCTAAATGTTCGACTATGTTATTTGATAAAGACCTGGATGAGAACTTAAAGGTTTGCATGCATTGTGGGTATCATTTTCCGATAAGTGCCAGGGAACGTATTAATGCATTAGTCGAGACATGTTCGTTTGAGGAGATGGATGCAATGATGGAGAGTGTAGACATTCTTAACTTTACTGGAGTAGCGTCATATGTCGAAAAGCTGGAGTCGTATCAGAAAGCCACAGGTTTAAAGGATGCTATAATAACGGGCATTTGCAGGATAGGTAAATTCAAGGTGGCATTGGGGGTGATGGATTTTAATTTTCTTGGCGGGTCAATGGGTTCTGTTGTGGGAGAAAAAGTCACTCGATTGATTGAGACTGCGTCTGATAGGGGTTTACCAATCATTATTATATCTGGTAGTGGTGGCGCAAGGATGTATGAAGGGATGTTTAGTTTAATGCAAATGGCCAAGACAAGTGGAGCTTTAGCATATCATAGTAAGTTAAGATTGCCATATATAAGTGTATTAGCACATCCAACAACTGCTGGTGTGATGGCCAGCTATGCAAGTTTAGGTGATTTAATAATAGCCGAGCCTGGGGCAATGATTGGCTTTGCTGGTCCACGTGTAATCAAGGACACTACTCAGGCTGAATTACCTCCGGGTTTTCAGACAGCTGAATTTTTGTTGGATCATGGCTTAATTGATGCAATTGTTCCGCGCACACAACTTAAAGGTTTTTTAATTTCTGCCTTAAATTATATGGTAAAGGATGAGGTTAGCGTTTGAGTTTGGTCTTTGATTAATTCATAAAGCATGAAATCCAGAATTCCCAAAGATTCTTTAAAGGTTGCCATTAAGTCTGCACTTTCGGCAGGAAGATTAATCCAGAGGAATTGTAGAAAATTAAAAACAGTTAAGGAAGATACTTTGCACGATATAAAGTTAGATTTAGACGTGCAGGCTCAGGATCTTATAGAATCTATCTTGTTTCGTGCATTTAAAGATATTCCGGTTGTAGGTGAAGAGAAAAGCACAATAAATATAGATTCTGAGTTCAGGTGGGTAGTTGATCCGATTGATGGCACGGTTAATTATGCATATGGAATACCGCATGTGGCTGTAGCAATTGCTTTACAAAGATGTATTGGCAATTGCGATAAACATGGGAAGCAGTACCTGACTGAGTTAGGCGTTGTTTATGATCCTTTTAAAGAAGAGCTTTGGACGGCAGAGAGGAATAAAGTATCCAGATTAAACGGCAAAATAATTCATGTTAGCACGAGGAGCCAACTTAGTGACTGTATAATAGCTGTTGGATTTGCCAGGTTCGATTCAAACTTTAAAAAAATTTTACCTCAAATAGAACAATTAGGGCCAAAGGTTAAAAAGATAAGAATAATGGGTTCAGCTGCTTTAGATCTTGTATATGTAGCTTCTGGGAGGTTGGATGCTTATTGGGAAGCTGGTGTTAGATTATGGGATATAGCAGCAGGCGGATTAATTCTTGAATGCGCTGGAGGCCAATTTGAACATGCATTGATCCAGTCGCCTCATTTTTATCATATATTAGCGACTAATAAGCTCATAACTTCTTCTTTAAAAAGTTTTATAGATAACGCCTTTTTAATTTCTCCGGATGAATATTTTTGTGATTAGAAGGATTTTTGAGAAGTCACTTTTAAGACTGAAGTGTTGAGTTATACGGGAGATAGTATGACTTATACTTTTTAAATTGTTTCTTTCATCGAGTCGGTATTTATAAAAGCATGAGCAAAAATTAAAATTTCAGCCTTTTAGTCGTGTCTGAGGATTTCTTTAAGATAGCAGTCCTGAGTGATATTCATTATGCATCTGATGCTGAGAAGATGCGTGGTGAATATGAATTAAGGACTGCAAAAAATAGGTTTCAAAAGACATTTTTAAAATTATTCAGGCATTTTGTCTGGAAGAAAGATCCTTTTGCGCATAATCATGATTTAGAGAATTTTATTAAACGGTGTAATGAAGTAGATCTTGTTGTGGCGTTAGGGGATTATTCATGCGACTCAGGTTTTATTGGTGTAGTTGATGATGCCACCTTTACAAGTGCCAAAGAATGTTTAGAACAATTACGATCAAAATTTGGCAATAAATTTCTTGGAGTGATTGGCGATCATGAATTGGGGAAGATGAGTCTTGTTGGCGGAAAAGGCGGGCTGCGGATTTCAAGTTATTACAGGGCTGTTCAAGAATTAAAATTGGAGCCCGTTTGGATTTTAAGGAAGTTTGATTTTGTTTTTATCGGCGTAGCATCCACGCTGGCTGCGTTGAAGGTATATGAAGCTGAGGTTTTGGATACAGAGAGACAGGCATGGTCAGAAGCAAGAGAAGCGTTTCGGGAAAAGTTGAATTATGTATTTTCCAGTTTAACTGAGAATGACAGAATTATCTTATTTTGTCATGATCCGACGGCTATTCCCTGGTTAGCATCAGAGCCTGAATTAGCTAAAAGGCTTTCGCAAATAGAACTAACGTTAATTGGCCATTTGCATTCGGAGTTAGTTTTTTTAACCAGTAAGATACTTGCTGGTATACCGACAATCAGGTTTTTAGGTAATTCAATTCGTCGGATGACTCATGCATTGAATGAGGCTCGGGTATGGAAAAAGTTTAATACTCATTTATGCCCGGCCCTAAGTGGTATAGAGCTTTTAAAAAATCCAGCGTATCTTGAATTGATTTTATACCATGACAGAAGGCGAGGAATAAAAATTAATCGGTGTAGTCTTGTAACCTGAGTTCAGGAAGATGATAAAACTTATCGATCAGGTATATTTTTGTTAATAAAAGGTTTTACAATTTGAATATTATGATTGAGTTGCCCATACCAGATAGAAATAGACTTAATGCTTCAATTGGCTGGATCATGCTCGGCAATGCAAAAGAAGCTTTAGCTGAGTTAAATCGTATATCCGTGGAATTTAGACAGATTCCAGAGGTGTTGGATCTGGAATGGGAGATTTATGCTTTGGAGAAAGATTGGATGAAGGCATTAGATGTGGCCAGAGTTCAGATTCAAAAAAATCCTGAAAATGTAAATGGATGGATTCATCAGGCATATGCTCTCAGGCGTGTGGACGGTGGGGGCTTAGAAAAAGCACGAGAATCTTTATCCCGAGTGGTTAAGCTCTTTCCTGAAGAACCAATAATCCCTTATAACCTTGCATGTTACGCAGCTCAACTTGGTCTATACGACGAGGCATTAGATTGGTTCCGTTGTGCTTGCGAAAGAGGCGATGCAAATGAGCTTAAGAAAATGGGATTAGCAGATCCCGATTTAAAACCAATTATTGAAAAAATAAGAAATTTGTGACGTTAAGGTATATTTTGAAAAGCCGATTATTTACAAGAGACATTAAGCCAACAAATGCTTTTTTTCTATTGTCAATCAGCTGAAATAATCTGGCAAAAGAGAAACACATATTATCAAAAGGCAAATTTATTAGCGGAGTCGGTCAGTGGTATTCGTTTTTTTTGAGTCTTTTTTCCTATAACTTGTAAATATTTCAGCGTTTAAAATTAACTTGGACAACAAAGACAAATCACTGAGCGATCCAGCAGATCATCGACATTTATTTTTGTCCAAAATAAACAACAAATCATGCAACCATATAGAGGCTGTTCTTACTGAAAAAGACTTTGGTGTTTGAAAACCCTGGTTAGTTGGGGATTAACCAGGATAAGGCTTCAATTCTCAATTCTCCAGAATGAAATAGTTAATTATTTTTGTGAGTGTTTAGAAAATCTATGATTTCTTTTCTGTATGGTGCAGAGGGTTGAGCTCCAAGTTTAGTTACTGACAAAGCAGCAGCCGCATTAGCAAAGGTTAAAGCATCGATCAGAGATTTACCTTCCTGAATAGCAACGGCAAGAGCTCCATTAAAGACATCTCCTGCAGCTGTGGTGTCTACTGGTTTTACTTTAAATGCTGGGATTAATCCTGTTAAATCTTTGCTTACAACAAAAGCCCCGCGTGCGCCCAGGGTTATAATTACAGTGTTCGGTCCTTTATCCATGAGTTTGTGAGCTGCTTTAATGATTGATTTTTCCGATGTAATTTTTACTCCGGTCAGGATTTCGGTTTCCGACTCGTTTGGTGTTATGATTGAGCAGAGCTGAAGCAGGTCATCTGGTAATTGTGTTGCTGGGGCGGGGTTAAGAATCACAGGGATGTTATTTTTTGCTGCTAAGTTGGCAGCAGTTTTTATGGTGTCTAGTGGGATTTCTAATTGCATCAATATCAATCCACCGTTTTCGAGCGCATTGCTTGCCAGGATTACGTCCTGCGGTTGTAGATTTGCGTTAGCTCCCGGAGCGACAGCTATAGAGTTTTCTCCATCTCTGGCTACAAAAATGAGCGCCACTCCAGATGGATGCTGCGGATCTATAGATACGTACTTTGTGGAAATTTTATCCTTTTTTAAATTTTGGATTGTTTGTTTTCCGAAAAGATCGTTTCCTATTTTTGCGATAAAGATAACATCACCACCAGCGCGTGCGGCTGCTACAGCCTGGTTTGCACCTTTGCCTCCTGGAGCAGTAGAGAACTCGCCTCCGAGTATAGTCTCTCCAGGTTTAGGGATCCTGTGGACTTTAATAATCATATCGGTATTTGAACTGCCGACCACTATTATTGGCTTGGATTTATGGGTTTTCATTTTTGATGACGCGTCTTTGAGTTTTTACAATTTAGATGCGATAAGAATCCCGAGGCCGACGATATAAAACACGAACATAGCAAACAATAATTTAGATGTCCCCGGCGGTGCATTTTTAAATTCTTTCCATACAAAGACGCCCCATAAGGCTCCAATCATTGTAGCACCCTGGCCCAGTCCGTAAGACAATGCTGGACCGGCTGCTTTATTTGCCAAAATATTGAAGGACATTCCGATATTCCAGATAATACCGCCTGCTATTCCTATCAGGTGCAGTCTGAAGTTACCTTTTGTGAAATAATCTTTGTATGGGATTGGGTCACCTACAAAAGGCTTTGCCATGATTATGCTATTCCAAAGAAAGTTAGAAAGAAACACACCAATTGAAAAAAATACAATAGCTGTATATGGGCTGAGCTTTCCTGCCTCAAGTTTCAGCATGTTATCAACTAATTCAATTTTACCAATGCTTTTTACAACGAAACTATAGAACCAGCCCATCAGGATACCTGCAGCGACAGAAGTAACGATTCCTTTTACAGGTGTTTTTTTACCAACGGATGGCAATCTTTTATATGCAATAGCATCAAGAATGATTGCGATCACTATAAATGTAACTCCGGCAGCCAGCATAGGAACGTTTCCTTCTGGTTTGGTGAGGTATGTGGTAATGACGCCAAGGACGAGTGCAAGCCCGACTCCTACTGGAAATGCAACTGCTAAACCCGCAATGTCAATGGCTGCGACAAGCAGGATATTTGATAGATTAAAGATTACACCACCAAGAAATGCTGATCCTATCCATTTAACCTGAGCCTGGGTCAGGTCATTAATAAAACTGCGCTCATAAGGGCCCAAGCTTCCGAGTGTAAAAGCTAGTATCAAAGACCAGACAACGACCCCAATTGAGTAATCCCAGTAGAACAATTGGAATGCCCAGTCCTTTGATGCAAGTTTCTGGGTGTTTGCCCATGAACCCCATGCGAGCATGGTGATAATACACATCAAAACCGCAATTCCATATGAATTTATTAAAAACATAACAGATTCGTGTTAGTGTTTTTTAAAATTTTTTAAAAAATAATAAGGGATTGTTTAACCCATTATTAACGGAGGCGCTTTGAATAGTCAATATTTATAAGATAAAAATGTTAAAAATCTGAACTTATGTAAAAGGATTTAGTTTGAAAAAATTCTGAACCTGGATTTCTGGTCAAGTCACAAGTTCTTCAAGAATGTTAATAAAGAAAGCAAACCAAGAGGTCTGGCTAACATCAATAGGTGCACCTGGTCGCGGTTTTCGCATATAACCGCAAGCGACGGTATTGATTTTGAGTTTTAGGACTTTGGTATATTTAATTTTTCTGGATCGAATCACGTATGCTTAATGATTAATCTCGGATCAACTATATTTTGGTAGAACAGGTGGTTGATAATCTTAATTTGTGCAGGTTATTGAAATTATTTGGAAATAAAAATGGTGCGCGATACAGGATTTGAACCTGTGACCCCTACCGTGTCAAAGTAGTGCTCTACCACTGAGCTAACCGCGCACTTTTAGATTTTAAGGGTTTGCGGTTTTCTAAAAACCACAAACCTTATACATACTTAGCAAAGAATTTCAAAATTGCAAGCCTTATGGCTAAATTTTCCATAGAAGATTTTTATTTAAAACATGCAAGTGAGGTGGTAGCATTAGATTGTTTTGAGTCACAGTAAAAACCAGGTTTTATTGGTAGTCGGTTTTTATAAAGCATGGGCAAGAAACTGTTATTAATATTAATTTTATCTGGTACCTGCATTGTTTTAATGTTGACGATAATTGCGCTTATTCAAGCCCGTAAATTGGTTTTTGGAGCAGGAAGACAAGTGCAATATATTTTAAAAGATTTCAGTCAGGAAAAGATAACGTCAACGTTTATCTCTTCTATCCCTGAGATTTTTCGGACCCCGGGAGGAATGTTAGAAGTGGCAGCTTTAGAATCAACTGAGGTTTTTTCAAAGGCTACGACGAAGAAAATTTTTTGGGATAAAATTTCTTTGGGAACAACATATACTGAGATTAAGGTGCCTGTGACTTACAGGTATCAATTGAGACTAAACGATGCTTGGCGCGTTGAGGTTAGAGATGGGCTTTGTACTGTATTTGCTCCTAAGATCTCACCAGTATTACCGCCGGCTATTCACACAGATAAAATTGAGAAATTATCTATAAATGGATGGGCAAGGTTCGATGCTCAGGAACAGATGGATGCCCTGGAAAAGTCTATTACGCCAATTTTAAGTGAATACGCCACTGATTCGAAACGACTAAATTTGATCTTACCTGTGGCTCGTAAGACTGTAGAGGAATTTATTCGGAATTGGCTAATTGAAAAGAACCAATGGGGTCGAGGCAAATTCACGAATGTTGTGGTTCTTTTCGAAAACGAGCCGAAGCAAACACCAAAAGATGTTACGGGGGTGGAGGTTTTTTAGATTTGGATTGGATTTTGACCAGTTTTACAGTAGATTACGAATAAATCTATATTTTTAAGAAATCACTTATGCGTAGTAAGTTTTTGATTTTGTTTTTCCTGGGCATGGCCATATTTGGCTTTTTTTTCACAATCTCGGTTCTTAAAAAACAGGATAATGATTTGAGAAGTAATTTTATTTTCCAGGCTCAAATAATTGCGGGGGCTTTGAATAAGGACAGGATTTCAGTATTATCATGTGACAGATCTGAGACTAATAATCCTGTGTATATTCGATTAAAAGATCAATTTATCAAGACGCATAAAGTATTTAATGCATGTCAGTATATTTATTTTCTGAAGTTAAAAGACGGAAAGCCGGTATTTTTAGTTGATTCAATGCCTGTAGGATCTACTCAGGAATCGTTACCGGGTGATAATTTTTTGGAAGCACCTTCGATACTGGCTGATGTTTTTAATAATAATGAAGAGGTGATTGCAGGCCCGCATAAAAATAAGTCAGTAGACTGTATAAGCGTTTTCTATCCTGTACTAACTGAAGGTAAAGTTTTGGGAGTTCTGGGGATCGATGTTGATTATAATTTATGGAAGAAATATAGTATTGATACAGCAAAAACCCTATTAATCTTTTTAGTCTTATTGCTGATCAGTACAGTTACAGCAATTTTGATAATTATTTGGCGAGACAATTTGCCCGAACAGGTTAGACTTCAGCGGTTATACAGGCATCTCGATGGTGGTTTTTCTTTGATTTTAGGGTTAATAAGCATCGGTGTTATTTACAGTGGTTTATCCATAGGAAATTATTTGCTTTTGAAAGAAACCTTTATTCGTTTAGGTCTTAATAAGGCGCAAAATTTTTTAAATTCCATCAATGATCTACGGGACATTCAACTCCAAGGTTTGATCCATTATTTTGAAGGCAGCGAATTCGTGACATCAAATGAGTTTAAGACGTATGTAAAATTTATTTTAGAAAGGAAAAAGGTATCTGCTATAGGGATGCTGTCTGTTAATACTGTAGCTATCACGAACGAAACGGTACTTGATCCGAATGTACTGACCAGAGATGCTAATGACTTTCCTGGTGGGTCTACTGAAAGGCGTCAGTGGCCGTATGATGTTGGGTCAAATCAAGTGAGCAGGGTCATTTACGTTGAGCCGATGGAAGAATTTGGCAGTCTTGTTGGTTTTGATTTATTTGCAGTTCCAGAGTTTAAGCAAGCAATAAGTTCATTGTGCCTCAACAAACTTCCCGTTGCGGTCGGCCCATTAAATTTTGCAGTGAATCAAATTCCGGGGCTAGAAAGAGGGATTTTTTTATTCATGCCGTTTGAGCTGCCTGACCAAAAAGGCGCATTAGTTGATGGAATTGTATTTTGTATACTAGACATAGAAGGGGCTTTGGCCGGATTAAGAAGAAACCTCACTGGTTATAAGCCTGTGTTTGATTTTTCAATTTTCAAGGTAACTAATAGTGGCTTTGTCAGGTTATGTGGATCTGACGTTTTAGGAAACAGTGATGGTTTTAATAGTTTCCTTCAGGGTTTCAAAATTGGAGACAGGTTTTGTGTTCCGTTTATAAACAATTCATTTGGAGAAGTTTTTGTTTTGGCAGTTAAAGAAGCTGCTGGGTTTAAAGATTCATATTCGATGAATTTGTGGGGCACGAGTTTAATACCTGGGATATTGTTTGTAATTTTATTTGCTTTGTTGGTTGATATATTAACCAATCATAATTTCAGATTGAGAAGGATGGTTAAAATACAGACTGACGATCTTGAGAGAGCCGCTTCTTTATTTAAGACCACTATTTACAGCATTGGTGATGGCGTAATTACGACTGACACAAGTGGTCGGATAATGCAAATGAATTCTGTTGCAGAGATGCTAACTGGTTGGAAAGAGAAGGATGCCGTGTCTCAGCCGATTACAGATGTCTTCAAGATAGTAAATGAAGAAACCAGGGCCTCGGTGAGCAATCCTGTGTTGCGGGCATTAAGTGAGGGATTGGTAGTGGGTTTAGCCAATCATACATTATTATTGTCCAGAGATGGCCGAGAAATACCTATAGCAGACAGTGCTGCTCCTATACGTGATGCAAAAGGTAATATTTATGGAGTGGTGCTTGTTTTTCGCGATCAATCGCATGAGAGACAATTACAGCGAGAGCTGATCAATTCCCGTCGGTTTTTAAGGCTGGTCCTGGATACAATACCATCAAGGGTTTTTTGGAAAGACTTGAATCTAAAGTACCTGGGCTGTAATAGGCCATTTTATCAGGATGCAGGTCTTTCTTCGGAAAATGAGATAATTGGCAAAGATGACTATATGATGGGGTGGCGGAATGAGGCGGAGCGCTATCGGGCAGATGATTTGGAAGTCATCAGAACAGGAATACCCAGGATAGGCTATGAAGAGCCTCAGACAACCCCGAAAGGAGATAAAATTTGGCTTCGAACGAGTAAGATTCCATTAAAAGACGAAAAAGGTACAATTATAGGAGTTTTAGGCACATATGAAGAAATTACACAAAGTAAGAAGGCGCTTGAGGAGAAAGCAAAACTCCAGTTACAATTATTGCAAGCACAGAAGCTGGAATCGGTTGGCAGGTTGGCAGGTGGAGTAGCCCATGATTTCAATAATAAATTGCAGGTTATTATTGGGAATACTGCATTAGCTATTAGTGATGTTGAGCCCGGGAGTTCAGTTTATAATTGTTTAGAGCAAATACATAGTGCGGCTTTACAAGCTGCTGATCTGGTTAAAAAGCTGTTGGGCTTTGCAAGAAAACAGGTGATAAAGCCAGTCGTTCTTGATATCAATACAACAGTTTCAACAACTATCAGCATGTTACGGAGTACGCTTCCTGAAAGCATAGATCTGTTGTGGACGCCCGGGGTTAATCTTTGGAAGGTAGAGATGGATCCTGTGCAATTGGACCAGGTAATAACTAATTTAGTCATAAATGCTAAAGATGCAATTACAAGTGGAAAGGGGCGTATTACTATCAAAACTCAGAATGTTATTCTGGATGATGAGTATTGTAAGAAACATCAGGACATTGTTCCGGGAAGGTATGTGGAATTAAGTATAATTGATAACGGATGCGGAATGTCCAGGGATGTGTTGGACCATCTGTTTGAACCATTTTTTACTACAAAAGACCCAAGCAGAGGCACAGGATTGGGATTATCGACTGTATATGGAATTGTTAAACAAAACAAAGGATCAATCAGTGTTTACAGCGAGATTGGCAAGGGCACAGCAATCAAGATTTATTTACCGGCACTAGAAGAGAAGGATGAGGAAATAAAACCAATAAAGACATTTGTTAAGCCCAAGCTTGAAAGCGGGTCAGAGACTATTCTTGTTGTAGAAGATAATGAAATGGTACTTACGTCTGTGCGTACAATATTGCAACGGCTTGGTTATAAGACAATATTTGCTACAAATGCTAAAGATGCACTGGAAATAATTCAAAAATACAATCAAAAGATAGACTTACTCATGACTGACGTGGTGATGCCAGACATGAACGGGAAAGAACTTTATCAAGAGGCTAAAAAGATTTGCCCGGGATTAAAGGTTTTATTTGTTTCGGGCTATGCAGCTGAGATTTTAGAGGAAGATGGTTTTACGGGTGGGCATATTTCATTTTTAAGTAAACCGTTTTCAGACGAAACATTAGCTAATGCCATACGGAATGCTTTGGAGAGTTAAAGATAGCATCTACCTGTCGCATTTTGAGAGCTGGGTTGATTGGCGATGACTGAATTTTGTGGTAGCAAATTCGATTGTAAATTAATAACGATTAATTGTTTACAGATAATTTTTAAGGATCGGTTTTAGTTTTTTCACAACTTGTGGTCTCCAACAGGTTTTGGGTGTGATAATAGCATTTTCAAGTGCCTTATGACATGAGCAGCTGAGATCGTGCGGTATCAGCGGGATAGCATTTAATATTATTTTTTGGGCAGTCGTAATGTTTTTCTTAAGATTAGCTATTACCATATCGGCTGTTACGTTAGACTCATCATCTTTCCAGCAGTCATAATCTGTAATCATTGCTACAGTTGCGTATGCTATTTCTGCTTCACGGGCGCATCTGGCTTCACCCAGATTTGTCATACCAATTACACTGTAACCTGAATTATGGTTAGTTAAAGATTCGGCTTTTGTGCTAAATGCTGGCCCTTCCATATTTACGTAAGTCCCGCCGTCGTGCACTGGCAATTGAAGTTTTTGGCATACCTGGTAGATAATATTTTTTAGTTCGTGGCAGACTGGATGTGCCATGGATACATGCGCAACAATGCCGTTGCCGAAGAATGTATGTTCTGAAGATTTCTTGGTGTGATCCACAAACTGATCTGGCAAAACAATGTCACATGGTTTAAATCTTTCCTGAAGTGACCCTACGGCGCTTATACTGATAATCCAGGCAACACCTAATTTTTTAAAGGCAAAAATATTAGCTTTATGATTAAGCTCATGCGGCGCTAAAGAGTGATTTCTGCCATGCCTTGGCAAGAATACAACCTGTCGGTTTGCAATTTTGCCTGTTAGTAAACTGTCGGAAGGTTTACCAAAAGGAGTAGACACATTGATCCATTTTGGATTCTCTATATCAGGCATCTGATAGAGACCGCTTCCGCCAATGATTCCTATTTTTGGTTCTGACATCAGTAAGAGACTATTCAACGGTGACGCTTTTTGCAAGATTTCTAGGTTTATCTACATCGCGCCCCAGGATTACAGCAATATGATAAGCTAGCAGCTGTAATGGAATAACAGTAAGTATAGGAGAAAGTTGTTCAGCAGTTTCTGGAATAAAGATTATATCATTTGTGAATTCTCCGATTCGTTTGTCGTTTTCTGTGGCTATGGCAATGACGGGGCCATTTCTGGCGCGTATTTCTTGTAAGTTGGATATAGTCTTATCATAAAGAACACCTTTTGGGATAATGATTACACTGGGTGTTTTTTCATCGATCAATGCGATGGGACCGTGCTTCATTTCAGCGGCGGGGTAACCTTCGGCATGAATATATGAAATTTCTTTAAGTTTTAACGCACCTTCCAGGGCTACCGGGAAATTATATTGACGTCCGAGGAATAAGAAGTCTTTTGCATTTGCGTATTTTAATGCAATTTCTCTGATCCTATTATTTTGGGATAAAACGGTTTTAATATGTTCTGGCAATAACTCTAAAGCTTTTATCATTTCTAATGCCTGGCGTGAGGACATCATTCGCATTCTCCCCATGAGCATCGAGAATAGAGTTAATACTGTAACTTGTGAGGTGAATGCTTTAGTTGATGCCACACCGATTTCAGGCCCTGCATGGAGATATATACCGCCATCGGCTTCGCGCGCGATTGTACTACCGACCACATTGCATATTGAAAGCACTTTATGGCCTCGGCGTTTTGCTTCGCGCAGGCCAGCAAGTGTATCGGCTGTTTCTCCAGATTGTGTAATTGCGATTACCAGTGTGTTTTTCTCAAGTGGCGCATTTCTATACCTGAATTCACTTGCATACTCGACCTCGACTGGGATGTGAGCAAATTCTTCGATAAGATACTCACCTGTTAATGCTGCATGCCAGCTTGTACCGCAAGCGATCATGACTATACGGTCAATGGCTCTTAATTCAGATGCACTCATATTTAAGCCACCGAATCTTGCGGTGACTTCTTCGTGATCTATTCGACCTCTAATTGCATTGGCAATGGTTTGAGGTTGTTCAAATATTTCCTTGAGCATGAAATGAGGGAATTCACCTTTTTCAGCTTCTTCGGGGCTGTATTCGATTTTGCTGATCTGGATTTTTGCGGTATCTGTCCCTAGATTAGATATCTTGAAGTCATTTTTGGTAATGATAGCGACATCATAATCATTGAGGTAAATGGCTTGCTTGGTGTGTGCGATTATGGCGTTTGTATCGCTGGCCAGAAAATTTTCATTATCTCCCAGACCGATGATAAGAGGTGAGCCGCGTCGGGCCGCGATAATAACATCTGGATGATCACGGCTGATAACGGCTATACCATATGTTCCTATGACTTCTTTTAATGCATTGATTACCGCTTGAAACAGCGGATGCATATTGCTGTTGGAGTTTGATGTAACGATTTGTTTGTAATGTTCGCCTATGAGATGCGCCAGGACTTCTGTGTCAGTCTGAGAAGTGAATGAATGATTAAGTTTAATGAGCTTTTGTTTTAATTTTTCGTAATTTTCTATCACACCATTATGGACTATGGCGATACTGCCAGTCTGATCTAAGTGAGGATGTGCATTAGTATCTGAGGGAGGTCCATGTGTAGCCCATCGAGTGTGTCCTATGCCTAAAGTCCCTATGACTTTGCGGTTTTTGAGTTCGCTGGCTAAGCCGTCGTCGATTTTACCTTTTTTCTTTATTATCTGAAATTGGTTTTGATTTATGATGGCCAGGCCTGCGCTATCGTAACCTCGATATTCCAGTCGTCTTAAACCTTCCAATATGATTGGTTCAGCCTGCTTATGACCTATGTAACCTATTATTCCGCACATAAAGCATTTAATTAAGTATGGCTCTTGCCAAATTTAATTTAGAAGGTTATTTGTTTTATAATACAGATTCAAGAAAGGAATGTTATGTCTGATTTAAAATGTCCTGACGTATCGCCTGACGACGTACTGGCAATTGTTTTAGGTGGAGGCCAGGGGACAAGGTTATTTCCGCTGACGAAAAATCGGGCGAAGCCTGCGGTGCCGTTGGCGGGCAAGTATCGGCTTGTTGATATTCCGATATCAAATTGTATTAATGCGGGGATAAAGCGGATATATTTATTGACTCAATTTAATTCGGCTTCATTGCATAGGCATATATCGCAATCGTACAAGTTTGATCATTTTACTCGTGGGTTTGTAGAGATCTTAGCAGCTGAACAAACTTTGACAAACAGGTCCTGGTATCAGGGAACAGCCGATGCTGTGAGAAAGAATTTGCCTCATTTTTTGAATAACGGATTTCAGTATGCCCTTATTCTTAGTGGAGATCAGTTATACCGCATGGATTTCAGGAAAATGTTGGCACAGCATTTAATGACTGGTGCAGAACTCACTATAGCTACCTTACGTGTGCCAGAGGAGAGAGCCCCTGCTTTCGGAATTATGCAAATTGATGAGTCACTCAGGATTAATAATTTTGTTGAGAAACCTCAAGATCCCGAGGTGATCAGATCTTTAAAGATTCCGGAACCGCTTTATGACAGGCTGAAACTTCCGCGTGAGGGCGGAACCATACTGGCATCGATGGGAATTTACTTGTTTAGTAAGGAAGCATTGTTGGATTTATTAAACAATGCAATGACTGACTTTGGGAAGCATATTATTCCAAAGGCGATTAATGTTAAAAAGGTTTATGCTTTTATTTTTGATGGGTATTGGGAAGACGTAGGTACGATACGTTCCTTTTTTGATGCGAATATTGATCTGGTATCTGAGTTGCCGAAGTTTAATTTTTTTGATATGACGGCGCCGATTTTTTCCCGGCCCAGGTTTTTGCCTGCATCGAAGGTAAATGGCGCGGAATTGGATCATGTAATTATATCGGATGGAAGTATTATCAATTATGCACGCCTTTCATACTGTGTGATAGGTTTGAGGAGTCGGATTGAACGCGGCAGTTTTTTAAGCAGGACTATTGTTTTTGGTAGCGATTTTTATGAATCTGAGGAATCAATACGCCAGAGTTTAGCAGAGGGTAAACCAAAGATAGGCATTGGGTCGGGCACGAGAATTGAAAATGCCATTATAGATAAGAACGCGCGAATTGGGGATAATTGTATCATCACGCCTATGGGTAAGCCTGATAATATGGATCATCCAATGTTTTATATAAGAGACGGGATTGTCATAATACCCAAAAACGGCGTAGTGCCTCATGGGACAATAATATAACTTAAGCTTCAGAAACTTTCCTGCCCAAATGATTTGTGGCGGTGGCTTATTTCAGTTGCCAGATTACTTAAAGCTTGCATGGATTCGTTATTTGGACAGCCCTTGCAAAAAACGCCCGGGATTACTTCGGCCTTCGTTGAAGAAAGGATGTTAAGAAGCTGCTCTTGCATTTTTTGGGCCCAACCATAAGAACCGAACATGGTAATAAGCCTTGCTTTGGGCTTTAACATAGACACCAGATATGCTGCGTAGGCAAGCAATGGATGTAGTCCATTTACGACAGTTGGTCCGCCAAAGATTAAAGATCCAGCATCCACCAGAGCTGAAGCGAGTTTGCCTATATCTGTTGAGCTAAGTTCAAATAAATGAACTTTAATACCTTGACGGGTTAATTCCGAAAGTAAATGGTTAGCCATTTTTTCGGTGCTGCCATGCATAGAAACATACATGAGTACAGTTTCATTCTTAACATTATCAGATGCCCATTGTTTATAGGCAGAGATAGGCCTGGATGGCAAAAGATGAATTGGCCCGTGACTTGGAGCGATGATGGCGGGCTTAATTGTATCAAGTTTTTGCAAATGTGATTTTATTTGGGCCCTGTATGGCATCATGATTTCAGCATAATAAAGTTTAAATTGGGGTAATATTTCGTCCAAGTCTTTGGAAAAAATATCAGTAGAGGCAAAATGCGAACCCAGAAAATCGCAGCTAAACAATATATTGGGTTCTTGCAGGTAAGTGAACATGGTTTCAGGCCAATGTACCCATGGTGCAAAAATAAATCGCAAAGTGAAATTCCCGAGGTCGAGTGTTTCATTATCTTTGATGGTTATTATTTTTTCGGGATTGATGTTTAATAAATGAGTTAATTGATCTTTGCATTTTTCGTTGGTTACAACTTTTGCTTCTGGGTACTGCCTTAGCAGGAAAGGTATTGAGCCAGAGTGATCCTGTTCCGCATGGTTTGAAATAATAAAATCGATTTTTGTTATATTAAGGCTGACGAGGTTTTGGAGGAGTACTTCCGACATTGTGGGGTCAACTGTGTCAATAAGCACAGTCTTCTGAGAGCCTTTAATCAGATAAGCATTATAACTGGTACCATCAGGAGTTGGTACAAGGGAATCGAAAAGCCGACGTTTGAAATCTTGAGCGCCTACCCAGAAGACATTTTCTATTATTTGTTTCGAGTTCATAGTGAAATATTTAAAAATTTTGGGTTGAATATCGGCTGGTTTTATAAAATTTTCAAGTGTATAGATTTTTCAAATTTATTGGTTTGGGGCTTAATGGGTTATAATAGGGATCAACTGTTAAAAAGGTTAGTTTCCGAGATAAAGTCTGTGCTGGCATTATTACGAAATTTGTATTGAATTAAAGAGGGCTTATGGCCGGTCGAAGATATCCGAGATGATAGTTTTCCTTAACGTTCTATTGTTTTAGATTTCTGCTGGTGGTAGTGGCAGCTCTTGTGTTAAGTCTGGTTGTATTGGTTGAGTAGCATCTGTTTGTTGTGAATGTGTTTCGTCCTCTGTCTTAGCAGTAAGTTCTTGAGCTTGTATGGTCTCAGGGGGCAAGCAGTTTTTCATTAGTTTGAGACGTTGTTTGAATCGGTCCCAGACGATATCTATATCACTTTCTATGATTCGGTTTCGGGATTGGATGACGGCCTGGCGCATTATATCTTTACAGATTTGTTCAATTTCAGCGCCGGCCAAGCCGCGGAGTCTTCTGGTAAGTCGCAAGATATCATTCTCGTTGATAGGGAAGCTATTACAAAACAATAGGATGAGCCTTTTACGGTCTGATGCTCCTGGCAATTCAAACTTATCTACGTCATCAAATTTTAGCCAGATCGATCTATCAACGGTTTCTGGTTTCGATGATGCACCAATGAATAGAGTGCTATCGGACAGGCTGTCAAGGAATTGGCACAGTCCATAATGTAACCCGGCTCGGTCAACAGAACATGATTTCCAATCCACTGGTCGGGCTAAAGTTTCCAGGCCTTCCAGGTATACTACGCATTCTGATTTTTGAGAAAAGTCACATACCTTACGAAGGTTAGCGACAGTAGAGCTTAACGTGGTGCTGATAAGTGCATCAAGTCTGACTTTAAGCAAAGGGATTTCTAATTCTGAAGCTATGATCCTGCTGGTGGTTTTTTTTCCGCAACCTTCGGGTCCGACGAAGAAGAGCTTTCTTCTTGGGGATATGCCAAAGAGCCTAAATTTTTCCCGATTTCGGAATTCTTCTATGATGGCTTTTAGTTTGTTTACACATTTCTCTGGAAGCACGACTTTGTCCCAACCGAATGCTGGGCGTTCAATCTGGACTAATGGCAATCCGCGTTCTCTATCTATTGGGACGTCTCTAAAAGGTGTTCGGCCAGCCTGCAGGCTGCCCGGTGGCAATGGTCGAGGTTGGCCAGAAACAGGTGGAGCTGGTGGTTGGTATGTCTGGTCAACACCAGCTAGTGTTTGAGCAGACGAAATAAGTGATGCTGGCTGTTTTTTAAATTTTTCAGTCAAACTTTTCCAGATTGATTCTACAGGCATGTTAAACCTTTATGTTGTTACAGACAGAGCGGAATTTATAGCAAATAGTATAAAAAAACAATAGTAAATTTTAAAGTGTTGGTTGAAATTTTTTAACATATTTACCATCTGTTAAGCTAGACATGTGAATGATAGGAAATGAACCAATAAAATATTATTAATTCGCTTATTTTTGATAACCTACCAGTTTAAAGAATATGATATCGAATGAGTTCAAATTTAAGTTAATAGCAAGATTTGAGTTTTGATTTTGCGGGGGATATTCTTTTAGCAAAAACCAGGCAGATGCATTAAGGTCTTCAGAATACAGGATTTTATAATAGAGTTGATCAGTTGCGTTAAAATTCAGCAGGACACAATTATTCGAAAATGATATGTTTAGCTTTAAACAGCTTTGATTATCAAGCGGGTCTGTACCTGCGAGGAATTCCTGTAGGTTTGACATGCCATCAAGGTCCGGGTCGGCATCCGGTCCGTCATTGTCACTTGCCGACAGTGGATTCAACCCGAAGTATGATTCCCACCAATCTGGCAGGCCATCGGAATCTGAGTCTTCTGACGAGACAGTTCCTGGTAAGACAGAGAATTCAGCCATGGTCGGCCCAGACCACGGACTAGGTAAGTAATATTCGTTTGTTAAGATAGAAGTGACGTGGTTTGGATCATAGGTTCTGGCACAAATTTTGAGGTTTTTTCCAACGGTTAAAAAGTCACTTTTGAGGGTGCGCGCCTTAGGTGAGATCAAGCCATTTGGTAGTCTTGGGTCCGAGCCATCTACTGTGTATAATATTGTGACTTTATGTGGATTGATAAGTTGGATTTTAAAACCAGCCGGTACCAGACCACCCGAATGCGAGAATGTAGGGGGCGGCAAGAAATTGCTATCCAGGAAAGATACGCGGTTTGAGAGCCAATCTTTCATATGATAGATTTCATACTCGTATGAGTTATTTCTAGGAGCATTAAAAGACCCCCATTTTGCAAATTCACGGGGTTGGGCTTCTTTGAGAACCTGTGCTAAAGAATCTATCATTTGCCAGAGATTTGATATGGAGAATTCGTTTTTTCTCAGGGTCTGATACCTATCTATATATTTCTGCCAGAAATTATTGTCCTGGAATAATTTGGTCCACCATGTTCCCCACAAGAATCCGAAGTCATTACTACCAAGTTCGTTGGTAATAATCCAGGTGAAAGGGTTATCGTCTCTGGGGTCGTCTCTGGAATCCATTGATCTATCGAAGTCCCAAATAGGTCCGCAAAAGACTTTACCGTTTCGTGGCTTGTAAAAGTACGTGCTCAAGTATAGAGCGTCTACATTCATAGCGAGTGTGTTTAATAGATGGAAATCGATCCATGAATCTGTGTCGATAAATGCAGGATATCCATTCGTTTCATTATAGGGATCTGAGGAGTTAAGGGTCTGAGATAGTGAGTCCAGATATTTTATAAGATAATTTTTTTGGAAAATTCTTTCGTTCTGGCATATGTATTGACTATTCGGATAAACAAATATGAAGACTGATTTACCTGTGATAAAGTAAACGTCATTCGAATCAACCCAATCTTTTTTAAATATGTAGCCTCCGGATATCGTCGGCTCGTTAGTGTGTTCTGGTTCTAATTTTTCCACATTTACGCGGTTAGGAGATCGTTTGATTTTCTCGACTAACAAATAAATGCCACAATAGTTAGATGCATTTAATGAGGGAGAGCCATTATTTAGGAATAGCTCTACGAACTTATATCTGGGTGCATAACGGCCGATTTGGTTGCTTAAGTCAAACATAAATGCATTATGAATTAAGGGAGTGTCGAAATTGTTAGGCGCATATAACACCCATTCTGAGTCAGATGGCATGCCGAGTGTTTGTAGATTCAATTCAGCGCCCTCAGATGTGATCCATTCTAAATTATAACTCTTTTTAGGCTGATCCACGGAACTGGTACCACGAGTGTTTATTTTTGTTAGGGTACGGATGTCTGGAGACATGAGAAAAAAGTTAGTATTAGTGGTTGCGGTGTAGATAGTAGTGTAAGCAATTTGGTCTACATTATTTTCCAAGATGCCTGCAGGCAATTGATTGATGACCACGACAGGCAATGAAGAAGTAAAACGATTGAGATCTGGGTCTGCTGGTATGTAAACCTCAGTTGCAATAGGGCTGGGTAGATTATCCGGTGCCCAAGCCATTGCTTTGATAATCCAGATGTTTGTGGGTGTTATAGCGATTGGATTAGTAAAAACAGGCGATCCCAAGCATGGAGTCGACCCATCAATTGTGTAATAAATAACAGCATTCGAAGACGCAGTTTTTAATTCTAAAAGAAAAGGGTCGGTAAAATGGCCGCCCGGTTTTGAAAATAGCACTTCGTCCGTAAAACCATTACCCATTATAGAATTTGTATTTCCGGGTGTTGGTCTTAAATAGAAGCCCGCTATGTTTGGGTTTTCCGGGAGTCGACCAAAGGATATGTCTTTTTGTTGGGCTGGATACCTGGGTGAAAAATCTGATACTATGTTACCAAAAGGATCTACCAATCCTAGATATTCACCATCTTTGTCTAATGAAAAGTTTGTATGTAAATAATTTGACTGATTTGTTCTGTTTTTACCCGAAGCAAAGACAAGAAGATACGCGCCAGGCTCAATGTTTAATGCGGGGAATTTCCATCTTGCTAAATTATTTTTGTCATCTGTTAAAGCCCAACCATCTAAATTTACTGTATTGGTTGATGGATTGAATATTTCTATCCAGTCCGAATAATCGCCATCCTCATCACGGATTGTTTTTGAGTTATCAGCCATGAATTCTGAAATAATGAGAGAAAGTGGTTTGGTAGGGCATATGTAATATTTCCATGAATTTGTTCTTAAAGGGTTGCCTATTGCGTTATGGATACGATTTGAAGGATTCCAGGTAATTTGAACTTCGCCAGGTGTTAGTTCCGGCAGTAGGAATTCATAGCGCCAGGAATCAATGGGCGTAACGGCCAAAGCTGGCTTTCCATTGACCAGCATGTCATTGGGCTCAATATTATAAACGGTTTCATTAAAAAGAACTTCTACTTTTTCCAGACTTTGCAAAAGTGAGTTTGATTTAGGCTTTTGATCCACTATAAATGGCGAAAGATTACTGGAGCATAAATTTATTTTTATATCGATCGCAAAATCAAAATCATCTCTGTTGCAATTGAATGCTTGAACTGCAATAGTGTTCTCACCGTCAAATAATATGTTTGTTTTTGGGTCGATACTGACATATTGAGCATGGATTGGTTCTGGAACTTCAGATAGTGCAAATTCGACAGATGAAATATCTCCTTGAGGCAGGTTGTATCTGAATAATTCTTGGCCATTTAACCAGACAATGCAACCATCGTCAGAGTAAATCTCTAATTCAATCGAAGAGAACTTGAGTAAGTTGTTGATCAGGAATTTTTTACGCAGGAAGATATAAGAATAGTTTCCTCGCATATCGTTAAGCGCTGTGCCCGTTAGGTTTTCGTTGTAAAAGAAAGGCATCACCCCAGTTTGCCAATCTGAATCGTTAAATTCAGGAAGGAACCACTTTGAGTAGTCTTGATTTGAGAAAGGCGCTAATCCTTTATTAAGGCGCCATTGACAATCTGCAAAGGAACTTTGCTGGAAATAAAGAAAAGATAGGAAGAGAATTAGTTGTATAAGTGTAAACCAGGGCCTTGATAGTAAAAAATTTCTTGCGATCGTTTTTTTTAAAAAATAAATCACTAAAAATAAATAAGCACAATTTATTCCAAAATGACATACCGTCCTGTTTACTGTCAACGATTGTTTACTTGTTGTTTAACTTAGGGGTTTGCATTTGGGCAAAGGGTTTGGGAGTTTACCTGGTTCTTGAGTTAATGAATGAGGGATAGATGAATATTGCGCAAGACAATTTTATTGGTAGATTTGCACCTTAGTCACGAGCCAAACGAAGTGGATTAACTGAAAGCTTTAAAGGTGTAGTTAATTATTCATCAATTTTTTGAGTTCCTTGCTGTTTGTGCTGGCAGAGAGAGGTAATGTGATTAAATCAGGTCTTCTCTCGATGATTCAATTGAATAACGTCTGAGAATTTGTTGGTTTTGTGGCTTTAGATGAAAAACGTGGAATACACAGACGTTTATATGTGGGTCTGGATTTTGGTTTCTATTATTGGTGCATGGGAAGAAATTCAATTCTAAGCGTTGACATTATCGAAAAAATCATTAATTTTGGAAAATCTTAAATGTTTTTAAATTATGGCGAACACTAAATCAGCAGCAAAACGAGCGAGACAAAGTCTTAAAAGGCGAGAACTAAATAAGGCACGGAAATCACGAATAAAAACATTAGAGAAGAAATATCTAAGACTTTTGAATGATGGAAAAAAAGAAGAAGCTGTTAAGGTTTTTAGTGAATTAACATCTGCTTTTGATAAGGCTGTTAAAGTAGGGACGATTCATAGCGGTAAAGCAAATCGCAAGAAGAGTCGCCTTGCATTGTATTTATCGAAAGCCAGCGCAAAAACTAATTAGTCTAATTTTTTAAAAAATTAACAAGGGTGCAATTCCTTTAGCTTTTGAACAAGGCTGGGGGAATTTTTGTTTTTTAATACAAATAGAGTGTATGAAGTTTTTAAGACTACTAATTATAAGTTTGGTCATTTTGCAGTCCAGAGTCGAGGCTAGTGATGAGGCTGTTAGCATACATTACCAGACTAGTATGGAGGCTTACAGAGTTCATCGTCCTGAGTTGATGTTTGATGGTGATTCGTCGACAATGTTTGTTTCAAAAAATCCACCCAGATCGGATGATGATATAACGATAATTTTTTCAAGACCAGTTAAGCTAAAACGATTTGATATTAACTTTAGTAATTTATCAACACAGGACCTGGAGAAGATATATTTTGAAGCACGAAGCACAAACGATTTCAAATATTTATCAAAATTAGTTAATGTACGATCGGGTGAATCACTTCAGTGGCCAAAGGGCCTTACAGGTTTGCGCGTCAAGTTTAGCAGTGATTTATCCAGCAGGGTTGAGATCTCTGAGATTGTCCTGGAATTAGAGGAACGTGTATCCAGCAAGACTCTGGATAACAGGGTGCTTTTGGATTATTCTGAAGCACAAGAATTAAAGGACTGGGGATTTAAAGCAGCTAATGTGATCGCTGAATGGTATCCGAAGATATGTAACTTGTTATCTGATGAAACTTTTAAGCCGCCATACATCGTTGTATTGAAGTTATCGAACAAGTTTGAAGGAGTAGCAGGAACGGCTGGAACGTTAATTTTTGTATCGGGGAACTATGTAAAAAACAATCCACAGGATATTGGGATGGTTATCCATGAGTTGACACATGTAGTGCAGGCGTATCCGGAGCCAAAGCCAGGCTATGAAAAGCCAGGTTGGTTAGTTGAGGGGATAGCAGACTATATAAGATTATTCAAGTTTGAGCCTCAAGCGCCAAGACCGGTGATAGATCCTGATAAGTCGAATTATAGGAACGGATACAAGACCGCTGCAGAGTTTTTGAATTGGATTGAGACGAACTATCCGAACACTGTCCGGACTTTAAATAAAGCACTCAGGGCCGGAGAATATGAAGAGTCGATAATTAAGAATATTTGTGGCAAAGATTTCGACGCGTTATGGAAAGATTTTTGTTCGGTTTTGGCGGGCGGCTCAAGAAGTTCGTGAGTATTTGTTCATTTAATCTTAGAACTGAAGCTTTTAAGTCTTAGATTAAGTTGGTTCATGACTTCAGAGGCTGGCAAGAGTTCAGTCAATGTCTCATTTGAAACTAGTTTAATAAGGTATTCATTTATGGTTTGAGTATGTCCTGGTAGTACTAGATGCGGGGATAATTGAGAAAGCGGTAATAGTACAAATTTTCTTTGAATCGCATTTTTGTGAGGTAGAGTTAATTCTGGTAGGTCTCGGATATAGTCACCAAATGTGATTAAATCGATATCAATTATTCGGGGCAGTTTTTCACCTTTTTCTTTAGGGTTTCTTCCCAGCTTAACTTCTATGTCTTGTAATTTTTTTAATAATGTTTCTGGTTGAACATCGGGTGGAGGAGTTATCATAGCAGCTGCATTTAGAAACATGGGTGTATTTATAGGGCAATTTACTGGTGTTGTTTCCCAGATTGATGAGACTGTTAGAGGTTGAAGAGACAGGTTTTGTAGTTCGATTAAGGCATCAATTATGGCTGAGAGTCTATTGCCAAGGTTTGAACCTAAAGAAACATATGCCGGTGGGCTCGAAATTTTTTTATAATCAGACTGCGTTTCAGAAGGCATTCGCTTATTTCAGTCCAAGTACATCAAGCATGGTGTAAAGCCCTGGTTTTTGCCCTGTGATCCATTTTGCAGCACGCAGTGCTCCCAGGGCAAAAGTTTCACGGCTTGACGCTTTATGAGTTAACTCTAAGCGTTCGCCGAGTCCAGCGAAAATTACTGTATGGTCGCCGACGACATCTCCACCACGCAGTGCATGTACACCTATTTCAGCCTGTGGTCTTTCACCAGTAATACCGGATCTACCGTGGATTATTGAGTGTTCGGTGTTATATCCTCTTGCTGAAGCTGCTATATTTGCCAGGGTTAAAGCTGTACCGCTTGGCGCATCTTTTTTTAAACGGTGATGCATTTCGATTATCTCAATGTCAAAATCCTGGTTCAGGACTTCAGCAGCTTTTCTGACTAACCAGAACAAGGTATTGACTCCGCATGAAAAATTGGATGTCCAAACCACTGGTATAACTGAAAAACTAGTTTCAATTAAAGCTTTTTCACCTGGCGAATGGCCAGTAGTACCGATCACGAGGGCTTTGAGTCTTTTAGTACAGAGGCTGGCCACAGAAGGAGTTACGTTATGTGAACTAAAATCTATAACTACATCAGCATCATCGATGACCTTTTCCAGAGAATCCCCGATATCTATTTTACCTACAATATTGATATCTGGCATTTTGGCCGCACAACTGATAATGGTTTGTCCCATGCGGCCTTTATATCCGTTTATCACTATTTTTGTCATATATTAAATTTTTGCTGGTGGCCCTATTGAGTAGATTTATTGACCGACTTAATTTTTTTCTTTGGAAATACCGCAACGTTCCATAGTTTCTTTAAGAATTAGCCGATTTTTGGGATTCATAGGGACCAGAGGCAAACGATATTCTTCTTCTATCATGCCAAGCATAGCCATTGCTGCTTTAATAGGTATAGGATTTGTTTCAATAAACAAGTCTTTGAATAGTGGATAATATTTAGTATGGATTTTTTGTGCAATGTTAAGTTTCCCCACAAAAATGGCTTTGACCATGTTTGAAATTTCTTTTGGAATGATATTCGATGCCACGCTAACGACTCCTTTAGCTCCAACGGCCATAAAAGGTAATGTTAAAGAGTCATCTCCGCTGAGAATTATGAATTGGTCTGGCAGGGACTGGCGCATTTGGCTAACACGGTCAACATTACCGCCGGCTTCCTTAATTCCGATGATGTTTTTACAATCCTGTACAAGATGTTTAATCGTGTCCAGAGCGATTTCAACTCCACAGCGGCTTGGGATATTGTACAGGATGATTGGTAATTTTGTTGATTTAGCTATGGTTTTAAAATGTTGGTACAGACCTTCCTGTGTTGGTTTATTGTAATATGGTGTTACCAGCAGTGATGCATCGGCCCCGGCTTTTTCTGCAGCCCTGGTCAGGTGAATAGCTTCTTCAGTTGAATTTGCACCTGTACCAGCAATTACTTTAATTTTTTTATTGACAAAACCGACGCATAATTCAATAACATGGATGTGTTCTTCTACGGAAAGTGTAGGGGATTCACCTGTAGTACCAACAGGGACTATGCCGTCTACACCAGCTTTTATCTGGTTTTTAATAAGTTGTTCGAGTGCGTCTTCGTCTATCTTACCGTTTTTGAACGGTGTAACGATTGCGGTATATGTTCCGGTAAACATAAAATATTTTAGTCAAAACCCTTTGAGGCAATTAAATCAAAACTGGCTAATTATTGCCAGCACAAATTTTTAAATGGAATAAGTGTTTATGAAATAAAGAATTTACCTTCGAAGACGAATTCAGCGGGTCCGGTTAGTGTGACGTCTTTGAAATTATGGTTTTCGAATTTAAAGCCTACTTCAAGGGTATCACCACTTTTAACTTTGACCTGGATTGGAGAATGGAATCCCTGGGTTATTGACGAAATAAGAGCTGAGGCTGTGACTCCAGTACCGCAGGCCAGGGTTTCGCCTTCGACTCCACGTTCGTAAGTTCTGATCCTGATGGAGTTCGGGCCCATGACCTGTACAAAATTAACGTTAGTTCCTGCTGGGGCGAATTGGGGATGCCATCGTATTTGTGCTCCTATATCCTGAACGCGTATATTATCAAGATTTGAGACAAACAAGACAGTATGTGGCACTCCTGTGTTTATTGAATGAACTGTTACTGGGCCAGATGAGAGGAAGACCTCCTCATTCATTTTGAGGTCTTTTGGCTGGGTCATAGTAATTGTGACTAAATCCCCGAGGAATTGGGCGGTTATAATACCAGCGCCTGTTTCAAAAGTCACCTGGTCACGCACACCGGTTAGTCGTTGGATAAATCGAGCAAAACATCTGGCGCCATTGCCGCACATATCAGCCTTACTGCCGTCACTGTTGAAAAACGTCCAGGTCCAATTTGCTTTCCCAGAAGCACACGGCATAAGGATGATGAGTCCGTCGGCTCCAATTCCTTTATGACGATCACATAGACGGACTACTTGATCTTTGTTTAAAAATAATTTTAGGTTTCTGTTGTCGATCAGGATGAAGTCATTTCCTGCGCCATTCATTTTTGTAAATTCGACCAACATACTTTAAGACTATTCAAATATTTTGATAAATGGCAAGAATTAAAATTCAATAATATTGTCCAAAAATTATGTTGCTGATACAAAAATGATACAATAGTTCTTCTCAATTTTTTAAAATTTAACACGGAATGTATTGCTGATTGAATTTAGCCCTGGGCATCCATAAATGTTGTCTAATTTGAAGAATCGTCACCGACTAATTTTCTATACAGTGTCGCCAGGCTTATGCCTAAGATCTCAGCTGCTTTTTCTTTGTTTCCCTCGGTTGCTGCTAAGACCTGGTTGATATAGAGGAGCTCCTGGTCTTTAAGAAAATTTTTTAAGGGTACAAAAGGTTTACCTAAGAATCCCGGTTTTTGTTCTTTATTTTGTTCAGCTGGTATATTGATAGTTTCAGAAGCAGATGCCTCGTTTGAGTATTGAATTGATTGTTCGACGTCTGTGCTTTTAGTTATAGAGGATTCGTATTTATGGAAGACGTGTGGTAAATCGTGCAATTGGATTATATTAGTTTCGCTGAGGGCGCAGGCGCGCTCAAGAGCGTTTTCGAGCTCCCGGATATTACCGGGCCAGGTGTGCATATTAAAAGCTTCTAACACTTGCCGGGTTATTTTAAACGGCTTACCAGATTGGGCGTGGATTTTGTCTCTGAGGAAGTGTGCGATTAGTAAAGGGATATCTTCGATCCTTTCACGTAAAGGTGGGAGGTTAATAGTTATTATGTTTAATCTATAGAACAAGTCTTCTCTGAAAGAACCTTCCTTAATTCGTTTTTCGAGTGATTCATTTGTAGCAGCCAGGATTCTTACATTTACATAGGTAGGGAAATTATCACCGATTCTTCTGACCTCTTTGTCCTGAAGGACTCTTAACAGTCGGCTCTGTAAGGTTGGAGGCATTGAAGCGATTTCATCTAAGAAAATTGTTCCTCCGTTAGCTTCTTCGAATAATCCTTTTTTATCTGTGATGGCACCAGTGAATGAGCCTTTGCGATGGCCAAATAACTCTGATTCCAAAAGGTTTTCGGGTAAAGCACTACAATTTATCGGTATGAATGGTGCGAATTGGCGTCGGCTATTGAAGTGTAAAGCTCTAGCTACGAGTTCCTTGCCAGTGCCGCTTTCACCAAGGATTAAGACAGTGGCATCGGTATCAGCTACGCGTTCAATAATTTTAAACACCTCCTGCATTTTTGGAGATGTTCCGATAATCTGGCTAAATTTATATTTTTGACGGAGCTGTCTTTTTAAGAAAATATTTTCAGAAATGGCGTCGCTATAAGATAAAGCGCGCTGCACGCATAATTTAAGTTCGTCCAGCTTAAAAGGTTTTTCCAGGTAGTCATAGGCACCTTTTTTCATGGCATCGACTGCGGTTTCGATAGTGCCGAATGCTGTAATAATAATGACCAGGGCAGGCGGATTTAAGGCACGGGCTTTTTGTAACAGCTCTAACCCGTAAGTTTTTCCTTTTTCCAGATATAAATCAGTTATAACTAGTTCAGGGGCAATAGATTCTAAAGCGTTTGTGGCTTCATGACCGTTGGTAAATGGGAATACTTCATGCCCTTCAGCCCGGAGCATTTCAGAGACCATTTGAACCATCGTAAGCTCATCATCAACCAATAGAACCTTAGCCATATATCAAGTTTAAATATTAGTGATGTTTTTTCTTTAGAATAAGATCATCTCAATTTTTTTCAATAAATTAAATCAACAGTTTTCATTTCAGCATGGGCTTTATCGTCCTATTAAAAGTGTGTATTTGAGGTTGAATTTCTAGTTATAGAGACCGAACGGATACAGCGTTATTGACTCAACCTGTTCAACTGGTTTGTTAGGTTGTCTGCAGTTGTTGAATTATTATTATGACATGCCAGGCCTGGTGTCCAAGCACAGCATGTTTTAGGTTTAACTAATTTTACTAAAATAAAAATTAATTGTTTGAACCGTTACGCTGAGTGCTTTTATGTTCGATATATTTTGGGTGGTCTTCAAGGTTCAAGGAGAGATAAATATGTTTTATTTCCTGACCAAATCCCATTTTACGGAAGAACGCTAAGGCATCGGCATTATCTTCGTCGGTATCAACGAGGATAATTCTGGCATTATTTTCTATAAATTTGGATGTAAGCTGTTTAAAGAGGCGGGTAGCGATACCATGTCTTTTGAATGCGGGATCTACGCCCAACCACTCAAGCCATCCATACCGCCATGCGCTTCTAGGTTTAGTCATTATACTACCAAGTGCAAATCCCACAACTTTGCCGTTAGCTTCTGCTACAAGACAAGTGTCTGCAGCAGTATCGAACAGGTTAATAATTTCCGAATCATCCCAGCATCTATAAAGTGTTGGGAGTTTTTGTGCAGTAAACAATTTTTGACCTAATTCAAAGATGGCAGGCAGATCTTTAAGTTGCATCTGTCTGATTTCCACTTCTATAGGCCCAGGCTTTTTTTTCCGCCTGGATGTACCATTTCCAGCCATATATAAAAAACCAAAATTTTAAATAAACATTTTCAAATTAATTGAACAGGACTGTATCAAAAAAACGTTGGTTAAAGGTTTCTGTTTAACCACGTTTTTATTGACCGTAGTTGTTATAGGAATAATAAAAGGCCTACTACATATTTTTGCAAGTGGATTTACGGACTAATAATAATCGAAAAATGCTTTTTAAAAAACAAAATATGGTCAGTTCTGTTATTAGCCCCACTCATACAATCCTATCAATGTACTAAAATTTTGGATATGCGTGTTTGATTATTCGTCTTTTAACCAGAGGTTTACTGTTTTGCAACAGGCGTTTGAGCTTGTGGGTGATTTATAATGTCTGAATCTTAATCTCAAGGCGTTGCCCACGACAAAGATATCTGAAAGACCCATTGTAATAGCGCAGACAATTGGGCTTAGCAGGCCCAGTGCTGCAATGGGAACGGCAATTGAGTTGTAGAAAAATGCCCAGAACAGGTTTTGTTTGATTGTACCAAGGGCTGCTCGGGTAAGAGTAAGTGTTTCCGGAATAGCTTCGAGGTCGGATTTCAAAAGAATTATGTCAGCTGATTCTTTTGATATATCAGATGCAGTGGCTAACGTAATGCCAAGATTTGCCTGAGTTAATGCTGGCGCATCATTAATTCCATCCCCGATAAAGGCTACTTTATGTCCGTCATTTTGGAGTTTCTGTAAGATTTGGATTTTATCAGATGGGGATGCTTGTGGGTATATACAATTTTCAGTTATTCCAATCTTTTTGCCTATTGTTATAGCGGATTGCGGGTTATCACCGGTGATCATGTAGATAGAATATCCTGCAGTTTTCAGGGTATTAATGACATGCTTGGCTGAAGGTTTTAACTCATCGCTTATTCCGAATAATGCAATTAAAACATTATTAACGGCCAGCCCAGAAACCGAAAGCCCTGAGTCAGACCAGGTTTTTTCTAATAAATTGACTTGTGATGTATCAATTCCGTTTTTTGTGAGCCAATTCAATGAGCCTAATTTACAGGAATAAGGACGTTGGTGTGACTCAATAATAGCTTCGATTCCTGCGCCGGGGATTTCTTTCCACAGTTTTATTGGGACAGTTTGGTTTGATATTCTACTTATTGCTATACTCGAGAAATGTTTAGACAGCTTTGCTATTGATGCCGCTATTACAGTGGGTTCACCTAATTCATTAAACTGTTCCTTAGATTTGAGCTCATGGTAGTTAGTTACTTGCGTTTTGCCATAAGTGAGGGTCCCTGTTTTATCGAAAACTATAGCTGATATTGTCCCTGATTTTTCCAGTGCTATTCCATCGCGAATTAAAATTCCTTTGGAAGCAGCGGTATTAATGGCTGCCATGATTGCAGCGGGTGTGGCCAGACCCATTGCGCATGGGCAGGCTATTATCAAGACTGCTGCCGCTGCATAGATGGCCGCAGAGATTGGGTAGATGGGGATATTTTGATGCCATGGTAAGAATGAAAATACTTTTGAAAGGCTTACCATTGTCGGGTATGCAAAATACCAGCTTAAGCCCGAGATGATTGCTATGACTATGACAATTGGAACGAAAATGTTGCTAATTTTATCTGCTAGTTTTTGGATGGATGCCCGGCTAGTTTGTGCTCTTTTGACAATGGAAATAATATTTGAAAGCGCTGTAGCTGAGCCTATGGCTGTTGGTTTTACCAGAAGTCGGCCATTTAAATTTATGGTGCCTGCGTAGACTTTTGTCTGTTTGGTTTTATGGACGGGCATGGATTCGCCGCTGAACATTGATTCGTCAACATCTGAGTCTCCGTCAATGACCACGCCATCAATTGGAATATTATCACCGGGTTTGATTATAATGGTATCTGTTAAGGAGATTGATTCTACAGTGCATGTAATTTCTGTTCCGTCTGCCGATATTTTTGTAGCAGTGTTTGGAGATAGGGCTAATAATTTTTCTATAGCGTATGAAGCCTTCTTTGTTACATAACTTTCTATCAAATGACCAATACTTATTAATGTTAGGATAGCCGCTGATTCCAGGAAGTAAAGGTGTTGATTATTCCGGCTAACCAGGCTAAAAAGACTATATACAAACGCAATGGTTGAGCCTAATGAAACAAGTGTGTCCATGTTTGCGGATTTGGCTTTTAACTGGAGCCATGCACTTTTATAGAACTTAGCTCCACAGAGGACTTGTACTATTAATGCTAGACAAAAGTTAATAATGTTTACATAAGACTCATTGATTCCTAGTTTTATGTGTTCCAGAATGGCAATAGCTACCGTGGCAATGGATCCTATGATAACAGAAAACATCCAGGAATTGAGAATATTATTCAATATATTAGAGGGCTTCAATTCATCAGTGAGGGGCTCTGCATAGTATCCGATGCTTCGCAAATGAGAAATTATCTTATTGTGGTTTATTTGGGTATTTGTCTTCCAGGTGACTGTGACGATTCCGGACTGCAGGTCAATGGTGATATCTTGGGCGTTGTCAAGTTGCTGGATGTTAGAAGCCACTTTAGCAGCGCAATTTTGGCAGGACATTCCTTTAACAATATATTTACTCGTTTGCGGCTGGGTTGAAATATTTTTTAGCTGAACTATAGCATTCACATTTCCCAATCTACAGCAGGAATTAGATGAGTCAAATTTAGAGGTTGATAACGGAAGACGGTCGGGTTTAGAGGTGATTAAGATATTCTTGGGACTTTTGAAATGGGTTTAATCTTGTTTTACATAAATTTCTGACTGGTTCAGGTGTTCAAGAATCATTTCGACTGTACGTTCAACTGCGCCCAGATTTTGTTCAACGACCTTGATGGCATTTTTTCCTAATAACTCTCGTTTTTCAGGGTTCGACAGCAGATCGTCGATTGCTTTTTCTAATTCTGCTGCATCTTTAACTTGGATAGCAGCATTATTGGATAAAAAGGCATAGGCAATCTGCTCAAAGTTTTGCATGTTTGGCCCGAATACAATGCATTTTCCTAGTGCTCCAGGCTCGATTGGATTTTGTCCGCCGGTAGCGGTTAAGCTTTTACCGATGAAAGTTACTGTAGCATATTCGTAAAAATATTTTAATTCACCGGTTGTGTTTACGAGTATACAATCTATTGATCGTTCCTGTAATTTTGTGCCAGCTGTTATCTCGGTCCTGTAAATGAATTTGATATTTTTATTTTGCAATACTTTACCGACATACTTACCTCGTTCCTGGTGTCTGGGTACTAAAACCAGGAATAAATTTTTATGTTTGAGTTTAAGCCGTTTAAATATATCGGCTATAATTTCTTCTTCACCCTGGTGAGTACTGCCAGCTACAAGGATTAATGATTCTGATGGGAATCCAACTTGTTTAAATATGGTAGGCACGTCAATAGTTTTACGTTCATCAAGTCTGGCTGCATCGAATTTGAGATTTCCTATTATTCTGATTGCATTTGGGTTGCAACCTAATTCGATTAATCGCTTTGCATCTTTTTCATTTTGTGCTCCTACACCGGTGAATAATCGGAACAGATCAGAAAAGAACCATTTGAACATTTTATACCGTTTATATGATTTTTCTGAAAGTCGTGCATTTACAAGGAAAATGGGTATTCGTCTGTGGTGGGCGTGCCAAATGAAATTGGGCCATATCTCAGCTTCTACCAATACCACACCTTCAGGATGTATGACAGACATAGCCTTGCGGACACTTCTTCGAAAGTCGACCGGGTAATATATTTTGATTATATGAGATGGTAATTTGCGTTTTAGTTCGGCCATGCCGGTGGTAGTTGTAGTAGATACCACAATGCGCAGGTTTGGGGCTTTTTGTTCGAGGACCTGTATAATTTGAGTGCATACATTAACCTCACCTACACTGACTGCATGAAACCAGATTGAATGGCGATTAGTAAGGGCATGTTTAATCCTGCTATCAAACCGGCCGAATCGTTGCATGAAACCTTCACGCCAGTTACCTCGCCGCAACATTTTTAAAAAGTAATAGGGAGCGCTTAGCCAAAAAAAACAGGAAAAGACTATGTTATAAAATGTTCTCATTGGTTGTTTTCGGTAGTCTAATCAAAGATTGCTTGAAAAAAGCAAATTTGATTATAGCTAATACTATTTTTCAGAATAAATCAAGATAAAACTCAAGCAACTAGTGATGATTTTTCCCGTCTGCAAATAAAGAGATTAACAGGACTATTTACGTTCCAGGTGAAGCATGCTGATATTCAGGTTTTGATGCGAATTTTAAGCGGCGAAAACTTTTTTAAGGTATTGAATGCTTTTATTTGCAATTGTTTCGAATCCGTCTTCAAATTTGAAAACCTCGACTGATACAAACCCATTATAGCCTACGTCTTTAAGTGCTTTTGCGATTGGGTAGAAATCTACGTTTCCGAATCCAGGGCCTTTGAGGTTTGAATCATTTGCGTGGAAGTATGCAAACCATGGCCATGATTCTTTTATGATTTGAGGTATAGGTTTATTTTCTGTGCACATAGCTTTGACATCCAGTATAATCTTGAATGATTCTGAATTAAATTTTTTCACAAACGCAATTGCTTCAGCGGCGGTGTTGATGAAGTTCGTTTCAGAGGGGCCTAATGGTTCCAGGCAAATTACTACTCCGCGTTTTTCTGCTTGTTTGACAGGTTCGGACAAGACTTCTATGGCTCTGGCGGTAGCATCGTTAATTGTTGAATCCTCCGGGATATTTCGTTGTTTAGGTGAGCCCAAAACCATAAATTGCCCGCCTATGTCAGCACAGAAATCTACTAATCGGGTGAGATACTGGCTTGTTTTATTTCGGATAGAAGGGTCAGAATGTGTGATATGTAAACCTGGCGGCTTAACAAGGAGCCAATGAATGCCGGAGATTGAAATGTTATGTTTTTCTGCAGATGAACGTATTTTTTTGCGTTCTACAGATGATATTAATTCAACGGATTCATTTATAGTAAATGGAGCAATTTCCACAGCGTCATAGCCAACGTTTTTGGCATATTCAAAGACTTCATGTATTGGTTTTCCGTTAAAGATTTCGTTACAGATAGCAAATTTCATTTACACCATGTGCTAACTAATCTGAGAAGCCATGTCAATTTAATAAAAAATTGCAGGATAATTAAAAATTCAGCAGGATTCTGATCGGCAAATCTGAAAAAGATAAGACTAAAGTTAGTCAAAAATCTGCCGATAACTAATATGATATTATTACAAAATGTTATCGATGCAACGAAAGAGAAGAGTTGAAGGCTCTATGGACGAGGAGTCTGCGCTTAAATTTTTTATTAAACTTGTTTATGAGCGGTCCAGGATAAATTTGAATGAAAACAAATATCAACTAATCAAGGCCAGAATTGGCAAACGTATGCTTAAGCTGGGCTTTGAACGTATTGAGGACTATGCGACATGGTTACAGAAAAACGGCGACGAATCTGAGATCGAGAATGTTATCAATGTGCTAACCACCAATTATACATTATTTTTGAGAGAAGAGGATCATTTTAAGTTTCTTGTAAATGAAGCATTACCTAAGTTTGCTCAAAAGAAAGAGAGAGTTTTTAATATATGGAGTGCAGCATGTGCAACAGGAGAAGAGCCTTATAGTTTGGTGTTTTACTTAAACGAGTATTATCCTATTTCTGCGGGATGGAGTTGGCACATCTTAGCGAGCGATATATCAACTAAGGCCTTAGCTACTGCCTCAAGAGGTATATACCCTGAAGAAAAGGTTGAATCGTTACCACAGAATTGGTTGAGGAAATATTTTCAGAAAGGTTTTGGCCCTGCAGAAGGGTATTATCGGGTAAAACCTGAATGGTTAAACAGGGTTGAGTTTCGCCAGATAAATTTGATTGAAAATCTACGGGTACAGCAGGTTTTTCATGTTATTTTTTGCAGGAATGTAATGATATATTTTGACAGGGACACACAAGTTCATGTGGTAAATCAGCTTTTGGAGAAACTATGCGATGGTGGATACTTCATAGTTGGGCATGCAGAGAGTTTAACGGGATTTATTACTGGACTTAAATGTATAAAACCAAGTATTTATTGTAAAGAGTAGAGACCAATGCCCTCGCCGTTATTAACAGGATTTGTTCAACGCGTTGTGGTTGGAATCGCCGATATGGCCGTATCCAATAACCCTGATGTCATTCTGGCAACTCATTCATTAGGTTCATGCCTTGGGATAACCATTTATGATCCAGTGGTTAAGGCGGGAGGCTTAGTTCACGTGATGTTGCCGGATTCGTCCATTGATCCAATCAAGGCACGAGAAAAGCCGGCCATGTTTGTTGACACAGGGATTGCTGCTTTGTTTAGAGCTGCTTATGAATTAAAGGCGGACAAGCACAGAGTTATAATTTGTGTTGCTGGTGGTGCTCAGGTTCTTGATACGAGCAATTATTTCAACATAGGCCAGAGAAATTTTGACGCGCTTTCAGCTATTTTAAACAGTCATGGTTTAAGGATTCATGCAGCCCAGGTTGGTGGCCTTTGTAGCAGGTCAATGTTTTTGCATTTAGCTACGGGGGAGGTTAAGTTAAAAATATCGGGACAATCAAATGATGTTATATTATGGAGGAACTCGACAATTACATAAATCAGGTAAAACATTTACCTCCGGCTCCCAGGATTCTGCCATTATTACTGCAAATCCTGCATGAGCCAGACACGGATAGTAGTAAGGTGGTTGAGCTGGTGAGTCTGGATCCGGGGTTAACGGCAAATGTTTTGCAATTATGTAACAGCGCGTATTTTGCTTCGGCCATGCAGGTTGTGGATATCCATGAAGCCATAACCAGACTTGGTTTCCAGCCGGTATACCAATTGGTTGCTGCTATCAGTGGCGCCCGAGCGTTATCGCCGCCACAGAAAGGTTATGGCATTGATAAAAGTGAACTCTGGAAACATTCGGTAACAAGTGCTGTAGCTGCACAACTTATTGCCAGGGATAAGCATGAAGACGAAAACATAGTATTTACGGCTGCGCTATTGCATGACATTGGGAAAATAGTCTTATCAGAAGCACTGGAACATATCTATACAAAATTAAATGCGGAAATTGAAGAAAAGCAGGCATCATTACTGGAAGCAGAAAAAAATTTGTTAGGCGTCCAGCATGCTGAGATAGGCGGGCGCCTCTTAGCCAGATGGAAGTTTCCCGATAGTCTTGTAACAGCGGTTTGGTATCATCATGATCCGATGGCAGCAGAACCACATCAAACTATAGCTTCTTACGTGTATGTGGGAAATATGATCGCATATTTTATGGGGTTTGGGTACGGACATCATGCTTTTGCCTTTCGCGGGCGGGCTGAGGCTCTTGAATGTATTGGGCTTAAGAGTGAGCAAATTGCAGTTTATATGATTCGGACTTTCGAGCAGATGCAATTTATTGAAATGATGATCCGTCAAGGTGAGATGGGGCATGAGCAAATTTGAAAAGAAATATTCGACTTTAAATTATGGCTGAGCCAGTAAAAGTACTTATAGTTGATGATTCGGCTTTGGTCAGGCGGCTGCTGACTGACGCACTTTCTAAAGACAGAGAAATCCAGGTTGTAGGATCGGCACCTGACCCTTTTATTGCTAGAAATAAAATTTTGGAGTTAAATCCTGATGTTATCACTCTGGATATTGAAATGCCGAAGATGGATGGTTTGACATTTTTAAAGGTCTTAATGCAATACAGGCCAATGCCAGTGATTGTGATAAGTTCTTTGACTCAGACAGGATCGCAAAAGGCATTAGAGGCTTTGCAACTTGGAGCGGTAGATGTTTTCCCCAAGCCTTCGGGTTCATATTCAGTTTGTGATGATTTAACTTCTCTGATTGAGAAAATTAAAGCGGCTGCCAAAACAAAAATAAAAATAAAAAGAGACTCTGCTGGGATCGGAGTAAAACAGTCAGTTCAAGCTGGTGAAACAGCCGGACGTAATATTTTAGACTCGGGAACGAATAATCCTGCTGCAAATCCCGGGGTATCGTCGGTTCGAGTTCCTTCTACTGGCCTTGTAAATCAGCCACAACGGTTTCCGGACAGAGGGAGAAGATACTCGATAAAGAAAGTTATCTTGATTGGTGCATCAACTGGTGGTACCGAAGCTATAACACAAGTGCTTACAGCTTTACCTAAAGATCTACCTGGAATATGTATTGTTCAACATATTCCTGCTTATTTTTCTGCTGCATTTGCAAACAGATTGAACTCAATGTGCGCGCTTGAAGTGAGGGAAGCAAAGCCTGGTGATAAAGTAAAACCTGGTTTGGCTTTAGTCGCTCCGGGTGGATTTCATATGTTACTGAAATGGCAGCCAGATGGTTACGTTGTTGAATTAAGTCAAGGGCCTCCAGTTCATCACCAAAGGCCGGCCGTAGATGTCTTGTTTGAGTCGGCAGTAAAGGTTGGCGCTGCTAAGGATGCTTTAGCAGTGATAATGACTGGCATGGGGAGTGATGGCGCTGCAGGCATGTTAAAACTTCATCAAAATGGTGCATTTACGGTAGCACAGGATGAAGCAAGCTGCGTAGTTTTTGGGATGCCAAAAGAGGCTATTAAACTGGGCGGAGTTAGTAAAATTTTGAATCTTTCTCAGATAGCCAGTTTTATTGATTCTTATGCAACAAGTATTGCTCTAAAGCTGAACAACATGGTGTGATTATTCTAAACTAGCAGAGTATTATTCCTCCATTAATTGGTAATTATTGCACATAAGAATAAATTCGTGATTCAAGGATTTATCAGCCGCTGTGATATAGGACACTCAATACTCCAGCGTACTATGTGTTTATTTACCGATGAAATCTGTGGTTATTGAAAGCAACGGGATCTTGCTACTTTCTTATAAATGGCACGCGTTCTTTCCACCACTGGAAGTCTTTTCGGCCTAGAGCATCGAAGTTTATTTGTTTCCATTGATATGTGACCGGGTGTTTGCTTGTTGGGCTCATCCATTTATGAATTTCTGAGTGGCCGTCTGCAAAAGAGAAACCGCATGCGCCGTTATGGTATGCTGCTGGAATATCACTCCAGTAGGTATTATCTGGGCTATTGATGAAATAGCCGTCGTTTATTGAATCGGCATGTTCATCTATCGTAACCCACGTCATAGCTGGATTCCTGACATCCGAAAGCTTCATGAATTGAATATAATCGGTTAGCAACGCATTTCTGCCAGTTATAGTAGGGTCATTTGGATCATAAGCGTTAAATCTGCCAAAGAATGCATTCATTGAGATACTACGCAGTCGTGTGCGCCAACCTTTTTTCCGTTGTTCTGGACTGGCGAACTGGTCTGCTGGACATTTATAAACTCCAAGAGCACCTTTTGAATATGGCGCCAGAATACCATTTAAAACCCAGGAAATATTAGTGTTGCTTCTATCTTCAGCAGACCCAGAGGCGCCCCATGTCATGACATTATTTACCCAGTTTCTAAATGTTCCGCGATTGATTTCATTTATAGTTTCATTTACTCCAAAATTATTAGCCACTCTATCCTGATAATCACCTGCATAGGTAATCCAGGCATACATCAATTGTCTGCCATTACTTAAGCACTGAATACCTTGTGCTTTAGCTTTGGCTTTGGCCAATGCAGGAAGCAGCATTCCTGCTAGTATTGCAATAATCGCAATTACTACTAATAGTTCTATTAACGTAAAAGCTTTAATTCTACACTTCTCGGGGGTAGGGATATTTAATTTTGCCATAGCTATAATAAAAATATCACAAGCCCGGGGAAATATAGAAGTGCGCGTTTAGTGGCGCAGGAGGCATTATTTTAAAAAAAATTCTAATTAAACGTTGAACCTAAAATGAATTACCTCACCGTCTTTGACCAGGTAATCTTTACCTTCCAGCCTTGAAAGACCTTTTTCACGTGCACCAGCAAAGGATTTACACTTTATCAGATCATCGACATTTACGATTTCAGCTTTTATGAAGCCGCGCTCGAAATCCGAGTGAATAGTGCCTGCAGCTTTGACGGCTGTATCACCCTTATGAATTGTCCAGGCCCTGGCCTCTTTCTCGTTGAAAGTAAAAAAGGTTATTAAGCCTAGTATCTTATAAGTAGCTTGAATTAGTGAGGTTAGCCCGGAATTATTAATTCCAAGGCTTTTTAAATAATCTGCGCTTTCTTCAGGTGAAAAATCTGCAAGTTCAGCTTCGATTTGTGCAGAAAGCACGAGCGTATCGCAATTATGCTGTTGTTTAGCATATGAGATTACTTGTTGCACAAGAGGGTTTTCTTTCGCAGTAGGAATATCACTATCTGAAATATTAGCCACATAGATAGTGGGTTTGTCTGTAAGTAAACACCATTGTTTGGTTATTGGTTTAAATTCATGAATGAGTTCTAAGGTGTTTGCTGGTTTTCCTGAATTTAGGTGTTTTTCTGTTGTAAGCAACAACTCCATTTCTTTCATTGCGGCTTTATCCCCGCGTTTGGCATCTTTTTCAATCTTTTGAATTCTTTTCTGTATTGCTTCAATGTCTGATAATATCAATTCTGTGTTTACTATCTCGATGTCGTTTATTGGGTTAATTTCTGGTGAGATGTGCGGGACATTTTCATCTTTGAAGCATCTTACTAAATGGATTAATGAATCGACTTCGCGAATGTGACTGAGGAATTTATTGCCCAATCCTTCGCCCTTGGATGCGCCTTTGACTAATCCTGCTATATCCACAAATTCAATAGTAGCATAGATGATATTAGTAACGCCGACTGTCCTGGCTAAAGCATCTAAACGTGGGTCTGGAACAGCTACTACTCCAACGTTTGGCTCGATTGTGCAAAACGGATAGTTCGCAACGGCGGCTTTATGTGACTTGGTTAATGCATTGAACAATGTCGATTTTCCGGCATTGGGTAAACCTATTATTCCTGACTTCAGCATATAAAAATGAGAGTTCAGCAGTGTTTATTGATTTTTCTTACCGCCAATCTAATATTTTTCTTCATTTTGGCAACCATTAACTTTATTTACATAAGCTTGAACGAGTCTCTTGAGCTGGTTTTCTGTTTGCCTTTAAATTCCCAGCAAAATTTTGCCAAACAAGTAGGATTTTGATTATTAATTTGCATTGATAAAAAACCAAACTTGAGGCAAACTATTTTTATATTTGAACGGAGAGATGGCTGAGTGGTTTAAAGCGCACGCCTGGAGAGCGTGAGTACCCAAAAGGTACCGGGGGTTCGAATCCCCCTCTCTCCGCCAGTTTTGCTAAAGATCTGCAAAGCGATTCACAAATTTGCTTTCAAATTTTTGTTTATCCAAGTTCATATCTGAAGTTCCATTAAATTTTGAGTGCGAAAATTGGGTTTGGGCCTCATTTTACAAGGGTTTTGCGCACATGTTGAATTTTCTTGCGTGTGACTACGGTCACTTTCGCCTCAGGTACTTTGCTCGGCAAGGTCAACCCCAAGGTCTCCAGTAGTTGCTTCTGGCGAACATTCGGTTCGGGCATCTGCCGTGCCACAACCTTGCCACTTTCGGAGTGAACCAACTCCATAATGGAGAGTTGTTCCAGTTCGCGTAAACCCTCTTCCACAGTGACTTCCAGCGGCCGCCATGCCCGCTCCAAATAGCGGCGCACTTTCAGAGCCATCATGGCA
>Ga0315298_1000824_pt1 | contig 59460 bp, 52 predicted proteins | sample WHS_1_MG_FD_203077 | JGI IMG/M metagenome (GOLD analysis project Ga0315298, IMG submission 203077) | Extremophilic microbial mat communities from Washburn Hot Springs, YNP, Wyoming, USA - WHS_1_MG | ecosystem: Environmental > Aquatic > Thermal springs > Hot (42-90C) | place: USA: Wyoming... | reverse complement strand
AGAGGTAGGCGGTTTCCTCCAGCGCCTTGTAGTCTTCGAGCGAGAGCATCACGACGGACTGTTCGCCATTGCGGGTAATGATCAAGGGTTCGTGGTCGTCGCAAACGCGGTCCATGGCGCTGGCGAGATTTGCACGAACGGTGGTATAGGTAATCGCATCCATAACAAGCCTCCAAATATGTACGTGTTACTGTACATATTTTACGACAGCCTGTCTAGCGCGACGGTGCAGACGCCCAACCCCGCGTTCGAGAACAGACGCGTCGATCCAAAAGTAATGCGCCCTACGAATACCTATAACGCGGAATCACCATATAATGCATTAATTAGAGTGATTTTCGTCATTGCATGTAACTAATTGTAACACCGTTTCATCATGTTACAATTTTACCCTTGACGCGATCAATTGATCTGCCTAATGTGCGATTACTGCATGATTAATAACCATTTATTAATTGGTTATATGATTCATTTCTGATCGATGAATTTTTAACTGTACGCAGGTGCTTCCCATTCTTGAGGAGATAAAATGAAAATCCGCAAAACTGTCGTTTTATCCGCAATATGTATTTTAATATCCGGCACGACCTGGGCGCAGACCGCTACGGTCCCGCTGGACCCGGTCAACAACGCGTTAGATCCGCAGAGCCCCTTTGCCGTCCTGTACCTGCCGCAAAATGCCCCCGCACCCGTCGATCAGGTCGGTCCCACGGCGTGGACCCATGCCTATGGCAACCCGCAACATAATGCCGCCTTTCCGGTTGCCGCCAGCGCGCCGGCCTGGATTCGTGAGGGTGTACGCTGGAATTTCCCGGAGGCCCGGGCCTGGCCGTTGGGCGACCCGCATCCTTATGGGGAAAAGGTCTATGGCATCAAAGAGGCCCTGCCGGTGCAGACCCAGTTTTACGGTAATGCGCTCGGGGTCTCTGTCGTCAAGGGCGTGGTGTACGCCGAGAGCGATGACATGTTCGCCTACGCCGTCAATGCGCGGACGGGCAAACTGATCTGGAGAACCAGCCCGGTCGCCAATACGCTGATGGGCAATCCGCTGGTGGTCGGCACGCATGTGTACCTGTCTGCCGGAAGCGTATCCTTTAACTTCGCCAACGTGATGGAATACGCCAAACACCCGGCCCAAGCGGGGCGCGGCAAGGACATCAGCTACAACGGGATATTCTGTCTGGACCGGACCAACGGCAAACTGCTCTGGAGTTTCAAAACCGCTGGTGACGCCATGCCGACCCCAGCCTACGCCGATCATTCCCTCTTCATCAGCACCGGAGATGGCAACATTTATCGCATTCGCTCGGCGGATGGCCGGAAAATGTGGCGTACCCATGTCGGCGGTATCGCCAACATGTCCAGCCCCATCGTGTGGGATGGAAAAGTCTACGTCTCCATGTCCGTCATTCCTGGTCTGTATGCCCTGAATGTGCAAACGGGCAAGGTATTATGGAAGGGCGAAATTCCCGGTGCCGTGAATACGGGCATGGGGGATGTGCCGCCCGCTGTGGCGGATGGCATCGTGGTGATGGATTCGGTGGCAAATCCGCAGATGATCCAGGGTAAACCCACCATGACCACCCTGGTGCGAGCCTTCGATGCGCGCGATGGCAAGGTCCTGTGGACCGATGACATGGGACGCGGACCAAGAGTTCCGGCATTCAAGGGGGGCGTGCCTATGATTCATGATCATATGGTCTATGTGGGTTCACCGGTCACGTCCGCTTATGAAGCCATTGACTTGCATACCGGTAAGGTGGCGTGGACCTGGCATGTGCCCAACCCCGGCCCGGCGGGCGCCGGCCGCGGTGCGCCGACCTACTATGACCATACCCTGTATATTTCCACGGGACCGGATATTTATGCCATCGATCCGAAGAACGGGCAGATGATCCATCAATACAAGGTCGGTGGGCGTTTTGGCATCGTCAACCCGACCATAGTCGGTGGCACCATATATCTGGGCAACTCTTGGGACTGGATCAACGCCGTCCCCGTTCATGATGTGAATCCGCAATTCAACGCCCATCCGTCGTAACTCGGGGAGTATTGCGCAGGAAATCACCCATACCCTGCTATACTTCTTCCTCTTTCGCGGTCGTGGACTGGCTCAGCCGGCTGGCGAAGGTCGTGACGGAGTGATGGGGGGCTGATATGCAGTCAGATACACAGGCTTGGGCCGCTGTGGGCGCGGCTCTCTATGCTACTGATATACAACAAAAAGTATGGCAAGTGCGTGCCTTGCGCTGGCCGTTGGCACCCATGCCGGAAGTTTTTGCCCCACCGCTTTCCGCCACACCGGGGCGACCGAGCCATCCCCTGCTGGTGGGTCCCAAAGATTTGCCCAAACGCCGCGCCCTGCACACACAGGCAGGCCGCTTCGCCTTGTTGCACGCCCTGGCGCACATCGAATTCAATGCCATCAACCTGGCTCTGGATGCGCTCTATCGCTTCCCCGGTCTTCCCGAGGATTTTTACCGCGACTGGTTGCGGGTGGCGCAGGAAGAGGCGGAGCATTTCGTCCTCCTGCGTCAGCAGTTGCAGCGGCTCGGCGGTGACTATGGCGACCTGCCCGCCCACGATGGTCTCTGGGAAATGGCCCTGGACACGGCGGCGGACCCGCTGGAGCGCATGGCGCTGGTGCCACGGGTGCTGGAGGCGCGGGGGTTGGATGTCACCCCGGTCATGCGCGAACGGCTGCTGGCCGCAGGGGATGCGGAAGCGGCCGCCGTGCTGGCACGCATCGAAAGCGATGAATGCGGACATGTGGCGGTGGGCAGCCGCTGGTTTCGCTACCTCTGTGCACAACGCGGGCTGGAGCCGGACAGTACCTTCATGATACTCCTGCAGCAGCGTTACCGGGGACGGATTCAGGGGCCGCTGGCGCTGACGGCGCGGCGGACGGCGGGCTTTTCGGAGCCGGAGCTGGACTGGCTGCAGCGCCGCATCGGACAACCCGCCGCCACAAAGCCGGAGGGTGCGCCATGATTGAGCGGATACTGGGTATTGAAAGCTCCTGCGATGAAACGGGGCTCGCCCTCTATGACCGCCAGCGTGGCCTGCTCGGCGAAGTGCTGTTCAGCCAGATCGCCATTCATGCGCCCTATGGCGGCGTCGTACCGGAACTGGCGTCACGCGACCATGTGCGCCGCCTGCCCTTGCTGCTCGACGAACTGCTGGCGCAGACCGGCGGGCAGCGTCCTGACGCCATCGCGGTCACCGCCGGACCGGGACTCATCGGCGCCCTGCTGGTGGGGGTGAATTTTGCCCGGGGTCTCGCCATGGGCTGGGGTATTCCGGTGATCCCCGTGCATCATCTGGAAGGCCATCTGCTGGCCCCGCTACTGAATGACGTGGATCCCTTCCCGGCGGTGGCTCTGCTGGTTTCCGGTGGGCATACGATGCTGGTGGAAGTCCGGGGCATCGGCGACTATGTTTTGTTAGGGGAAACGCTGGACGATGCGGCCGGTGAAGCCTTCGACAAGGCAGCCAAGATGTTGGGTCTCGGCTATCCCGGTGGGCCGGCGCTGGCGGCACTGGCGGAGGGCGGAGATGCCCAGGCCTTTCGCCTGCCCCGGCCACTGCTGGACCGGCCGGGACTGGATTTCAGCTTCAGCGGTCTGAAAACGGCCTTCCGCCTGGCCGCCATGCCCATCGCGCCCGACGATGAGCAAAAGCGGGCTGACCTGGCCGCCAGTTTTCAGTCGGCGGTGGTGGAAACGCTGTTCAGGAAATGCCAGCGCGCCCTGCAGCGGACCGGGTTGAGGCGTCTGATCGTGGCGGGGGGGGTCGGCGCCAACCGGGCGTTGCGGACTGCGCTGAACGGGCTGGAGTCGGACGGGATCGAAGTCTTTATCGCCGACCTTGCTCATTGCACCGATAACGCGGCGATGATCGCCCTGACCGGCGCATTGCACACGGAGCGGGTCCAGTCGGCCACCGCGGATTTCCCTGTGCGGGCGCGCTGGTCCCTGACGGAGGAGGCGGAGCAGCCATGATGGACCAGTCATTAAGGACTGAAAGGCTTTAACGCTTTTTGAAGGGGCTTTCGCTGCCATCCAGCAGACGACGGATATTGCTGCGGTGCCGCCAGAGGATCAGCGGTACCAGCACCATGATGAGCACCCGCATACTCGTCTCAGAAGATACCGCAAAGACGATGGGCACCGCGCCGATCGCCGCCAGCAGCGCCGCCATGGACGAAACGCGCGTCACCGCGAACACCAGTATCCACAGGCCCAATACCGACAAGCCCAGCACCGGCAGGAGCGCCAGCAGAATACCCAGCGCCGTGGCTACTCCTTTGCCACCGCGAAAACCAAAAAACACCGGATAGAGATGGCCGAGAAAGGTGGCGAGGGCCACGGCGGCCAGCGCCCAGTCCTCCAGCCCGAGCAGGCGGGCGATGACGATGGGGACGACACCCTTGATCAAGTCCCCGAGCAAAGTCAGCAAAGCGGCCTTTCTGCCACCGATGCGCAGGATGTTGGTGGCGCCCGGATTGCCCGATCCGGACAGGCGCGGGTCGCCGAGACCCAAGGCACGCGCCACCAGAATGGCGGTGGCGATGGAACCGACGAGATATCCGCCGCCGGTGAGGACAACATCCAGAAGAAGTGACATGCGGTGCTTTAGTCGGAAAATTGTTTATTATAAGCTGAGCCGCGGCGGATTGTCGCTTTTTTCGAGATAAGCATGGATATTCTTTTTGTACGTGAACTGAAGGTAGATACCCGTATCGGCATCTACGACTGGGAACGCGAGGTCAACCAGACGGTACTCGTCGATCTGGACATTGCCGCCGATGTGCGGGCTGCGGCCCAGACGGACAAGGTGGAAAGCACCATCAACTACCAGACCATCTGCCAGCGTCTGGTCGCCCATATTTCAGCATCGGAAGTGGAACTGGTGGAAACCCTGGCCGAGCAGATCGCGGACATCATTCGCAGTGAATTCGGCGCGGCCTGGGTGCAGGTGACGGTGCACAAACCCGCCGCCGTGCGCGGCACACGGGATGTGGGGGTGCGGATCGAGCGGGGCGATCGTCTGCCCTGAGCGACCAAAGGCCCGATCAGGCCGACACCAACACCCCATACAGATCATGGGCATCTGCCCGGGTGATCTCCACCTCCACCCAGTCCCCGACCTGCAATCCCGCCGCCCTGCCCAGATGGACCACGCCGTCGATCTCCGGGGCATCGCTGGCGGAGCGGGCGATCACCTTGCCGCCCCGGCCCACGGCATCCACCAGTACCCGCTGACGCTGGCCCACCCGGCGTTGCAGGCGCCCCCGGCTGATGGCTTCCTGCACGGCCATGAATGCGGCGCGGCGCTCTTCTTTGACCGGCTCCGGCACCGCTCCGGCGAGCGCGTTGGCGGGCGCACCTTCTACTGGCGAATAGGCGAAGCAGCCCACCCGGTCCAGTTCCGCCGCCCGCAGAAAATCCAATAACTCCGCAAAGTCCGCATCGGTTTCGCCGGGGAAGCCGACGATGAAGGTGCTGCGGATGGTCAGATCAGGCACGATCCGGCGCCAGCCGAGAATCCGGTCGAGGGTTTTTTCGGCGGCGGCGGGGCGGCGCATGGCCTTGAGGATACGCGGACTACCGTGCTGCAGGGGCACATCCAGGTAGGGCAGAATCTTGCCCGCCGCCATCAGGGGCAGGAGTTCGTCGATGTGCGGGTAGGGGTAGACGTAGTGCAGGCGCACCCAGACGCCGAGATCGCCCAGGGCCGCGCAGAGATCGGTGATGCGGGTCTTGAGCGGGCGGCCGTCGTGAAAAGCGGTGCGGTATTTGCGGTCCACCCCGTAAGCGCCGGTGTCCTGGGAAATCACCAGCAATTCTTTGACACCACCGGCCACCAGCGCCTCGGCCTCGCGCAGAATATCGTCCGGCTCGCGGCTGACCAACTTGCCGCGCATGCTGGGGATGATGCAAAAGCTGCACGACTGATTGCAACCCTCGGAGATTTTGAGGTAGGCGTAGTGGGGCGGCGTCAGGCGCAGGCCCTGGGGCGGGACCAGATCGGTGAAGGGATCGTGGGCCGGAGGGAGCGCCTCATGAATCGCGTCGAGCACCGCACTGGCCTGGTTGGGGCCGGTGACAGCGAGCACCTTGGGATGGGCGCCGCGCACAAAGTCGCCGCCCTCGCGGGCACCCAGGCAACCGGTGACCACCACCTTGCCGTTCTCTTCCAGCGCCTCGCCGATGGCCTCCAGCGATTCCGCCACCGCCGCGTCGATAAAGCCGCAGGTGTTGACGACGACCACATCGGCGCTGGCGTAATCCCCCACCAGCAGATAGCCCTCGGCGCGCAACTGGGTGAGGATGCGTTCGCTGTCCACCGTGGCCTTGGGGCAGCCGAGGCTGACGAAGCCGACTTTAGACGGCGTATTCGCGCCCACCTTCAAAAGGTGTTGCTCACGCTGACCACTCCCGGCACCGCGCCGACGATACGCTCGACCACCTGTTTGAGATCGATGACGGCGTTGGGGCAACCGGCGCAGGCGCCTTTCATGCGGACGCGCACATCGCGTTCGATGATTTCCACCAGCTCGATATCGCCGCCATCGCGGTGGAGGATGTGGCGTACCGTCTGCACCGCCTCTGCGACGGCCGCAGGGTCGGGCAGGGGGTCGTCGGGACCGTAGCGTTTCTGGCGATCAAGACCGCGCTCGGCCATGGCCTGGGCGTGGGCGATTTTGGCCGCGGCGAGGGGATCTTCCGCCTCCAGGGCGTCCAGTTCGTCTTCGCTGTAAAAGCGGATGGGGGATTTTACGGTTGAGCTCATGGCCGTCAATATAACATGCGACCACCATCGACGACGAGATTGTGGCCGGTGACATAAGGGGCATCGAAGAGCAGATAGGCGACGGCGCCGGCAATATCCTGGGGACTGCCGACACGCTTCAGGGCGTTGCGCTCGATGAGTCCCTGCTGGTCGCCATCGGGCGGGTCTTTATCCTCGGCCCAGAGCACCACGCCGGGCGAGACGCTGTTGACGCGGATCTCCGGCCCCAGTTCTTTGGCGAGGGCGCGGGTGAGAGCCAGCAGACCCGCCTTCGTGACACTGTAGGGCAGGTAGCCGCGCAGGGGAATTTCGGCGTGGATATCGCCTATGTTGACGACGGCGCCGCCGCTTTTCCGCAAATGGGGCGCGGCCGCCTGCGTCAGGAAAAGGGGCGCGCGCAGATGCACGGCCTCCATCGCCGCCCAGTCGTCAGACGTGATTTCGCCGAAAGGGGCAGGGGAGTACAGCGAAGCGTTGTTGACGAGGCCGTCGAGATGGCCAAAATATTCAATAGTCGCATCTATCAAGCGAGCGGGGGTTTCCGCCTCGCTGAGATCGCCGGCAATCAGGAAGGCTTCGGTGCCATACTGCATGCGCAGCTCCTGCACCAGAGCTTCGGCCTCTGCTGCGGATCGCTTATAATGCAGGGCGAGCTGGCAGCCCTCCGCCGCGAGCTGGCGGGCAATGGCGGCGCCCACCCTGCGGGCGGCGCCAGTGATGAGAACGACTTTTCCGGTAGCTTTCAAGAGGTGTCCATGCGCGTAGAGCGTCCCGATTTTTTAACCCATTCTCACGGGGGGCGCAAGACACATCTGCCCGTCCCGGACGCCGATGCGCTGGTCCACTCGGCGGCGTTGCTGACCCATATCCGGCGGGAAATCGATGCCGCAGGTGGGATGATCTCCTTCCGTCGTTATATGGAGCTCGCTCTCTACACGCCGGGGCTGGGCTACTACATGGCGGGGCAGACCCGCTTCGGTGCGGCGGGCGACTTCGTCACGGCACCGGAAATGGGACGGGTGCTGGCCGCCGTACTGGCCCGGACCCTGCAACCCGATCTGGGGCCGGACGGCATTCTGGAATTTGGCGGCGGGAGCGGCGCACTGGCTGGCCAGATCCGGGAAATTTTGCCGGACACACCCTATACCCTGCTCGAACCCAGCCCCGATTTGCAGGCGCGGCAACACGCGGCCGTGCCCGGCATTCAGCATCGGCAAACGCTGCCGGAACATTGGCGCGGCGTGCTGCTCGCTCACGAAGTGCTGGACGCCATGCCGGTGCAGGTGCTGGAGTTGGACGCCTTCGGACAATTGCACGAATGCGGTGTGCATTGGAATGGCGAGGCACTGGAGTGGGCGCTGTTGCCACCGCCAGTCCCTGCGCCGCTGGCGGCGCGCTTGGCACCCTATGTAACGCATTGGCCCCGGCCCTATCGGACGGAGATCAATCTCACCGCCGAATCCTGGCTGCGCGAGGTCGCCACCCGTCTGGACTCCGGCGCCATTCTTCTGATTGATTACGGGCACGAGGCCGCAGAGTTTTATCACCCACAGCGGCAGATGGGCAGCCTGCGCGCCTACTATCGCCATCACTGGCTGGACGATCCCTTTTATCTGCCGGGCCTCTGCGACCTCACCGCCCACGTGGATTTTACCGCGCTGATGACCGCTGCGGTGGAGGCCGGGCTGGAAGTAGCCTTTTATGGCCATCTCGCCCGCTTTCTGGTGGAACACGGGCTGGCCGAGGTATATGGCGCCCTCTGCGCGCAGGCGGGTGACGACGGCATATTCGCCCTGAATAACGAGATTAAACGCCTCACCCTGCCGCAGGAAATGGGCGAGAGCTTCAAGGTATTGATTCTGATAAAGCGGGAGAACGTATGACCATTCAGATTTACGGCATTCGCCACTGCGACACCATGAAAAAAGCCTTCGCCTGGCTGGACAGCCATGGGCTGGAGTACCGCTTTCACGATTACAAAAAGGCCGGAGTGCCAATGGCGGAACTCCGCCATTGGCTGGAGCACTGGGACTGGGAAATTCTCATCAATCGCAAAGGAACTACCTGGCGACGCTTACCGGAGCATGAACGGGAGATCGTCGTGGATGCTGAATCCGCACTTAAACTGATGGAAACACACCCCAGCCTGATCCGTCGACCCATTTTGACCAACGGTGACCAGGGCCTGCTGGGTTTTGATGTGGCGGCGTGGGCGCAGGCATTTCCTATCCGCCGCGAGGCAGGATGATCGACCATCCTGGACAGACATGAGGTACGGACCTTAGCTGTCCGATTACCCGATGGGTTTGTCTATCGTTCTTCTGCGGCTTTACTGCGCTGGAACGCATCCAGAATCGCCGCCTCAAATGCTTTTTCCGCCTGTTCAACAACGCGCCAGTCGCCATTTATGGGAGAAGAAAGCAATAGGACATTCATGGCCGCGATAGCCTGGTGATATTCTGCGTGAAGCCGATACAGAGGATCGTCGTCGGGAATTCCCAGGCGATGCATATCGACATGAATAGGACAGATTGTGGCATTCGCCAGCGTCGCACAGTCCACCAGGCGTGGATTGTAACAAATCGTTTTTTTCAACGCGTCATGATTAACGAGCTGTGTGGCATAGAGCCCGAGCAGACTGGCGGGCTGCTGCTGCGGGTGTAAAGGGACCGGATCGAGAAATGCCTGCAACTGTGATAGTGGCATGGGCCTGGCGATCGCATAACCCTGGAGGAAATTGGCGCCCATGATCGTTACCGCATCCAGGATGTCATCCGTTTCCACGCCCTCCACCACCAGATCCACTCCCATTCCAACGGCGAGGGCCTGGATAGATTCCACAAAGTGGAGATCCTGGGGGTGCTGTTCCAGGGTTCGGATAAAACCCTGATCCAGTTTGATCTCATCGACGGGAAGGTCTTTCAGGCGCAAGAGGGAGGAATAGGCACTACCCACGTCATCCAGGGCCAGACGCACGCCAAGCGCCCGCAATTCCAGGAGATGTTTCAAGGCGGCGGGCTGTTCCAAAAAATCGCTTCTTTCGAGAATCTCCAAGGTGATGCGTGACGGATCCGCCTTGCCTGAGGCAACCATTTCCCGCAGCCACAAGGTGCTGGATTCCGAGATGGAACTTGGATCTACATTCACGGATACCCACAAGGACCACCCTTGAGCCTCCAAGATGGGCAGGTCCGTCAAGGCCTGATCCAGAACCTTCTTGCTGAGCACAAACAAATCGGCCTCTTGTAATTGTGGCAGAAACTCAGCCGGTGACCAGACTTTTCCTTCTGCATCCCGCAAGCGAGACAGCGCCTCTACACCCGCCACCTTGCGAGTGCGGCTATCCAGGATCGGTTGATACCAGATCTCCAGAGCTCCGGTATCCAGTAGACGTTGCGCCATTGTGCGCCGTATTTTTCGAGTTTCCTCGCCGAAAAGTACCCAGGAAAACTCCCGATTGGCCTTGTGGGCCTTACTCTCATATAGCGCCTGATCGGCCAGACGCAGAAGGGCATCGGGATTGTCTCCCTCCGCAAAAGGATAAATGGCCACCCCCATGCTGAGGCCGATACTTACCATCTGCCCATCCTCCAGGGTGATGGGGGCACTGATCGAGCGTCCGATCGTGTCGAGGATGGCTTCCAGGGGATCCAGGTGATCTAAATTCTCTACCAGCACGACAAACTCATCGCCGCCTACACGCGCGATAAAATCGGTTTTACGCAGACTCTGAGGCAAGCGTTGGGCGACGATCCGCAGCACTTGATCTCCGGCGTCATGACCATAGGTGTCGTTCACCGGCTTAAAACTGTCCAGGTCCAGCATGCATAACGCCAGAAGACTCTCGTTCCGCGTTGCGTGGGCTATGGCGCGATCCATCTCCATATCCAGGGCGCGGCGGTTAGGCAGGCCCGTCAACAGGTCAGAAAGAGATTGTCTGGATAACTCACCCATGAGGTGATGACGTTCCGTAACCTCCATGGAGGTCCACACAATAACGGGATGTTTCGGATCCGTCAGCAGTCGCTGACCAGAAACGTCCACATAAACAATCTGGCCATCTTTGCGTTTTATCGCGAGATCTTTCAGCGCCCCATAGCCCTCGGCGAGCACTTCCTGGGCGAGTGTGGCCATGCTTGCGCTGCTTTCATGATCCGGACAGCTCTTTCCCGCAAAAAGCTCCACCAGGTCCTCCACAGAAGAGGCGCCATAGATTTCCAGCATGCGGGCGTTTACCCGTTCGATAAGCAGATCCGGAAAACGCACGATGCTGATGCCCGCAGCAAGGTTATTCAGCAGCGCCTCATTGAAAGCCTGGGTAGCACGCTCCCGGTGGACTGCATCCAGATGGTCCAGCCCAAAGCTGATGTCTTTGGCCATCTCTTCCATAATCCCGCGAACATCGGTCTCCACTGCCTTTGCGTCGCCTTTTGCATAGACGGTGCACACGGCCCAAAGGACTCCATTCCGACGGATCGGTAGCACAGAACTGCCGTGAAATCCAAAATGGGCGACACGCTCTCGCCAGAGAGCCTTCGCATTCTGGGAGAAATCGGCATCATAGATGGCCCTTTGCTGTCTCCAGACCATCCCGGTGATTCCTTGTCCTTCCGGAATATCCGCCCGGCTGGATATTTTTATATCGTTCAGATAACCGGTTTCTCCTGCCGCCGCCAGCACCTGAAAATCTCCTTGCGCATCAGGTCTGCCAATCCAGGCAAGGGCGCTGCTGGTATATTGCACGATGAGGTCGCAAACCTCCTGAAGTAGGGAGTCCTCATTGTCTGCGCGAGTGATGGCTTGATTTACCTCACCCAGCAGCACATTAAAATCCGTGAGTTTCCGCTGATGCTCTAGGCTCCGTTGCAAATCTGCCTCCAAGACCTTGCGCTTGGTAATATCTCGGGCAGAATCCAACAATACCCATTTTCCCTGTATCTGGATGGGCGAACCATTGATCTCCACATCGATAATGGTCCCATCCTTACAACGATGGCGAGTCTCAAAGCGCAAGGACTCCGCTGTGGAAAATTGCCGGGCGATTAACTCCTTCAGCTCACCGGCGCTTTTCTCGGCGTCCCACTGGGAAACGTGCATACCCAACATTTCCGCACGGGAGTAGCCGAGCATGGTGCAGAACTGATAGTTAACCTCGATCAGAAAGCCGTTTTCGTCAAGAACGTGAATACCATCGCTGGCATTGTTCAATAAAGCTTCGTTTTTCTCCGACGATTCCTGAAGGGATTTTTCCAGCGAGATGAGTGCCTGGTGTTGCCGCCACTGCGTCAGGGCCAGACCGAGGGTGGCGGCCAACTGGCCGAGCAATCGCTGCAGGGATGGGGTGAAATGCCGGGGCAAGTCGCTCACTATCACCAGTACGGCGGATGGCTCCGTGTCTTCGTACACGAAAACCGGATAGGCCATGACACTCCGAATACGGGACAGCGGCGCTTGCTGTTGTTGTACAACCGTCATCGCGGGAGACTGCTGAGGACGGGTGGGTCCCTGTGCGGTTTTTTCGCGGAAGGCCCGACTGGGGATCATGTCGCCATAAGGGAAGTGTGCCGCATCACGGGAGGGTGTCAGCGCTTCCATGGTCTGTCGAAGTTCCGGTGTGTCCGCGCTGGCGGCCACGACCCGCAACCACTCACTGTTCGCTTCGGGAACGACGACATAGGCGCCGATGGCTTCCGTCTGCTCCACCACGACCGCCACCAGCCGCCGATACATAACCTCGGGATCGCCCTGGCGCAGCAAATCCTGCTGGGCCAGGATCGCTGCCATCTGGTATTGGCGAAAGCGCAGTATCCGGCGGAGGAGTTGTAGTAACAGCGCCACCCCGGCCAGAACGCACAAAGCGGTCAGCAGAATGGACAGTCGCGTCCGTTCCACCCGCCAGAAGGCACGATCCAGTGCCGCCGCCGTCCATTGCACCTGCAAAGCCCAGGGATAACCGGGGACAGGAACTACTACTTGACCAACGGGCCTGGGCAGAGGCGTACCCGGTGCCGCCCAGTGGCCATCTTTCCAGATCGATATAACCTGCCCATGCGGTCGCATGAGGACGATAGATTGCAGGTATAGCGGTGTATGGATCACGCTCAGATGGGAGAGCATGAAGGAACAGCCAATGAACCCCAGCACATGGCCTTCGCTGTTCCGGATACGCTGCCGCATAGTCAGCACCCAGGCATGTGCCCGATCGGCGTAGAAAGGCTTTCCCATGAAGCGATCTGGATATCCCGGTAGGGGCGTGAAGTCATTGTCCGCAGCAATGCGCCTCGTCGACTGCTGCACGCTCGACCAGACGATTCGATTGCCGGACGGATCCCGAACATCGATGGCCATAATGGCCGGATGGGTCTGCTGAAAGGCGACAAAGGCGGAAAGAACCTTGGCACTCGGTAACAGATGGTCCGTGCCCTGGGCAAAAAAAGCATTTCTGAGGAATGCAAGGTCATAGAAACGTGCGTCGATGTTGGCGGCCACTATACCGGCGGTTTGCGTGGCGGTGACTTCCGCCCAATTATGAAAATCGGCCCGGATGGATTGCTTCAGATCAGCGGCACGCCACCAGGCAATACTCATGAACAAGAGTGCCAAAGCGATGAAAAAAGCCCTGGTTCCCCACAGAATTTCACGGTCACTGCGGGAAAACACTCCGACTTTCTTCTTGGCTTTGCCTCCCATGAAACGAGCCAACAATAAACGCCGGGCGGATGATACATGGCGCAGAGGGGGCATCTTGGCGGGATCTCCAGTCTTTTAGCAAGTATATCAGATCGGCACCGTCATCATCAGCCTTATACATTTGTCGTATTGGGGGATTACCGGCTAGAAACATTAGGCGAACGGGTTGCCGCACGCGGCGACCAAGAATGAGTTATACTGGACGACGCTTGGTGGACCTTCGCACACCGCTACACAGGAGCATGATCATGAACCGTTGGGTGGCAACCATGACCGGTATACTGCTTATCGGTAGCTTCGCTGCCGGGGCCCAGGCAAGTACGGACAGGGCATCAGCCCCTTATCCGCTCACGCATAACAGGACCATCGCCCAGATGCGCCAGCATCTCCAGCATGAAGAGATCGCGCAGCACCAGTTGGAAGAAAGGATTATCACCCTGAAGGCCCACCATGACCGGGCAGGCGTTATTCGCGCCGAGCAACAACTGAAATCCAGGACGGCCAATATTGCAGAGCTCAGAGCAGAACTGCATGATGCCATGACCAATGGTGAAGGATACCAGAGCAAGACACATTAAAGCCCGGCGATAACATCACTCCAGAAGGAAACCATCATGAGCAAAACACAGCAGAGCAATAAAGAAACCAAGAAGCAGCCGGCGATGTCACCCAAAGAGAAGAAACAGGCCAAACAGGCCAAGAAGAATTCCAGCGGTGGTGGTGTCACCATCGTTCCCCGCTGAGATCATCGGCGCCAAGTCAAAAAGTGTGGAGGAGTCCCGTAACAGAAACAGCTTGCGGTACGCAGAAGTAAGGAAGAATACGTGATGCTCTAATGTGTCGTCAGGTTATTCCGAGGAGAGCGTCATAGCTACAAAAAAGTTAGAGTTTTCGTCCTGCGTAAAAAATACCCTGAACAACGCATCGGATACGAACTTGTTACGCTCGGAGTTGTTCAACGTTGAACAACTGAAACAACATGCGGTAACGTTGGCTGGTCAGCATGCTATCGATCCATACCCCGGGCCAGATCGCCTGCTACCACGTCTGGCCGACAACGCCGCTGTTTTGCGTGCGGCCTATGACGTGGTCACCGCAGGAACCGCGCAGGCTGAGCAGCGGACCCTGGCTGGCGAGATTTGGTTGCTCGATAATTTCTACCTCATCGAGCAACAAATCATTCTGGCACGAAGACATTTGCCTAGCGGCTATGGCAAGCAACTGCCACGCCTGCAATCCGGCAGCTTAGCGGGATTCCCCCGTATCTACGACCTCGCCTCTGAATTGATTGCGCATCAGGATGCCCGTGTCGACAGTGATAATGTCAGCGCCTATATTCAGGCCTATCAAAGCGTTACGGCATTAACGCTGGGCGAATTATGGGCCTTCCCCATCATGCTGCAATTGGCGTTGTTGGAAAACCTACGCCGCGCTGGTCTGCTCGTTGCCTGCCGGCGAGAGGAACGCAACGCCGCCATGAACTGGGCGGATCGCATGCTCGCCACCGCAGAAAAAAAGCCGAAACTGCTGATCCAGCTACTTGCTGAATTCGCGCATGCGGATATGCCCTTGACGGCACCGTTTGTAGAGGAGTTTTACGCCAGATTGCAGGCCTACGGTCCCGCTATGGCGTTCGTGCAAACCTGGGTCGAACATAAATTGCTCGAACAGGGTATAACCGCGACGCAGTTGTCCGAAGTGTCCGCCAGAAGATCCGCTGCCAACCAGATATCCATGGCAAACAGTATTGGAAGCCTACGCTTCCTCACCGCTGTGGACTGGCGGGATCATGTCGAAGCATACAGCGTTGTCGAACAAAGCCTGCGCCAAGACCCTATGGGAATATACGCCGGACAAAATTTCGCAACACGCGATCGTTATCGCCACGCTATTGAAGATATTGCGCGCAGCAGCCGGCGCGATGAGCTGGCCGTGGCGGAAGAGGCAATTGCACTTGCCCAGGCGGTAGCGCAGCAAACAGGCAGCGGCGATCGCTCTGCGCATGTCGGCTATTATCTGCTGGATCGGGGTCGGCAACACCTTGAGCGGGCGATGGGCTGTCACTTCGAATGGCGCTCAGCGGCCCGACAGATGGGCGACCATCTCCGTCTTTCCCTGTATATCAGCGCCATACTATTATTGACGGCACTGATCAGTTTAATTTTGTGCTTCCCCCTTGCCGGTCTCAGCTCTGCAGACTGGCGTTTCTGGTGGCTAGGCATAGTCGGGGTTGTGAGCATTTCAGCTTTGGCGGTTTCTCTGGTAAATCGCCTGATTACCCTCTTTATGGCGCCCGGCACCCTGCCGCAGATGGATTTTTCGCAGGGTGTTCCTGATGCGCACCGCTGCATGGTCGTTATCCCGACGCTGCTGAGTACGCCCCAAGAAATTGACGCGTTGCTGGAGGCCCAGGAAATCCGCTACCTCGGAAACCGCGATCCCAATATTTACTTCGCGTTACTGACGGATTTTCGGGATGCGGCAGAGCAGACCTGTCCGGAAGACGCTGCATTGATCGACTATGCACGTGTCGCTATTCAGACCCTCAACACCCGCTATGCCGATGATCGACCTTGCCTATTTTATTGGTTTCATCGGCCGCGGGTATGGAACCCATTTGAACGGGTGTGGATGGGCTACGAACGCAAACGCGGCAAACTGGAACAATTTAATGCGCTGCTGAGAGGGTCGGCGGAGACAGCGACATTCTCAGAGCAGGTCGGCGACCTGTCCATCCTCGGCAACATCCGTTATGTCATCACCCTCGATACCGACACGCAATTGCCCCGTGACACGGCGCGGGCACTGATCGGTGATATGGCGCATCCGCTTAACCAGGCCGTATATGACGCCGACAAGGGCCGTATCGTCGATGGCTATGCGATCATTCAGCCCCGCGTGGCGATCGACCTGACCAGTGCCGGTCAATCACCATTCACCAAACTCATGGCCGGGGATTCCGGTATCGACCCCTATACGCGCGAGGTGTCCGATGTCTATCAGGACGTTTTCAGCGAAGGCTCCTTCATCGGCAAGGGCATTTACAATGTAGATGCCTTCCGCCAGGCGGTTGATGGCCGTTTTCCAGAAAACCTCATCCTCAGTCATGATTTACTGGAAGGCGGGTATGCCCGTGCGGCACTGGCGACCAACGTCGTCCTGATCGAAGAATTGCCGGGAAGTTACACCGCAGAGGCCTCCCGTCGACATCGCTGGATTCGGGGTGACTGGCAGATTGCCGGCTGGCTGTTGCCGTCGGTGCCTGGTGCCCCAACGGCCGACGGTATGCAGGCACCGCGTCCGGCCAATCCGCTATCGAGTTTGTCGATGTGGAAAATCTTTGACAATCTCCGTCGCAGCCTGGTGTCGTCCGCGCTATTGTTACTGCTGGCGGGGGGATGGCTCCTGGACCCGGCCTTCTCCTGGTTATGGACCACACTGGTAACCGCGATCATCCTCGTGCCGGTCCTGCTTTCGCCGCTCATCGACCTCTTCCGCAAGCCTCAAGACCTCGACTTGGCGGCACATCTCGCCCTGACCAGAGCTTCGGCAATTCGCCCACTGCTCTCCGCACTACTGACTGTCGCACTGCTGCCCTATGACGCCGTGATGAGTCTGGATGCCATTCTGCGCTTGGGCACGCGAATGCTCTTCACCCGTCGGGGATTGTTGCTTTGGCAACTGCCTTCCTACCTCCGCCGTAACGCCTGTCAGACCCCCGGCGATTTTTTCAGGGAGATCTGGAGTGCACCACTGCTCGCCATCTTTATCGGGATAGCCTTGGTGGTTGCCGCCAATCTGGGGCTCAGTTCGCCCTCAGCCTTACTGTTCAGCACGCCCATTTTAGTGTTATGGCTGTTTTCACCGCTTATCGCATGGCGGATCAGTCAGCCGCTGCGGACCGGTGTTACGGATTTGGATGACACACAGCGACGTTTTCTGCGGCTGTCGGCACGGCGTACCTGGCGGTTTTTTGATGACTTTGTCAGCCCTGCGGAGCACTGGTTACCCCCCGATAATTTTCAGGAGTATCCCGCGGCGGCCATTGCCTCGCGCAGCTCACCGACCAACATGGGCATGTCCTTGCTGGCGAATCTGGCGGCCTATGATTTTGGTTATATTTCCGCCGGCAAACTCCTTCAACTGACCGAAAACACCGTGGCAAGCATGGAGCAACTGGAACGCTATCACGGTCACTTCTATAACTGGTATGACACGCGCACCCTGCAAATATTAAGTCCGCAATACATCTCAGCGGTGGACAGTGGCAATCTTGGCGGCTGCCTGCTCACCCTCCAGGCGGGGTTGAACGCGCTCAAAGATCATCCGGTGCTGCCGGATAACGCCTTTGCGGGTTTGCAGGATACGCTGCATCTGTTGGCAGCATGCATCCACGACATCCCCACGGCGGACCTGACCGAAAAAGTCCATGCACTGCACGACATACTGTCTGCCACGGTGCTCAACGGGTTCCCCGCATCCCTGGTGGATGCCCGTGACCGGCTTGCTGATATTCAACGGATCAGCAGCGATCTCGTGAACGGGCTCCCCGCCGATGCTCCGGCGGATAGCGAATGTGCTTACTGGGTGCGGGCATTTGATCAACAATGCCGCGCTTTAGCGGCGGATCTGGAAGACTTCACCCCTGAAGCGCGGCATTTAAACGATGCCCTGACACTGGCCGAATTGGCCAATGACATTGCCATGGGGACGGCAAACACCCGGGCGGCTGCCGCAGAACGGTTGCGGGTCATCGATCAATTGGTGGATCGCTGCCGCGCGTTGGCGGTGATGGATTTTGAATTTCTTTACGACCATACGCGCGACCTGCTGGCTATTGGTTACGATGTCGGGGAACGGCGCCGTGATCCCGCCTGCTACGACCTGCTGGCATCGGAAGCACGCCTGGCCAGTTTTCTGCTTATTGCACAAGGGCAGGCACCACAAAAACATTGGTTTTCGCTGGGCCGCCTGTTGACGAGCTACGGCGGCGAACTGTGCTTGATTTCATGGAGCGGCTCGATGTTTGAGTATCTCATGCCGCAATTGATCATGCCGGATTTCCCCAACACGCTGCTCAACCAGACCTGCAAAGCGGCCGTCTCCCGCCAAATAGAATATGGTCGCCAGCGCGCCATACCCTGGGGGATATCAGAATCCTGCTTCAACGTCATGGACATGCATCAAGTCTATCAATACCGGGCGTTTGGGGTTCCCGGTCTCGGTTTCAAACGCGGTCTCGGCGATGATTTGGTGATTGCACCCTATGCCAGCGCGCTGGCCCTGACCGTGCTGCCGTGGGCGGCATGTCATAACTTGCAAGCCCTTGCCGCGCAAGGGTTTCTCGGTACTTATGGATTTTACGAAGCCATCGATTACACGCCATCCCGGGTGCCACCGGGCGAGAGTCATGCCATTGTCCGCACCTTTATGGCGCATCATCAAGGCATGAGCCTCCTGGCTTTTGCCCATGTCCTTCTCAATCAGCCGATGCAGCGCCGGTTTTTATCTGATCCCGGCATTCAGGCCACTCAGTTATTGTTGCAGGAGCGTCTGCCCAGGCAAGAGGCCACCTTGCATCCCCATGCCGCTGAAGTCAACGCCGCCGCAAAGGTGTCCAGCGCCGAGACCGCCGCGATTATGCGCGCATACACCAATCCGGATACGTCCATGCCAGAAGTCCACCTTCTGTCTAATGGCCGCTACCACGTCATGATCAACCACGCCGGCAGCGGCTACAGCCATCGTGGTGGTCTCGCCGTGAATCGCTGGCGCGAGGATACCGCCGTAGATAACTGGGGAACCTTCATTTATCTGCGTGATCATCATTCCGGACACTTTTGGTCGACAAGCTATCAACCCACCCGAAGCAAAGCCGATCACTATGAGGCGATTTTCGTCCAGGCGCGGGCGGAATACCGTCGCCGCGATCAGATGATAGAGAGCTATATGGAAGTCGCCGTTGCGCCAGAAGACGATGTGGAGATCCGCCGCGTGACGCTCACCAATATCTCCCCGCGCATTCGTCAGATAGAGTTAACGAGTTATACCGAGATTGTCCTCGCGTCGCCGAATGCCGACCTTGCTCACCGCGCATTTAGCAACCTGTTCGTTCAGACCGAAATTCTGGCAGAGCACAATGCGATTCTCTGTACCCGACGTCGCCGCTCACCGGACGAACAAACGCCTTGGATGTTCCATCTGTTTGCGGCTCCCGGGGTTGCCGCCAGTGCAGCATCTTACGAAACCGATCGCGCACAGTTCATCGGCCGTGGTCGTACCGTCGAGCATCCGCGCGTCTTCGATAGACTACAACAGACTACCTTATCGAATAGCGAGGGTCCCGTATTAGACCCCATTGTGGCCATCCGGCGTATGCTAACGCTTGGCGTAGACGAGTCCGCGACGGTGCAGATCATTTCCGGACTTGCCGATACCCGGGCGGCGGCCATCGCCCTGCTGGAGAAGTATAGCGATCGTCATCTGGTGGAACGTGCTTTTGAAATGGCCTGGTTCCAGAGCCAGGAGGTGCTCCGTCATCTGCGCGCCAGTGAAGCCGATGCCCAGGTGTACGGCCGCCTCGCCAATTCCGTGGTCTACGCCAGCGCCCTGCGCCGGGCCACGCCCAGCGTGATTGCCCGTAATCAGTTAGGGCAGTCCGGCCTGTGGCGCTTCGGGATATCGGGTGATTTGCCGATTGTGCTGCTGCGCGTCAGTCAATTAAACCGCCTTAATCTGGTAAAACAAATACTGCAAGCCCATGCCTATTGGCGACTGCAAGGACTGGCGGCCGATCTGGTGATCGTCAACGAAGATTTCACCAGTTACCGGGCCACGCTACAAGACCAGATTATGGGCTTGATTCACACAGGTCCGGAAGGACAAGTCATCGACAAACCCGGTGGCGTCTTTGTACGCCGCGCCGAAGAACTTTCCGAAGAGGATCGCGTGCTGTTCCAGACCGTCGCGCGCATTATCCTCACCGACAGCACCGACTCCCTGCTGGAGCATGTGGAACGGCGGGTATCCGGGGATCGCTTCCCTGCTCCGCTGAACCCGCGGCCACCCCCCGCCACCGAGATCATACAGCCGCTGCTTCCGCGTGAACGTATTTTTTTCAACGGATTGGGTGGATTCACGACCGATGGACGTGAATACGTCATCAGTCTGGAGCCGGGCCAAAGTACGCCCGCCCCTTGGGTCAATGTGATTGCCAGTCCGCATATCGGCACCGTCATCAGCGAGAGCGGCGGCGCCTATACCTGGGTCGAAAACGCCCATGAATTCCGTCTGACCACATGGCACAACGATCCCCTGAGTGATAGTAGCGGCGAAGCCCTGTATATCCGCGACGAAGACACGGGGGCGTTTTGGTCCCCCTCTCCACTACCCGCCTGCGGTCAGTCCGGATATGTATGCCGCCACGGATTTGGATACACCGTTTTTGAACATTACGAGTCGGGGATCTCTTCAGAAATGACCACCTACGTCGCGATGGACGCGCCGGTGAAATTCGTGGTGGTCAAACTGCGTAACCATTCCAAGCGCCCGCGGCGGCTTTCGCTGACGGCATACTGGGAACTGGTGCTCGGCGAGTGGCGCCATGCCAATATGATGCATATCGTCACCGAAAGCGATCTGCGCAACGGTGCGCTGTATGCCCACAATGACTATGGCCGCGAATGCGGGCATCGGGTCGTTTTCGTTCAGACCAGTGAACAGGAGCGTACAATCACCGGCAACCGCAGCGAGTTTATCGGCCGTAATGGTACGCTTGCCAGGCCTGCGGCACTGTATCGCAACCGTTTATCAGGTAAAACAGGGGCGGGCCTTGATCCCTGCGCCGCCATACAAACGCCGATTCATCTGGCTGAAGGCACGGAGTGCGAGATCGTGTTTGTTTTTGGTACGGCAGCCAGTACCGACGAAGCGCAGCAATATATAGACCGCTTCGCCGGTAGGGAGCGTGCGCGGCAAGCTTTGGCAGGGGTACGGGAATACTGGAACCGGACCTTAGGTACGATATATGTGGAAACCCCGGATCCTGCACTGAACGTATTAGCGAACGGCTGGCTGATTTACCAGACCATCTCCAGCAGACTCTGGGGCCGCAGCGGCTATTACCAGTCGGGCGGGGCTTATGGTTTCCGCGATCAATTACAAGACAGCATGGCGCTGATTCACACCACACCATGGCTGGCCCGGGAGCAACTAATTCGTTGTGCAGAGCGCCAATTCCATCAGGGGGATGTCCAGCACTGGTGGCATCCGCCCCACGGCCAAGGGGTGCGCACCCATATTTCGGATGACTATCTCTGGTTACCCTATGCCACCTGTCGTTTTGTGACGGCCACCGGCGATAGTGGCGTGCTCGACGAAACCATTCATTTTCTCGAAGGCCGCGAGCTGAATCCCGAGGAAGAGTCTTACTACGATCAGCCCCAGCAATCTGCCGAATCCTCCAGCCTCTATGATCATTGCGTGCGGGCGCTCAAAAACGGCTTGCGATTTGGTGCCCATGGCTTGCCGCTGATGGGCTGTGGCGACTGGAATGACGGGATGAATCTGGTCGGTCACGAGGGTCGGGGTGAGAGCGTCTGGCTGGCCTGGTTCCTGATTCAGAATCTGCGGCAGTTTGCCGGGCTCGCGCGCAGCCGGGGGGACAGCGCTATCGTTGATCTTTGTCTGCAACAGGCCGCCGTATTACAGGATAACGTAGAAAAGAATGCCTGGGACGGTGCCTGGTATCGGCGGGCTTATTTTGATGACGGTACGCCCCTTGGTTCTGCTGCGAATGACGAATGCCAAATAGATTCCATCAGCCAGAGTTGGGCCGTCCTTTCCGGTGCGGGTGATCCCTTGCGGGCCCAACAGGCCATGGCGGCGGTGGACAAACATCTGGTGAGTCGCGATGCACAGCTTATCCGGCTGCTTAACCCACCCTTCGACCGGTCAGCACTCGAACCCGGCTATATCAAAGGCTATGTGCCCGGTGTGCGCGAAAACGGTGGGCAATATACCCATGCCGCGGTCTGGACCACCATGGCTTTTGCCCAGATGGGTGACAAAGTGCGGGCCTGGGAATTATTCAACATGCTCATCCCGGTCCATCACGGAAGTAGCGCAGAGTCTATCGCCCGCTATAAGGTAGAACCCTACGTTATCTGCGCCGATATTTATGGCGCCGCACCACACGTCGGGCGTGGTGGCTGGACCTGGTACACCGGCGCAGCGGGCTGGATGTATCGATTAACGATCGAAACCTTGCTGGGCCTATCGCTTGAGGTCGATCACCTGCGCATCACGCCCCGCGTCCCGGCGGACTGGAAATCCTACAAGGTCCACTACCGCTACCGCGACACGCTGTATCATATCACCGTCCATGCTGATAGCACCGCATCAGCGCGGGTAGTGCGCATTACCCTGGATGACACTGAATTGCCGCAAGACAGGATTCCGCTCATGGATGACCACCGCGAGCACGATGTCGATGTCTACCTCGACTAAATAAATGTTTGGGAAACTTACCGTCATCAGCTTTAGGAGGAACGGTGTACCATGATTGCATTTCTCTGGACTTGCTGTTCGTAATCTAACAAGCCGGGCGATACATCATCGGCATCTTCAGCGGTCGCGCCCTGCACGATGTTTCAATCCACGCCCGGTTTATAAGCCGGGCGATACGTCAGAATATACCGGGTACTCCGGTCACTGTGACGTTTCAATCCACGCCCGGTTTATAAGCCGGGCGATACCATAATCAGTAGTGTTTCTAATCACGTGATATTCGTTTCAATCCACGCCCGGTTTATAAGCCGGGCGATACACCTGAGCTTCTGTCAGCACAAAGGTGCCGACAGGTTTCAATCCACGCCCGGTTTATAAGCCGGGCGATACCACCCAACCGACTTCCTTGGGGTCACCCTTGAGCGTTTCAATCCACGCCCGGTTTATAAGCCGGGCGATACGGCTGAGAAATTTGATTATGGTAGGCTGCTTGTTGTTTCAATCCACGCCCGGTTTATAAGCCGGGCGATACGCGAGCCACAAAATACCGACTAACACTGATCAAAGTTTCAATCCACGCCCGGTTTATAAGCCGGGCGATACCCGACTTTGCCAGTTGGATTTATAACCAATTGGAGTTTCAATCCACGCCCGGTTTATAAGCCGGGCGATACAGCGTTGCACCAGAGCACTACTGCTGGCAATGGGGTTTCAATCCACGCCCGGTTTATAAGCCGGGCGATACTTTGATAACTTAGGGAGGATTGTCCAATGATTGAAGTTTCAATCCACGCCCGGTTTATAAGCCGGGCGATACATTGGAGAAAGAGTGGGAGTGGCTTTCGTCCGAAGTTTCAATCCACGCCCGGTTTATAAGCCGGGCGATACCCACCTTTGCAACCTCTGCAAGACTTTGATTCTCTTGTTTCAATCCACGCCCGGTTTATAAGCCGGGCGATACCAAAGAGAATAGTCTCTTGACGCTCATCACCAATCAGTTTCAATCCACGCCCGGTTTATAAGCCGGGCGATACCAATTTTGGCAGCCCATGGGCATTGCTGTGACACGTTTCAATCCACGCCCGGTTTATAAGCCGGGCGATACCGCGGTCTAGGTGCCCTAGTGGTCAAATACAGGGGTTTCAATCCACGCCCGGTTTATAAGCCGGGCGATACCCGTATCGGATATGGCCATCTCGTCGAGCACCAGTTTCAATCCACGCCCGGTTTATAAGCCGGGCGATACCGCATTGTTGCAACAGATTGTTAATGAACATTTTTCTTTGTACATGCCGCGAATGGCAGATAGAGTCGCCTGAAAATCTATACGGACCCCAAGGACTTCTAATAAAAACGATGATATAACAATAAGATACGCGGTGCGCGAAAGGACGGGCTTTGAGACGCCGATCCGGGTTCGCGCATCAAACCATGAGAGGACCATTAAAGTCGATAGATCGGAAGGTTCCATATTGCTTGATGCGCAGTTCGGTGGGTTCTGTGAGGCGATAGAAGCGGAGATTATCCACTGTTTCGTCTATTTCCGCCAGCAGCGTGCGCTCAAAAGCCTCGTACTGCATTTGATTGACCTGACATTCAAAAACAGATTTCTGCACACGCTGACCAACCCGTTCGCAGGCTTTGGCCACGCGGCGCAGGCGCTTGCGCCCCGCCGCCGTTTCGGTAGAGACATCGTAAGTGACGATGATGAGCATGATTACGCCTCCTCAACGGCTCAGGTACGGCAGATACCCAGTGGTTTCCCCGCGGATGGCGCGCGCCATTAGCCGTGCCTGCACAAAAGGTAACAGTCCAATAAGCACCTTCTGCTCCAGGAGGGGATGGGTAACTTCTTCTTGTTTACGCTCCTGCCAGGCCGCGACCACTTTGCGTCGACCTTTATCACCCAGCAGGACGGCGCCACCCTCGCGCGCTTCAAAATCCCCATCGCTGAGTTGCCCTCGGTTCACGAGTGTGAGTGCGAGCCGGTCACAGATGGGAGCACGAAACTCCTCCTGCAAATCCAAGGCTAATGCCGCACGCCCAGGGCGGACCACATGCAAAAATCCCAGTTGCGGATCAAGACCGACGGTTTCCAGCGCGCTGCGACAGTCATTCATCAGCATGGAGTAAAGAAACGACAGCAAGGCATTGATCCGGTCCAATGGTGGACGCCGGGTACGCCCGCTCCACTGAAACTGCTCGCGCATGGCGGGCTTGACGATGCAATTGAACGCCGAGAAATAACTGCGTGCGGCGTCACCTTCTATGCCGCGCAGCGCGTCTACAGTGGACGCTTCGGCGGCAGCACGCAGCGATGCGGCAAGGTGATTGGCAGCCCCGGTGAGCTGCTTAGCGTCGTCCGCCTCTTTCGCCTCACGAGCAGCACGCAGGAGCACGGTTCTGCCGTTACGAATTTTCCCGGCGACGCAGGCGCGCGCCAAGTCTCTGGTGACGTCAACATCGCCCGCTCCTCGGTGCTGGGCCTGACGCAGCAGGATATTTCCGGAAACGGGTCCTTCCAGACGTGCCTTGAAACGCCCAAAACGATCCAATAAGACCAGCGACTTCCCCTCTTCCGCCAAACGGTGCATGAGGGCAGGCGATACCATCACATCGCCAAAGCACACCAGTGTCCCCACATGGTGCAGGGGGACTTGCAGACGCTTCTCATGATCCACATCCACGCGCAAGGTGGTGTTGTCCAAATGCACGTAGGACTGGGGGGTCATGACGTAAAGGGTGTTTTGAATTTGCTGCATGGTGGAATCCCTTTACATCACAGACTGATTTCGTCATCCGGCGAAAACAGGTATTGTTTCAGCCGGTCCATTTGGGTTTGCTGCGCCAGCATCTCCGGCTGGCAAATTTCTCGCAGTGAGCATTCCCGACACCGCGCATCGTTTACTGGCGGTGGGAGGATGCCGGAGGCGAGCATGGCGCGAATCGCGTCGGCGGTCTCTCTGACGAGGGCGCGCAAATCCTCGGTGATGTCCACCTCGCGCCGTCGGTGACTGCTGGCGTGGTAAATGGCGCCTTGGGGTACAGGGCGCCCAAGCATATCTTCCAGACACATAGCCTGGGCGGCAAGCTGAATATCGTCATGGATGCGGCCACGTTTACGACCATGCTTGAACTCTACGGGATATATCCTGCCATCCGGGTGAAACTCTACCAAGTCTGCCTTACCGATCAGACCAAAACGATCTGACCAGAGGGGCAACGCCCGCTCCACCCGCACGCCGCGCTTCACCTCATATCCCGGCGTATCTACCAGATGATGCACCGCCTGCCCGCGCGCCGTATGGACGTTGTCCTCAAATTGCTGCTCCAGATGAATCAACCCGCACTGACGCGGGCAGTAAATCCAGTGCTGGAGGGCAGAGAGGGGAATGGGGTCTTCGGTGGCTTCCATGATCGGGCCCCATCATCTCTCAAACAACAAATCCAACAGCGCCTCACGACTGACGCCGCGATGTGCGGCCACTGCGTCCAGGATGGCAGCCAGTGTTCCCAGGCGAAGTGGATCGTGACGGGGAACCGTAACGTGATGCTCGCCTTGTACCGCACAGGTCAGGCGCATGTGGCTTCCCGTCTGCCGCGTAACGGTATAACCCACACGCCCAAGTCTCTGCACCAACTCAGTGCCGGTGAGGTCACGCGGCAGCCTCATGCCACCAGCACTTCTTCGCGGGTAATATGCAGGCGAATAAGGCTGGGGCACTGCGCATCCTCAAAATGGCAGTGCACCGCATCCCGCACCAGCGCATGTAACGCGGGCAGATCGTCGGCTTCGGTGAAAATGTCCGTACCAACAGCACGGGCTATGAAGCCACCTTCCGGGGCCTCTTCAACGATAAAGTGGATTTCGGACATGGTGCTTTCTCCTCATGTTTTGCGAAGCAGCGTAACCCCTGATGGCATTTCTGTGTCATTCACGAACACTTCGTAATCGGCAAAGCTGCGGGGGACATCGGCGGTGCGTGTTACATGAATGCGCTCAAACAGAGTATGTGCCGGCGCATTTCCCAATTCAGAAGCGTGCCGAAACACATATAAACCCCGCGTGGTCATTTCGCCGCGCGCGGCGGAGCGGTCGTGCTCAAACATTTGAGTAAGTGCCTGCCAAAGCAACTCCAGATCATCTTCGTCGAAACCTGTTTGCCCGGCGAGAAAGCTGGATACGAAGCCGTGTGCCATATAGAGCCCGTAAGGCACCGTAAATTTACGGCCCATGGTACGGTTATCGCCGCTTTGCTTTTCAGCTTCCGCCTCGGTCGCCACCGCCATACGGGTAATGGAGTGCTCCTGCGCGATTATGGGATCGACGGATCGGGCGAAGGTCATTTGCACCGGCCCACGCACCTGGCCGCAGTTGACCCCAGTGGACATGACCGCGCCAAAGGCGCGGACATCGAAGAAATTCAGACACATCCAGTCGCGGGCTTTGTTTACATCCTCACCGCCACCTTTGCGCTTTTTGTCCTTGGTCGCCTTTTTCTCAGAGACTTCGTCTGTCGCAGATTCAGCAGACTCCACATCCAACTTCAGCGCGGAATAAGCGCGCTGGTTTTGCTGGTTAAGGATCGTTTTTTCACGCACATAGATCTCGAAGCGCTTTTCACCCGGCTGTGGGTCACGTACATCCTGATCGCGTGTCATGGTCACGAAATTGCGTATTTTGCGTTTGAGCGATACATCCGTCACTAGACCGTGGCCGGTCTCGGCATCAAGGCGCGGCAGATTTCCGGCATCCGGGTCACCATTGGGATTACCGTCTTTCACGTCAAACAGCAGCACAAAGTCGTAGCGATTACTGAGGCTCATTGGATTTCCTCCGGGGTCTTAGGTTCTGTTTTAGCGAAAAAGGCTTGGCGTTGCTGGTAGTAACCGAGAGCGAAACGCGCCTGATCCGGAAGAGCAAGATGACGCGGCGGGAATGTATCGGCATCGAAGCCATCCATGATCTCACCGATAAGTCGCTCACGGGTGATGGCGAAGCCTGCTGAGAGCTTGCCGAGGTGGGCCTTACTCAGACGCAGCAGCGTCGGAAATACGGCGGCAGGGGTACTGGACGCCGCACCATAATATCGGTCACGAATGGTAGCGTTGAGTTTTCCGGGGCCACCAGCAGCATCCTCCTGGATACGTTCAAGCGTAGCGAACAGCCGTCCCAACCGATAGGCGGGGTTATTGTTGGAGGGGTCGAGCATGGGCGTGAACTCCTTCTCTGCGGTTTTGCGAAAACGGATATGACGGTTGAGGCAGGCCTTGATAACAGCGGCACGTGCATAGGTCGGTTTTTGCTCTGCGCGACAACGCACTACAGCCAGATTGAGCAGCGAGGCCGGATAAGGCAGACCTTCAAGGATAGAGCGCATGACTTCGCCACCAAGGTTAGGTGGGATATTATCGGCCTTATTCAGCAATGCCACACCGGTCAGCAGACGAAACAGCGACAGGTGCTCGGGATCATGCGGTGCATGTACAACGCCCAAATCATCGAAGTGTTGTTTGAGTCGCCCTGCTAACTCGGCGGCGGTAGCGGTTTCCCAAAAGCGGATGCTGATGCGCGCGGCGTTGGGAGCTAAACCCAATACATGGAAATGTGTATCGGGTCCGCCGATACTGAACTGCCCTGACGCTACAGACGCGTACAGCGCCTTGATCGCGTCGGCGTTTTTGTCCGGGTTGTCCTTGGGCGGGTCGCCGAACAGATCGGCCATGGTGTTTTCGAGGTCGTGCGTCTCCTCGGCCCAGAATACCGTGGAGGCGTCACCAACCTGGATGCGTTGACGCGAATCACGAGCCAGCAAGTGGTTGAGCGCCGTGGTGTAGGCAAATACAGCGGCCTTGCCCAGCGGTGCATTCGCGCCCTGCGCCTTGCCGTAGGAACTGAAAGCGTCGAGGTTAAACGACACGATGTTCGCGCCCGAAGTCTGTGCGCCCCACACACCCTTGATCGCAGGATGCAGACGCTCAATGGCGGCAGGTGCGCCGCTGACCAGACACATGCCGTCGGGCACTTCTTCGGCTTGGTTGGCGGTGGCTGCCACCACGGCAGGACGTTGGCAAACCAGCCCCAGATCGCTGTGCAGGCGAAAGCTCATGACCGGATTAGTGGCCTGGATATCGGCGAACGCAGGTGAACCGGCGAACAATTCCGGGTTGAATGCATCGAGAAAAGCCAGCACGGCGCCGATGCCTGCGTCCTCGCGCGCAGCATCTGGCAAGGCTTCAATGCGTGCGCGAAACGCAGCATGCTGTTCGGCAACACGTTCGGGTTTGTCACGCGTGTCGATGCCCAGAGCATATTCCGCCGTGTCCCATAACAGGTTAGCCGCCACGCCCGAGGTTTTCTTGACACCTTGAGGCACCAGAAAACGCTGGCCGACTTTCTTCTTGCCCTCTCCGCTGCGGGTGTCCGTGATGTTGATTAGTCTCCCATCCTCATCAATGTCCAGCACGAAGGGAATTTCCTTGTCTTCCAACCCAAAGCTCGGCAGGCGTTTGGATGGATCCGGGTCCATTTGCTTTCGGCGATAATAAGCATCGAGTGTTTGCAGAATCATCCTCGTACCTCCGCACTGTCCCAGTCAGGAACCTGAACCACACCGTGCTGCATCTGTGCACGAAAAAAACGTGGTTGCGGGTCAGCCGGATTGGAAAAATCCAGATCGTGCAGCATGAAACCCAAGTCGCGGGAGTCATCGACAGGCTGGGGTTCGGTGGCTGTATCGTTAACGAGCCGGAAATGTGCTGCGAACTCGCGGGTGCCGAGATAAGGCTGATTGACGCATTGGCCCTTGGCGGCGCGGCGCTCGAACATCTCGTAATATTTCATCGCGCTGCCACCGGGGTCGTGCGCGGGGAGAAACTGCAGATCGGCATGCACCCGGTAAGCCACGTCACGCAAGAACAACCCGGCACGCTGCTGACGCTCATCCTCAATATAAAGGGCGAGATCGCCGTGGCCATTTTTCATGGCCGTCTCTGCATTGCGTGTGGATACTACGCTAGCCACCTCGTTGCGGCGTAGATTGATCCAGCGGATGGGTTTGAGCACTTCGATCTTACGCACCTGCCAGCGGATTGCCGGTTTCCACAAAATCGCCTCGAAACAGGCACGGGCGGCGGACGGCGTCATCACGTCGTAGCTCACTCTTTCCACCTTCATTTCCGGGCGGGTGAAGCAGGCCCAGGGGCCGGAGAGTTCCAGACAAAAGGTTTTCAAGTGCTTCTCCTTTGCGTCAGATGACCAGTATCTGAGCATGGCCGACCTTACCGTACTCTCTGATTTTGCGGTCAGCCGTGACTAGACGCAGACCATGAATGCGGGCCGCTGCAATGAGGAAACGGTCGGCAGGATCCCCGTGTGGACTGTCGGGGAGCTGGGTGCTCTCCAATGCTGTTTCTGCATCCAGCAGCAGCAGGCGCAAACCCGGCATACCGAGGGCGCGCTGTATCCATTCGCCGGCCGGTGCGGAAAGGCTGATTTTTTCTTTGGCGCAGAGCATTCCTATCTCCCACACGCTGATGGCGGAAACGTAGAGGCGGTTATCCAGTCTGGCCTGGTCAATGGCAGCCAGTACGGCAACTGGTAATTGCCTCGTGCTGCCTTCTGCGTACCAGACCCAAACGTGCGTATCGAGTAGTAAAGCGTCGCTCATTTTTTGCCATCGCCAGCTCGCAAGCCGGCGTAGAGATCATCTTCATCGCCACTTTCCGCTGACCACACCTCGTCCAGCGGAGCGACGATATCCCCATGGATCGTGACGGTGCCCTTCATATAACCAAACATGCTTTTTGGCGTTTCATCAACGATAGGGACCAATTTGACCAGTGGTTTGCCGCGCTTGCTGATGACCAACGGCTCATGCGTTGTAGCGACTTCGTCAATCAGTTTCAGACATTTGGCTTTGAATTCGGAGGCATTAATATTCATGACCCACTCCATATGACCACTATAGATGGTCATCTTAGACCGCTCTGTGCCGAGGAGCAAATGGCAACGAGCTGGCCTCAGGTGATGAGCAGGCCTGCCTGCATCGGTTTACCCTCAGGAAGCAATCCAATCTGCGCGTCGTAAAGCCAATCGCTCAACTGCACGAAGAGCCCTGGCATAATTTCTTCGATATCGCCTTGCCCGAGCAGTTGCATGGCTTGCGAGCGATGCAGATTGACGGTATAGCGCTGCAGTTTGCGCATGAGCCAGCGCTGCGGGCCTTCTTTGCGCAAGGTAGCCAGCCACTTATCGATGCTGCCATCCTGTCCGTCACTACCGAGGTAGCGCACAATAATGGGGGCGCTATCCTCGTCTTCAATGAGGCGGAATTTTTCAGCAGCACTACGGAAATTAACGGCCAGTTCGCGGCCATCCAGCGTATTTCCGGCCATACACAACTCGTCGCAAATACTCTTTTTGTCGAGTTCGCAAGCATGATACAGGTGCTGGAAATAGCTGGCGAAGCGTTCTCGCGCCAGCGGCTGTCCGGTAACGCTATACAGGACGTTGCGACAGGCATCCTCACCACGACGCAACAATCCCGGTGGAGCAGGCTTGGGAGGCACAAAAACGACCACTTCGCCTTTCCCGGCTAACCGACCTTCGCGGTTGCAGCGACCTGCCGCCTGGGCAATGGAATCCAATCCGGCCAGAGCGCGATAGACCACAGGAAAATCCACGTCCACACCCGCTTCGACCAATTGCGTACTCACCACGCGCGTGGGGATACCCGCCTGTAAGCGCCTTTTGATGTCAGCGATGACCTCCGAACGATGCGCGCCGCACATCAGCGCAGATAAATGCAGTGTGCCCTGGTCGTACTTCTGCATCTGCTCCCACAACGCGTGAGCGTCCTTACGGGTGTTGACGATAGCAAGCGCGGAATCGTGTTCGGCAATGTCGCCCGCAAGCGTCGGCCAGTCGGTACTGGCGTGCCAATTGGGAGGTAAACGCACACGAACACGCTCCAATGCAGCGTAGAGGGCGTCAGGATCATCCATGAGCTCGCGCACATTCTCCAGGCCACGCAGATTTTTGCTCGCATCAAAGTATTCGCGGGTACTCAAGGCAGGTTGGGTGGCAGTGGATAGAACGACACTCACTCCGTAATGCTGCGTCAGCAGGTTAAGCGCGTCGAGCATGGGTTGCAGGAATTCCGGCGGTAGCAATTGCGCTTCGTCGAGGATGACGATGCTGTCCACCAGATTGTGCAATTTGCGGCAGCGCGAGGTGCGCGCGGCAAATAGGGACTCGAAAAACTGCACATTGGTGGTGACAATAATGGGTGCGTCCCAGTTTTCACAGGCCAGGCGCGAAGCGTGGTTTTCCCGCTCGGGATCAGATTCAGCGTTGCTGTGATGTTCGATCACCGCCTCGCCGAAAATGCTGCGGAAGGTGTCAGCGGTCTGCTCAATAATGCTGGTGTATGGGATGACGTGAATCACCCGACACTTGCCGTGAATGCGCGCATGTTCCAGTCCGAAGGCCATGCCCGAAAGCGTTTTGCCGCCACCGGTGGGAACGGTGAGGGAGAATAAACCGGGAGCCAGCGTGGCCTTTTCGCGGCACTGGCGCAGTATATCGGCGCGCAACGTGTTGACAAGGGTGGGTGCTGCGCTGGTGACGACTTTAGCCATGTGGGCGTCAAACCGCGTCGCAAGTTCAGAGAGTGTGGGCCATTGGTTACGCCGCGCAAATTTGTCCGGCTCCATGTAACGCTCGGTATCCAGGAAATCTGCGTCGACCAGGGCTGAAAACAACATGCGTACCCAGAGCGCGAAGCCATTTTTGCCGCCGGGAATGGTGCGCAAATCAGGCTTGAAATCACCCGTATCGAGCAAAGCCGCAGGCGGGTTCGCCGCCAGAGACTCCGCCAACTCTGCACGGCTGTCAGTGCTGGCGAGGCGCACCTCCAAGCCACCGAACCAATCTGCCAGTCCGGCATGATGTCCGGCGATAATATACGCCAACACGCGCCCGGCGTTGCCGAAGCGTTCCGTCGCCAGCATGGCTCCCGCGGTCGAATGCGGAGCCTTACCGCCCACTTCACCCTTGATATGCGCATCCGCCTCGAAGCCACTGGCCTGACGGATATAGTGCTGAAAACGCGGACGGTATTTGCCAAGATCGTGCCAACGTCCAGCCAAACGCGCCCAATCGGGGCCATAACGCTCTGCAAAACCCGTAGCCAGCGCACCCACTCCAGAGAGATGTTCGACGAGATCGTGCGGATCCCGCCACGCGCCCTCTGCATCCCGCGCAGCATGGGCTATGGCTGAGGGATTCACGGACTCTCCTAACCCTCCCCCTCATCCCCATCCTCGCCCGCATGCCGCTCGCCCTTCAGGGCAATACTCAGATTCTTCAGCTTGCGATAGAGATGCGTGCGCTCCAGCCCCACCACTTCCGCCGTCCGCGCGATATTCCACTCGTTACGCGCCAGATGGTATTCGAGGAAGGCACGCTCAAAACGCTCCCGAGCGCGCTTCAGGGTACCGCCAAAATCTTCCCCGTCGAAATTACTGTTGACGAGGACGAGGCGATTATCCAGTCCCAACGCGCCCTCCACCTCTTCCGCACTGACCTCCGGCCCTTCCGCCAGAATCAGCAAGCGCTCCACCAGATTCTGCAATTCGCGGACGTTGCCCGGCCAGGGATAATGGTGCAGCACATCCAGGGTTTCCGGAGCAAAGTGACGCGCCGCCAAGCCATCGCGGGCGCCATAAAAGCGTACAAACTCTTCTATCAGCGCCGGGATATCCGCACTCCGCGCGGACAGCGGCGGCACCTTCAGGGGCAGGGCACTGAGCCGGTAGTAGAGATCGCTGCGAAACTGCCCGCTCTGCACTGCCAGTGCCAAATCCTGTGCGCTGCCGGCGATCACCCGTACATCCACGGGCACGGGCGTCGTCCCACCCACCCGGATGATGCGCCGCTCCTGCAAGGCCGAGAACAACCGCGCCTGGGTTTCCAGGTCCATATCGGCAATTTCGTCGATGAAGAGCGTGCCGCCATGGGCCACTTCCAGACGCCCGCGGGTTAGTTTGCCATGATCTTCATTGCCGAAGAGCTCGATGGCGACATTGGGGCGAGCGATGGCGGCGGCCCGCAGATCCACGAAAGGCCCCTGTGCCCGTCGGCTTTGCCGGTGCAGATAACGCGCGGCCACTTCCTTACCGCTACCCGGCTCGCCCAGCAGCAACGCCCAGGAATCCACCGCTGCCACTCGCTGCAACTGCTCGCGAAATTGGCGGATCGCCGGACTCTCGCCGCTCGGCCGCTCTACCCAGCCGGCCTGCGCGCGCAAGTCGCGGTTCTCGCGCTGCAAGCGACTGGATTCCAGGGCATGGGTGACGGTAAGCAGGGTCTTGTCCAGCGACAGCGGCTTTTCGATAAAGTCATAGGCGCCCAGCTTGGTCGCCTGCACCGCCGTTTCGATGGTGGCGTGCCCGGACATCATTACCACCGGCTGCTCCAGACCCGCTTCGGCCCAGCGCCGCAAGAGGCTGACGCCGTCCTCACCCGGCATCCAGATATCGAGAAGGACGAGGTCCACCATCTGATCGCGCAGCAGCACTTCGGCGGCTTCCGCACTCCCCGCGGTTTGCACGTTGTAGCCTTCATCCTCCAGAATTTCTGCCAGTGTCGCGCAGATATCGGGTTCGTCATCCACCACCAGAATATTCAATCGTGCCTCTTCCATGCCGCCTCCTGAACGCTTGCTTCAACCCAACGGAAAATCAATAACGATACGTGCCCCGCCCTGCAACCCCTGATTATCCGCAACAATCTGTCCGCCATGCTCCTCAACGATACGCCGGACGATGGCGAGACCCAGCCCCGAACCCTTCACCTTGCTGGTGACATAGGGCTCAAAAACCCGCGCCAGCAACTGGGCCGGGAAACCGGGGCCGTCGTCCAACACACTCAACTCTAGCATCTTTGCCGGGTCGGAGTCGGTCAGGCGGGTGCGAATCAGGATATGTTTACCTTCCGGAGTTTCTGAATCCCCCTGCAGGGCATCCATGGCGTTGCGCAGGAGATTATTGAGAATCTGGCGCAGCCGATGCACATCCGCCCGCAGGAGGGGCAGGCCCGCACCCAACTCGGCCCGAATCTCCACGCCATTCTCTTGCCCGCGATACAGATCGAGCACATCCAGAATCAGCGTGTTCAGGTCGAGAAGGCGCAACTCCAGTTGCGGCTGCCGGGCGTACTCCGAGAAGGCGTCCACCATCACCTTGAGGGCATCCACCTGATGGATAATAGTGCGGGTGGCACGATCCAGGGTCTCGCCTTCATCGCCAAGACGTTCCAGATATTTGCGCCGCAACCGCTCGGCGGAGAGTTGAATGGGGGTGAGCGGGTTCTTGATCTCGTGGGCCAGGCGCCGCGCCACCTCGCTCCAGGCGGCGCTACGCTGGGCGGCGACCAGCGTACTGATATCATCAAAAACCAGTACGAAACCCCGACTACCGGCATCATCCGCAAAGTGTGCGCCATGCACGATAATGGTCTGTGGCCCGTCGGAGCGCTCGATCTGCAACTCTTTTTGCATTCCGTTACGAGGGTGTTCCACCCAGTCCGCCACCAGCGTCCACAGGGGCTCCAGCGCGGTGCCATCATGCAATATATCCAGGGCGCTGCCCCTGGGCAAATCTTCCTGGAGAATATGGGTCGCCGCGGCGTTGACCTCAGCCAAATGGTTTTCGCCATCAAAGGTCAGGATGCCGCTGGAAATCTGTCCGAGCACGGTCTCCAGATACAGCCGCCGCTGCTCCGCCTGCTCCTGCGCCGCCGCCGCCTGCTGCTTGGCCCGCGCCAGTTGCCGGGTCATATTGTTGAACGAATGTATCAGGACACCCAACTCGTCGTGACTCGCCACCGTCTGCAAGGGAATAAACTCACCGCGCGCCACCGCCTGGGTGCCCGCCGCCAGTCGTGCGATAGGTGCCGTCAGTCGGCGCGCCAGGTGCAAGCCTATCCATACCGCCGACAATACGGCCAGCAGCAAGGCCACCGCCAGGCTGAGCTGAAAGGCCGTCTTCATCGGTTCGCGCATCAGCATCAACTGGTGGTAGCGGGTATAAGCCACCTGCACCGCATCTGCCGCCTGCGTCAACTGCTCGGGGATAGGCTGCTCCACATAAAGAATATGACCGCCCTGTCCCAGATGCGGACTCAGTACCGGGATCAGCACCTTCACCAGCAAAGCGCCGTTGGCCTCCGGCTCAATAGAGGCGGTCGGGTGGTTCTCTTCCATGGCGAGGATTTCCCGGCGCGGCAGGCGCGGTGCCAGACTCAGGTTATCGCTGCTGGTGGCGATAATCCGGTTATCGCCGGAAAAGAGCGTGACGCTGCCCAGATGATACTGATCGCGTAAGGCGATCACGGTGATTACGGCGTTGCTGTCAGACTCCCCCACCAGGGCCTGAGCGATGCTCTCGGCCGCCAGCAGGGTGGAATTGCGGTAACGGTCCACACCTGCCTTCGCCACGTTCAACGCCTGATCCAGCGCACTTTGCACCGCGCTGCTGAACCACGAGTCCACGCCCCGATTCAGATATTGCCAGGAAAAACCGAAGACGATGGCCGCCGGCAGAAAACTGAGCAGGGTAATAATCACCACCAGGCGGGTGGCCAACTGACTGCCCACTTCGCCGCGCCGTAGACGCAAGAGCAGCGCCACCACCGAAACCAGCACCAGAATGACCAGAAAGAGGACGATTCCTGCGGAAATCACCAGCATCGGCACAAAATAGTGGCTCAGCGGCCCTCCGGCGCTGGTGAAAAAGTTGACCCCCAGAAAGGCGACGATAGCCAGCAGGAGCAGGGCAGCGCCCCAGCGCGGTCCCACCCGCTGCCGCTCCGGGGTGGCGCCGGCGCTCAAGGCGCGCAGCCAGCTTCTTAGTGCGAAAGGGGCGCGCTGACGATCCATGGGGACTCCCGTTTCCAGTGACCCAGCAGAGCACGCAAACGCAACGGCAGGGGTAAGGCCCGAACGTCAATATATACCCGCACCGCCAACGCGTCGTCCTGGCTCATGCGGCCTTCTCCAGCAAGGCATAGTAAAAACCATCCATTGCGTCCTGACCGGGCAGACGTTGCCCCGTCAGCGGGTGCACGGAACGGTGCGCATCAGAATGACGCTGGAGAAAGGCGATGATCTGTTCCTCGTTCTCCTCGGGCAGCACCGAGCAGGTGGCATAGAGCAGCCGACCGCCGGGGCGCAGACAGGGCCACAGGCCCTCCAGCAGACGCGCCTGTTGCGCCACGGCCTCGGCCACCTCTTCCGGCTGGCGGCGCAGACGGATGTCAGGGTGGCGACGGATGACCCCGGTGCCGGTACAGGGCGCATCCAGGAGGATGGCGTCATAGAACTCGCCATTCCACCATGTGGCGCTTTCTGCGGCATCGGCCGCCTGCAAATGTACCGTACCGCCTTGTCTTTCCAGTGCCTCGCGCACCCGTTTCAGGCGTTCTGCGGAGCGGTCCAGGGCATCCAGGCGCGTCGCCCCCAGTGCCCACAGGTGGGCGGTCTTGCCGCCAGGAGCCGCACAGGCGTCGAGAATCCGTTCCCCCTCCTGGGGCGCGAGAATGTGGGCGGCCATTTGTGCCGCTCCGTCCTGCACCGCCACCCAACCGGCATCCCAGCCCGGCAGGATCGTTACCGGCACGCTGGCGGGCAAACACAATGCCGCCTCACTCCACGCCACGCCTTTCGCTTCAAGGCCTTGTTCTGCCAGCAATTGCCGATAGTCGCCGGGATCCACCCGTTGCGTATTCACGCGCAGCCAGAGGGGCGGCGCAGCGTTATTGGCCGCGGCAATGGCGGGCCAGTCTTGGGGATAGGCAGCGCGTAAACGCGCCGCCAGCCAGGCCGGATGCCCGAGGTCGCGATCGACCAGCGCCATATCCAAAACCCCCCGCTCACGCAGATAACGACGCAGAACGGCGTTTATCAGGCCGCGCGCCCAGGGCTTTTTCAGTGCCTCCGTCATCGCAACCCAATCATTGACTACGGCGAAGGCGGGCCGTTGCCCATGGCGCAACTCAAACAGAGCCAAACTGAGCAGGAAGCGTAAGTCGCTATCTTCCTCGCGCCAGTCTTTGCGCAACAGTTTTGCGGCCAGGGCCTGCACGGGCAGGTACTCGCGCAGCGTGCCCAGAACCAGCCATTGCACGGTCGCGCGATCGGCGCCTGTCAACGGTACCGGCAGCAGGGCGGCATCCACCGTCTGCCCACTATCCACGCCCTGCAACACGTCGATGGCCGTCTTGCGCACCGCCACACCCGATGTGCTTCTCCCCCCTTCAGTTTCTGGCCGCGTTTCCTTCATCCCAGTACTTCACCGATTTGCGGACGATAACCGCGGACGAAATCACTGCCACTGAGCGCACCCTTGCCTGCGGGTTGCACCGCCAGCAACTGCAATTGATCCTCGCCACAGGCCACCACTATCCCGTCTTTTCCCACGGCGCTGATAGTGCCGGGCGCCTGATCATCCCGGACAGCCAGTACCTGCGTCTGCCAGACCCGCAAGCCTTTGTCGCGAAAAAGGGTATGGGCGACCGGGCTGGGATTGAAAGCCCGCACCAGACGCTCCAGCGTCGCCGCGGGGAATCGCCAGTCGATGCGTGCCTCTTCCTTCTTCAGCTTGCGGGCATAGGTCGCGAGCGCGGGGTCCTGGGGCACGGGTTTGAGCCGATTCGCCCAGAGCCCGTCCAGAGCCCGGCGCAAGGCGACGCTGCCCAACCGCGCCAAACGGTCATGGAGGCTGGCCGCCGTGTCATCGGGCGCAATGGGCACGCGCTCCGCCCACAGCACCGGACCGGAGTCGAGCCCGGCTTCCATCTGCATGATGGCGACACCGCTTTCTTTGTCGCCCGCCGCGATGGCCCGGGCGATGGGCGCCGCGCCACGCCAGGCGGGCAGGAGACTGGCATGGACATTGATGGCGCCGCGCGTCGGCAGATCAAGAACCACCTGCGGCAAAATCTGTCCATAGGCCACGACGATCAGCAAATCCGGCGCCAGGCTCCGGAGCAGATCCAGAGCCTCGCCCGTTTTACACGATTCCGGCTGAAAAACGGGAATGCCTGCGGCCACAGCCTCCTGCTTCACCGGGCTGGCCTGCAACGCCCGCCCCCGGCCTGCCGGACGATCCGGCTGGGTAAATACGCCGACGACTTCTTCCGGCCCTTGCAGCAATTCGGCCAGAATGAGGCGCGCGAACTCCGGTGTCCCGGCAAAAACAATGCGCTGTTTTCTAGTCACCGAGCCGCACCCTTTTGTTCGCCTTACGGCGAATCAGGTTTTGCTTGAGGCGGGACAGATGATCGACAAAAAGGGTACCGTTGAGATGGTCAATCTCATGCTGCAGGCAAACCGCCAACAACCCATCGGCCTCCAATTCAATGGTCCTGCCCTGCACCGTGGTCGCGCGCACCGTCACTTTTTCGGCGCGCCGCACCGTCTCCACCACACCGGGTACCGACAGACAGCCTTCCTTCATCTCTTCTTCACCCATGCTCGCGATAATTTCCGGATTCACCAAGGTCAGCAGATCATTGCGATTTTCTGAAACATCCACGACAATCAGCCGGTGACCAGCGGCCACCTGCGGCGCGGCCAGACCGATACCGGGTGCATCGTACATGGTTTCCGCCATATCGTCGGCCAGTTGCTGTATCTGTTTGTCCACCCGGACTATGGGCTGGGCCATGCCCTTGAGGCGGACATCGGGGAACTCCAATATTTTCAAGAGGGGCATTTCGTCACCAATTATTACCATCCGGCAAAAATCGTATCTTGAACTAATACTATTCCTTGCGGAAGTCCGGAGGAGATCATTCATGCGGAAGTACATCTGGCGCAACACCCTATTTTGTCTTGGCCTCAGCGCCATGGCCCCGGTGATGGGGCAAACTGCGCCGTCTGGCATACAACTACGTAGCGAACAAAGTTACACCGTCAAATCCGGAGACACCCTCTGGGGAATCGCCGCACATTTCTTGCGGCATCCCTGGCAATGGCCGCAGATCTGGCATAAGAATCCCTACATCCATAATCCCAATCTCATTTATCCCGGTGATCGCATCGTGCTCACCCATGGGGCCAACGGCCAGCCCGAACTTCGTGTAGAAAGATCTTATGGTTCTCATGCAGCAGGTTCTTCGGTCGTCGAACTTCATCCACAAATGACGGTAGAACCCTTGTCCACCGTGGCTACCGGCGAAGTGATGCCCTTCCTCGGCACGCCGGGGTTTATCGCCAGCAAAAAAGCTTACGATGCATTACCTTATCTGGCGGCCAGTGCCAGCAGCGGCCAGATCGTCTACACCGTGGGCGACAAGCTGTATGCTTCCGGTCTGAAACGGGTCCCGGTGGGCACCCGCTATGGTATCGTCGCTCTTGGGCCGGAACTGCGCCGTCCCGGCGTCGAGAAGCCGCTCGGTTATGCGCTCTACGACCTGGGCAGCATCATCGTACGCAGTAACAGTTCCCACGCCGCCGTCGAGATCGCCGATGCCCGCAGGGAAATCTCGCTGGGCGATCGCCTGATCCCCGAAGCGAGCGCCAAGGTACCTCGTTATTTCCCCAGCGCCCCCGCCCACCCGGTAAGCGCTCGGATCATCGCCAAAATGAGTGACTACCCCGAACTCCTGGTGGGTCAGGCCGTTATCGTGGATCAAGGCCGGGAAGCCGGATTGAGCGATGGTAATCTGCTGCGGATTGAAAGGACCAGGGGAGACACGAAAAATGCCGTGACTGGCAAATCCTTCGCTCTGCCGCCTCAGAAAGTGGGCGAAGTGATGGTGTTTCGGGTATTCCCCACGGTCTCCTACGCCGTGATTACCATGGCAACGCATGGCATCTTGGTGGGTGACAAGCTGGTTAGCCCGCGCCCGGTAACCGCCAGCGACAGCTCCGCAGGAAACGGGTGACAGACCGGGCCTGGCTCGCCCTCAGCCGTATCCCCGGCCTCGGCCCGCTTCGCCAGCGTGCCCTGCTCGAACGTTTTGGTGCGGTGGAGCGCTGCTTTCAAACCGGGGCTGGGGCCTTGCAGGACCTCGGCCTGCAAACGGGACAAATCGCCGCCTTGCAGAAGGCACCCGAGGACATTCTCACGCCTGCAGACCAGCGCTGGCTGGAAAGTCCCGACACCGACCTCTGCCGCTGGGCCGACGCCGATTACCCGCCCTTGTTGCGCCATATCCCTGACCCGCCCCTGCTGCTCTATTTACGCGGACAGCGCGCCCGTCTGAACCAGGCCATGCTGGCTATCGTCGGCAGTCGCAGTGCCACGGCCACCGGTATCGCCACCGCCGAAGCTTTTGCCAAGAACCTGGGTGAAGCGGGACTCATCATCTGTAGCGGCCTGGCCCTCGGCATTGATGCCGCCGCCCATCGTGGTGCCCTTCACAGCGGCACCGTCGCCGTACTCGGTACCGGTGCCGACCTTATCTACCCGCGTAGTCATCTGCAACTCGCCCGTCAGATTACCGAACAGGGCCTCATCATCAGCGAACAGCCGCCCGATACCGGTCCGCGCAGTGGTCTGTTCCCCCGCCGCAACCGCATCATCAGCGGCCTCAGTCTTGGCGTATTGGTGGTCGAAGCGGCTGACGGCAGCGGTTCACTGATTACCGCACGACTGGCACTGGAGCAGGGTCGTGAAGTCTTTGCCATCCCCGGCTCCATCCATTCGCCGTTGTCGCGCGGCCCGCACCGCCTCATCCGCGACGGCGCCAAACTGGTCGAAAGCGCCGAAGACGTCCTCAGCGAACTCGGCCCGCTGTACGCCGTGCTGCGCGGCAGTCAGGCCGCAGCAGACTGGCGGCCGGAAGATTCAACACAAGCTAAAGTTTGGGCCGCCATGGATTTCGACCCTCTCGCCCCGGAACAGATCGCCAGCCGCTGCGGATTGACGCTGACCGAGCTTTCGGCCATCCTCTTGGACATGGAATTACAAGGTTACCTCGCGGCCTGTCCCGGCGGTCGTTTCTGTCGCCTCCCACCGGCTTCCTAAGGCCACGGTATGGAAGACGTCATAGACATCATTAGTTATTTGCTCGACCATCTCGACGACGAAGACGACGAGATGGTCGAGGAGCGTTTGCGCGCCGTCGGTTTCCCGGACGACGATATTCAGCGCGCCCTCGACTGGATGGAAGGCTTCGCGGTAGAAGCGCAAGAGGACACCAGCCCCCGTTCACTGCGCGCCTACCATCCCTACGAACAGCAAAATCTTTCTGTGGCTGCCCGCGGGCAACTCCATGACTGGGAGCGGCTTGGTGTCATCAACGGCGCCATGCGTGAGCGCATTATCGATCGCCTGCTCGCCCTTGGTCTGGACGATACCGATCTGGAAACACTCGACTGGGTGACCTTTATGGTGATGGCCAATGATCCCGGTCCGGAGGCCTTCTGGGTCGATGCCTTACTGGGCGCCGACGGCGCACGGATTCTTCACTGACCCATGGCATATCAGCTCGTTATCGTTGAATCGCCGGCTAAAGCCAAAACCATCCAGAAGTATTTGGGGGATGACTTTCAAGTGCTCGCTTCCTACGGCCATGTGCGCGATTTGCAGCCCAAAGAAGGTGCTGTAGATACCGAACATGATTTCGCCATGCGCTACGCTGCCATCGAGCGCAACGAGCGACATGTGGACGCCATCGCCAAGGCCCTGCGTGGCGCCGACAAGCTCTGGCTCGCTACCGATCCGGATCGCGAAGGCGAGGCCATCTCCTGGCATCTGGTGGAGCTGCTGCGCGAGCGTCACCTGCTCGGCAACAAGCCCGCGCAACGTGTCGTCTTCCACGAAATCACCAAAAAAGCCGTGCAGGAAGCTATCGCCACCCCCCGCGAAATCGCCATGGATCTGGTCAACGCCCAGCAAGCGCGCCGCGCCCTCGATTATCTGGTGGGCTTCAATCTGTCGCCGCTGCTCTGGCGCAAGGTGCGTCCGGGCCTCTCGGCGGGCCGGGTACAAAGTGCTGCGCTGCGCCTGATCTGTGAGCGCGAAAATGAAATAGAAGCCTTTGTCAGCCGCGAATACTGGACCATCGCCAGTCGTCTGCAGCAGGCCGGCAGCGAATTCACCGGTCGCCTGACCCACTGGCAGACGAAAAAGCTCGAACAGTTCGACGTCACCAATAGTGATCAGGCCGAGGCCATCCGCAGCGGCATGGAAGATGATCTCAGCCGCCAGGCGCTACGGGTCCGGGAAGTGGAGCGCAAGAGCCGGCAACGCCAGCCTGCCGCGCCCTTCACCACGTCCACCTTGCAGCAGGAAGCCTCGCGCAAGCTCGGCTTCAACGCCAGCCGGACCATGCGCGTCGCCCAGCAACTCTACGAAGGCATCAATATCGGCAACGAGACTGTGGGCCTCATCAGCTACATGCGTACCGACGCCGTCAACCTCGCCGAAGAGGCCATCGCTTCCATCCGTGACTTTATCGGCAGCCACTACGGCAGCGAATTCGTCCCCGAGACCCCGCGCCGCTACAAGACCAAGACCAAAAACGCCCAGGAAGCGCACGAAGCCATCCGTCCCACGGACATCGCCCGCAGCCCGGAGGCCTTGCAGGGCGTGCTCGAACGCGATCTCTGGCGCCTTTATGATCTGATCTGGAAGCGCAGCGTCGCCTGCCAAATGGCGCCTGCGCGTATGGACCTGGTCGCCGTCGATATGGACGCCGGCACCCATTGGACCCTGCGTGCCAACGGCTCCACCGTCACCTTTCCCGGCTTCATGGCCGTCTATCAGGAAGGCAAAGATGACGGTGACGAGGACGAAGGCAACCGTATTCTGCCGCCCCTTGATACCGGCGATGAACCGCAGGTGCTTGGCATTGATTCCGAGCAGCACTTTACCGACCCTCCCCCCCGTTATAGCGATGCCACCCTGGTTAAAACCCTGGAAGCCTATGGCATCGGTCGTCCATCCACCTATGCCAGCATTATTCAGACCCTGCAGAACCGCGAATATGTCGCCGTCGAGCAGCGCCGCTTCCGCCCCACCGATCTCGGACGGGTGGTCGGTCGTTTTCTGACCAATCATTTCGAGCGCTATGTGGATTACGGCTTCACCGCCAGCATGGAAGACGAACTGGACGCCATTTCCCGGGGTGAGAAGCAGTGGCAGCCGGTGCTCAGCGCGTTCTGGGGACCCTTTCGCGCACTCCTTGACGAAAAAGCCAACGTCAGCCGCACCGAAGCCACCAGTGAAGCACTGGATGAGGCCTGTCCACAATGTGGCAAACCCTTATTCCTGCGCCTCGGTCGTCATGGCCGTTTTGTGGCCTGTTCGGGGTACCCCGAATGTAATTATACCCGCCCGGTGGACGGTCCTCGCGAACCCGCCGAACCCGTAGGTCGCGACTGCCCGGACTGCGGTAAGCCGCTGGTCTATAAAACCGGGCGTTATGGCCGGTTTATCTCGTGCAGTGGCTATCCCGAATGTAAGCACATTGAGCCGCTAACCCAGCCTAAATCCTCAGGAGTCATTTGCCCCCAGTGCGGTGAAGGCGAACTGGTGGAAAAACGCAGCCGTTACGGCAAAATCTTCTACTCCTGCAACACTTACCCCAAATGCAGCTATGCGGTCTGGGGACCCCCGATAGCACGCGCCTGTCCCCGCTGCGCCTGGCCGATAATGATCGAAAAAAGCGGCAAGCGCCTTGGTGAACAACTCGCCTGCCCCCAGAGCGAATGCGCTTTTCACTTCCCGGTGAACGCCAGCGACGCGGAAATTGCCGCCATGCTGCCCGACTACACTCCGCCGCCGCCCCGCGAAAAGCGCGCGCCGCCGGCCAAGAAGGCGGCTCCTGCCCGTAAAGCGACGGCGAAAAGCACCAGGAAAACGGCCGTGAAAACGGCGGCTGCTGCCAACAAGCCGGCAAAGGCGGAAACAACGTCCGCGGTGGTAAAAAAACCAGGCAAAGCCAAGACCCCGGCGGCAAAGAAAACCACGTCGTCCAAAAGTACGGCCTCATCAGCCAGCGAATCGGCCACGCCCGCGCCACGGAAGCGCGCTGTAAAGAACGTCGCCAACTCATGACCTACGTTGTTACCGAAAATTGCATCCAGTGTAAATATACCGACTGTGCCGAAGTCTGTCCGGTCGAGTGCTTTCATGAAGGACCGAATTTTCTCGTCATTGATCCTGACGAGTGTATCGACTGCGCCGCCTGCGTACCCGAGTGTCCTGCCGACGCTATTTTCGCCGACGATGAACTCCCTGCTGATCAACGCGACTTCACTGCCATTAATGCGGAACTCAGCATAGACTGGCCGGTCATCCTCCGCAAAAAGGCAGCATTACCCGATGCCGAAACCTGGAATGGTAAGGGCGACAAGCGCCCTTTGCTGCGGCGCTCATGACGCGCGCACTTCGATGTTTCACGTGAAACATGGCTAATCCCCGTTCCCCCGGCACGGAAACCAGCGCGCCTTTACGCGTGTCCGGAGGCGTTTTCACCCTCTCCATCCTCCATCTGGAAAGCAATAACCCCCAACAACTGGCGCAACGTATCGCCGAAGAGCATCAACGCCACCCCGCCGCTGCCGATTTCCATCGCCATGCGCCGGTGGTCCTGGATCTGAGCGCCATACCCGAAGAAGCGCCTTTGGCTCTCACCGAAATCTTGAATGTATTGCGCGCCGCCGACTGGTTCCCTGTCGGTTTACGCAATGCCGCTCCCCGTCATCAGGCATTGGCGCAGGATCTGAACCTGCCTGTTTTGCGGGGCCAGGATCGTAATGCCGCCCCGCAGCCAGAAACACCCGCGCCCGCACAATCCGTCTCAACAAGTCCGGGTGGCCTGACCATAGATCACCCGATCCGCGGCGGCCAACGCAGCTATGCCCGTGGCGGCGACCTTGTCTGTTTGGCCGCCGTCAACGCCGGCGCCGAAGTCATCGCCGACGGCAACATCCACGTGTACGGCCCCTTACGTGGCCGCGCTCTGGCCGGCGTCAACGGCCAAGACAGTGCGCGGATTTTTTGCATGAGCCTGGAAGCAGAGTTGATCTCTGTTGCAGGTCTATATCGCATCCTCGAATCGGATCACCCCCTCTGGGGCAAGGCGGCGCAGATTTACAGCCGCGACGAGCAATTGCATATTACTGCTTTAACCTTATAAATCTTGGAGAAAAGAACCGTGGCCAAAATCATTGTCATCACTTCAGGAAAGGGTGGGGTCGGCAAAACCACCACCAGTGCCGCCTTTGCCAGCGGCCTCGCTCTGCGCGGCTATCGCACCGTCGTTATCGACTTCGACGTGGGGCTGCGCAACCTCGACCTGATCATGGGCTGTGAGCGACGGGTTGTGTACGATCTCATCAATGTCATCCAGGGCGAGGCCAAACTGCAGCAGGCGCTCATCAAGGATAAGCGCTGTGAGAATCTTTACGTGCTACCCACCTCCCAAACCCGCGACAAAGATGCCCTGACTAGTGAAGGGGTAACAGCGGTTATGGATGAACTGCGCACGGAATTCGATTACATCGTCTGCGATTCACCGGCAGGGATCGAGTCGGGGGCACTCATGGCGCTCTACCATGCCGACGAAGCCATTGTCGTCACCAATCCAGAGGTCTCCTCCGTGCGGGATTCCGACCGCATTCTCGGCATTCTCGCAGCCCGCTCACGGCGCGCGGAGCAGGGCGAAGAACCGGTGAAGGAACATCTATTGCTGACCCGTTACTCCCCAAAACGGGTGGAAGGTGGGGAAATGCTTTCTCTGCAAGACGTGAAGGAGCTGCTACGTACCCCCCTGCTGGGCGTGATCCCCGAATCCGAGGTCATCCTCCAGGCCTCCAATCAGGGCATACCCGCCATTCACATGGAAAACAGCGATGTGGCCGAGGCCTATAAGGATGTCGTCGCCCGCTTCCTCGGCGAAGAGCGTCCCTTGCGCTTTATTCATCCGGTCAAGGTGGGGTTCTTCAAACGACTCTTTGGAGGCTGACATGTCCTTTCTCGATTACTTCCTCGGCTCCCGCAAGAAAACTGCCCATGTAGCAAAGGATCGTCTGAAGCTGATTCTCGCCCACGAGCGGGATGCCGACGGTCCCGACTTCCTGCCCGCGTTGCAGGAGGAACTCCTGGCGGTGATCGCCAAATATATTCCCGTAGACAAGGAAAATATCAAGGTGAGCATGGAGCGACGCGGAGATTATGAGGTGCTGGAATTGAACATCCTGTTCCCCGATCAGCACTGAACACCGGAGAAGATCGACAACACCATCACCGCCAAAGGCCCCGGCAAGATCAGGAAGAAGCCTGGTGGTTTAATGCAATGCGGCTAATAATGCGCGCAGATAGTCAGCCAAGGGACTGGCGGGTTGAACGCTTGCCAGCGCTTCTTTCAGGTAAGGGCGTGCGGCGTCGTTGCCTGCTAATGCCAGAGTGATGCCCATCCCGGTCTTCCAGCGCAGACTATCAGGAGCGAGGGTCAGCGCATGGGCATAGGCGCCCTCGGCCAGGTGCAAATCGCCCTGTTGCTGAGCCAGCGTGCCCAGCATGCCGAAATAATCAGGGCTATCGGCGGGTGCAGGCCGCAAATTGCGCAATAAGGACAGGGCTTGTCCCGGCTGTTGTTGGGCGGCCAGCAACCGGGCTTCAAGTAATGTTAACGGTATATCACGGGGCGCGCTGCGGAGACTTTCGCGCAGCAATTCCAAGGCTTTTGTCGTCTCTCCGCGCTGCCACAGACTTTCTGCCAATCGCAATTTCTCGTCTTCCCAGGCGCTGCCGCCGGGAATGGAGGCAGACTGGACGGCTTGATGCCGGGGGTGGGTAAACGGGATCATCCGCGCACCGGCAAATGTCTTGGCAGGATGGGCACGTCGCTGCGGAGCGGATCGTTCCAGACTCCCCGGTGCAGAGCGGTTCTGGTCCGTGCGGGAAGGGGCGTGCAACAAGGTGCTTTGGGGCACATTGACGGAGCTCGTTGCCATGCCCTCCTGTGGGGATCGCGGAGAACGGCTCAAGACTGGAGCAATCGCCTGATTGTCAGGTACGGCGGGGGTCAGTTCCGCCGCTACAGGCGCAGCCTTGACCGGAAGCTTCCGCGCGGTGGTTTCATAGGAAGTGGGTAAATAAAACCACCAGAAAACCGCGCTGACCACCAGAAAACCACCCCCCAGCAGAATAAGCGCTCCCCAGCGGGGTAGGGATCTGGGGCGAGGCGCCTGCAATGCCGCCGGGATCTCAGGCCCGGCGCTTTTGCGCGCCTGTCGGCGATCCAGATCGTTCAGCACATCGTGAATCAAGCTCATAGGCTCCACCATAATCGTCGCGCCTGAGGCGTATCTGCAAGCGCCCTCAGCACCGCACGGCGCCCCACCCGACGGCGGCCAGACCCGTAAGTCGCCAATAACGCCTTGTGGGCGAGCAGATTGAGCAGCCGCGGCGTGCCCCCACTGCCACGCTGGAGCAGGCGCAAGGCGTTGGGCTGGAACAGCGGGCCGCCAGTATAGCCGGCATGGCGCAGCCGATGCTCCAGATAGGCGCCACTTTCGTCGCGGTTAAGGGGAAGAAGCTGATGATGGAAGCCGATCCGCTGACGCAACTGCCGCATTTGTGGCTGTTGCAGACGAACATCCAGTTCTGGCTGGCCAAATAAAATGATTTGTATCAATTTGCATTTTTCGGTTTCGAGGTTGGAGAGTAGGCGAATGCTTTCCAGTGCGGTATCCGATAGGGTCTGAGCCTCATCCACCAACAGCGCCACGCGATGTCCATCGCTTGCCGCCTGCAACAGGCTGCGGTGAATGGCTTCCAGCGGCTCCTGGGTGGCCTCTAATTCCAGTCCGCTCAGATCAGCGGCGATGGCGCGAAGCAGGCTCGTCGGTGACTGTTGGGGGTTGAGTACGTAGGCGGTGCGAAAGCGCGCATCCATGCGGTTGAGCAGGGTGCGGCACAAGGTGGTTTTGCCGGTCCCGACCTCGCCCGTGATCTTGACGAAACCTTCGCCATTATCTAGGGCGAAGTGCAGCAAAGAGAGGGCGGCGCGGCGATTCTCATCGGCGAAAAAGAACCCCGTGTCCGGGGTGAGGCCGAACGGATATTCGCGCAGACCGAAGAACTCGAGGTACATCAGTGGGCTGCTTCCATCTGTCGCGCCGGGAGCACAGCGGTGTTGAAATCCAGATCGTGCTCCGACAGTTCTTTGCGGGCTTGGTGAATTTGCTGCTGCCAAACGCCACGCTTATCCACCACAATGGGCTTGATGAGCACCACCAGTTCACTTTTGATGGCCGTTTGTTGCGTACTCTTGAAGAGATAGCCCAAGTAAGGAATGTCCTGCAGCAGCGGAATACCTGAATGGCTACTGTGTTCGTCGGTTTTCATCAGACCGCCGATGACGATGACCTGCCCACTTGCGGCGCGTACTACCGTATCGACTTCGCGCACGGAAGAACTGGCCAGAGGCAGAACGTAACTTTGATTGCCAACCGTAAACGCCTGGGCCTGGGTGGTGACACTGGTAACCGATGGATGTACGTAAAGGGTTACCATACCGTCCCCGCTGATGGCCGGTGTGACATCCAGGGCGACCCCGGAAAACAGCGGGGAAAGCACGGGTGTTGCCTGATTGATGACGGTACTGCCAATGACGCCGGAACTGGTTCCGGCATTGGTTTGCACATTGGTCACATAAATGTTGTCCGTGCCAACCTTGATGACGGCCGTCTGGTTGTTCAGCGTGGCCACCCGTGGGCTGGAGAGCACCTTGACCTTGCCCTGGGTACCGAGAGCCTCCAAGATGGCGTTGAAGCCCTTGCCGCCGCTGATCACCGCGTTGAAAACGCCGCCAAAGGGTTGCACCGCATTCATGGCGGGCAACAGACCCGGCGCCAATTGGCCCAGATTTGGGGTGGTCCCACCACTGGTGATGGTGCCCTGGGTGGGAGCATAACCATTGGTATTGAAGCTGCCATTGGAATTGATGGGCGCGAGTTGATTGATCTGGGCATTACCCATCACGGTGCTCCAGTTGATTCCCGCCTGAAAGCCGCTGGAGAGCTGGACCTCCAGAATCTTGGCTTCCAGAATCACCTGCCGTTCCAGGCCATTGGTGAGATGGTGCAAAAACGCCTGTATCTCACGCTGGCGGTCCGGCATGGCACGTACCACTATCACCCCGGACAGGGGACTGATGATGACCTTGCCTTCTTTACCGGCAACCATCCCCAGCAGGGGTTTCAGAGTTTTCCAGAAGTCGGAACTGCTATCGGTTTTTACTTCCGCCGAGGGCTTGCTCTGACCAAAGGCCTGGCCTTGTCCAACCATGCCACCACCGCCATTATTTCCGGAGTTGCCGTTTAGTTCGGTACCGGCGACCGTCAGTTGCGATTTGGCGCTGCGGGCGATGTCCAGATAATTCACCCGATAGATGCGGGTTTCCGGTGCGGGGGGGTAAATCACGATCTGTCGGCCCTGAACCTCGTACTGATAGCCGTAAGCCGCGCGGATCGCCCGCAGGGCATCATCCAGGGTGACATGATGCAGATCGAGGGTAAGGCTGCCTCCGACTTTCGGAGAAAGGATGACATTCTGGCCTGAACTCATCCCCAACCCCATGAACACCTCGCGGGCAGGTGCATTCTGAACCACCAGATCAAAGCGTTTCTGCAGTGGCGACGGGCGACGCGGAATCAGGCTGTCCACGGGCGGCAAGAGCGCCTGTTGCACGGCCGGCGGGGGTGGCTTTATCGCCGGTTTTGTCGCCGGCAGCATGGCGCTTGCGGGATTATCAGGCACCGTTTGGCAACCCGCCAGCCAGATACAGCTCATCAATATTGCCAACTGTTTGCGCATGATCATTTCTCTTCACTCGGGTTGATAGAACCGCCAATGACCAGACGCAGCCTTTTGGATCCCGCTCCCAGTATCACCCAACCGGCACCCACGGCGATCAGGCGATAGGGTCCGATCTGGCTTCCCAAGGGGTACAGGCGGCCGTTGAGAATGGCCACGGGCACCTGCCCGCCGGTCAGGGTGCTGTCCAGGACCAGGGACGCGAGGGGCGCGCCCGCAGCCCCGGTGCGGTAGTCGTCCGGACGGGTCGGATTGGGGGTTATCTGCATTTGGGCGGCCAGCAACAGTCCGAAGAGCGCACTCATGAACTACCCCCCGCGGCCTTGGGCAGACCACGCAGCGTCCCAAGGGCGCTCCGGATTTGACCGGTGGTCAACCCGGCCCCTGGTCCGGGAGCGTCCCGCCGGCCGCTCCAGGCGATGGCGTAGGTACGTACATCAATCCGTAACTCGGCCTTTGGGTACTGTATCACGGTGTAAGTCCACTGGCCCCATTGTAAACGCCAGGGCCCTCGCTGCACACTTTGCAGGTAGGCAAGCAGACTGTGGAAATCACCCTGCAGGGTAAGGGAAACCCCGCTTTGATACAGACGCGGGCCGACTTTGTCACCCTTATCCGCCGGTAAAGGATATACCTGGGAGGGCGCAAGGGTGTGGAAGCGTACACACTGTACCCCAGGACGCTCCGTTAACAACGTGCGCAGCCAACCAGCCAGTTCATCCTGCCGGGGGTAGCGCTGACCGGCCTGGTGCAACTGCTCATCCAGGGTAGCGATGATCCGCTGCTGGGCATCCAGGCGCGACCGCGCCTGCAGGGGTGCGTTACGCAATAATGCCTGAATTTCGCTTTCCATAGCGGTCGCGTGGATTTGCCCGGTCTGCCATTGTTGTTTTTTGTCTTGCAGACCACTTTGCAGGGGCGCGAGCAGCAACTGATAAAAACCCATGAACAGCACCGTAAGGGCGGCTGACAACACCAACACGCGTTCGCGCAGGCTGAGTGCGTCGAAACGGGTGAACCAGTGCCGGAGGGCGTTCATGGCCGCTCCGGCGAACGGGCGGCGGCGCTAATGCGGAAATCCAGCAGCGCAGTGGATGGAATGCTGCTGTCGGGGGCCGTGATGCCACTGCTGGCGGTGATCCCGGCCAATGTCAGACCGGCCAGTACCGGCTGGGCATGGAGCCGTTCCACGTAGAGCGGTATAGTCGCCGCCCGCAGGGTACGTCCTTCCAAAACCAATCCGCCGGCGTCGCCGCTCATGCGCGTCAGCCAGATACCGGGAACGATGCCACGACCAAGGGCATTGAGTATCTCCGATGGATTCTGGCTGGCCACATGCAGAGAAAGCAGTTGCAAGAGAAAGCGCCGCTCGTCGATTTCCGTCTGCAGCGCCTGTTGCCGGGTTTCCCACGCAGACTGGGCGCCCGGACCATAGCGCGCGATGAGCTGGTCCCGCTGGCTTTGCAGCGCGCTCAGTCGTTGCTCCTGAGTCGCCAACAGTTGTGCCTGTTCCTGATTGGCCTGCTGCCAGTACAGGGCCAGCCCGCTGAGGGCAAGAAGCAGGATGCCGAGGAAAATCAGGCTGAAGCGCGCCGAGAAGGGTACTTGCCGCGATATGAAGCGATCACTGTAAAAATTGACGCGGGCCGGATCGGCCGCTGGCGGCAGTCGCAGGCTCATGGGACAGGCAGTTCCGCGGCAAAGGCCTGGGCCAGAAGACAGCGACTGTCCGCCGGGGAAAGTGATTCCTCGACATGCGCGCAGCGCCGCCCGAGCAGCTCGCCCAGCATCTCCGGCAACGACTTCGGCGCGCCGCAGAGATAGAGAACGGCGGGCGGCGGGCGGCGGAAACGATTTTCGTAAAAATCCATGGTGCGCTGTATCTCTAGAGCCAGGCCTTCGCTGGCGGAGCGGAAACCCGCCGGATCATCATCGCCGGGAAAATGCGCAAAGCCCAGCGGCAGTGGTCGGCCAAACCGGTAGCTGCCGCCCTGCACCAGGGTCAGATGACAACTGCGGGTTTCCATCAGCAATAGTCCGACGCCGCCCGCCTCTTCGGGCAGGAGCCAGCACAAATCGCGCAGGGCGAGGTCGATGATGCCGACATAAAAAGGTTGCAGGCCAACACCGCGCAACAGGTCTATCCGTTCCTGAACCACGCTCGCGCGCACCGCAACGGCGAAAATCTGGCGCCCTTCAGTGTCCGGCACGGGGATGGCGTCCAGCACCGCCTCCTGCACCGGAAAATCCAGCAAATCCGCGAGCTGCCAGCGCAGGGCGGCGAGCATCTCCGCCGCGGGCACCTTGGGCGCATCCACGACTTGCAAGTTATAGTCCTCCCGGAACAAATACGTAGCCGCCAGACTGCCAGCCAGCCCATGGCTCTGTACGCTGTGGCGTAAGGACTCCAGCAGCAGTTCCCGGTAGCGGCTCGATAACGGGTCGATGTCCTGGGCCAGGATCAGTTCAGCTTCGCCATGATGCACTCGCACGAGGCAATAGCCGTCCCTGCGCAACTCCAGCACCACCGGAGGGCGTTTCCGCCAGCGTCGCACAATGTCCCGCAGGTCGGCATCCCAGAGTTTCATGATGTTACTACACCCATGGCGGGAGTATTAGCCGAAAACGGCAAGAATTGCCAGGTGGTCATGGGTTTTCGAGCCAATAGGAGAGAGAGGCCGACTGAGTGCTGGATGTTTGCCCGCATTGCTTATTATATAAACACTGTACTGAGGTACACCTGTCCAGACTTACACCACAATGGTGTAAACATCCATTCAAACCGCCGAAACAAAAGTATGTATTATTAATTAAAAAGCAATTTCTTGTTAAGCAATTGTTAATACAATTAATACATTGTCCACCGGGTCCGCCGGACGCGTTACTTATCGTTACGATGACACTCCTTATGGCAGCTACCGGTGAATGGCCAGCGCCAAGATTGCCCGCCGGGCAGCTTCCCTGGCTGGTGATCTGATAGAAGGTGGTGGAAACCGCGGTGGCGGATGATGAACAAGTCACCGCTGCCGAACAGCCTTTCAACCCAGGAATGCTGCCAATGGCCGGATACGCCGGACTAGGGCTGAAACACTGGCTGGCGGCGCTGCCGGTGGCGGGCGCGATCTGGTATGTCCCCCACTCCGCCCCGCTCTGGGCCGCCCAGTAGGCACGGGTGGAGGCGATCTGGTAGGCCGTGTTCTGATTGCTCTGGGCGGTAATATAGGCCAGAGCCGCCAGCAGCAGGGCGAGCACCACCATGATGAATATCATCATCACCAGGGCCGAGCCCTTTTCCGCAGATAGCGTGACAGAGCGATTATCCCGTTTGGCCATCATTGGTTATTGACCACGGAATAGGCGGAACTGAGGACGGCGATGGCCCGGCTCAGACTGAGGTGGACATCGGCTGCGGGGTCGCTGAGGGTCAGCGTCACCGACACGCCGCTGGCCGTGCTCGCGCTCGATCCTACGGGAAGTGCGCTGAAAGCGCCACTGGCATTGACCGCGAGAACCTGCGCCGACGGCCAGTTGGGTGTGCTCTGGGTCAGTTGCCCGTTGCTAAAGGCAAAGCCATAATAGCCGCCGGGACAGGCGCTGGCAGCAGCGGCGCTGGGCGGCGCGGTACAGCGTCTAAAAGAGACGGTTGCTCCGCCATTAGGAAATTTTAACGTCCCCGGCTGGGCATTATGCAGTTCCCGCGTCATGACCGTCAGTGCCATCTCGCCCTGACTGGCCAGCTCGCCAGCGGCGCGGTTGGTCTGATAGGTTTGCACCGAACGCACGATGAGCGCCGTCGCTCCCACGGACAGGATGCCGAGGATGACGATGGCCACAATCAGCTCGATGAGAGTGAGGCCGCTCTGGGCGTTGAGGCGGATTTGCGGGAATATCATGGGCAATTGCTGCCGAAGCAATATTTCGTGCGCCACGCCCCCAGGGTGATATCCGCCCCGCTGGGGCCGGTCACCCGAACGGTCAGGTATTCTGCCGTGGCTCCGCTTAATGCAGAGGCAGTGCAGTCGACAGCGACACCATAATCCTTTTGGCTATATGCTGTATTGCACCGGTTAGTGCAATTACAGTTAGGGAAAGGCTGTGCGTATGAGGCCGTCATGGCAGTCTCCAACGTACTTTGAGCAATAGCCGTGGCCTGCGCCGTCGGCACCGGATTGGCACCGAAGCGACCGTACCAGACCACGGGGATGATGAGTGCAGCCAGAAAACCCAGCAAGACCATGGCCATCACCAGCTCGATGAGGGTGACACCGTGCTCCTTTCCCCTCAATGCCACCCTACTCATGCGCACGGTCCGGCGTAAGCCAACCCAGTGGGGGAGATGCACACCGCGCGGCTTTCGCCGCCACCGTCGACGAGGGCGATGCTGCTGGTTTGAGTGGCATTGGCCACGCTGCCGGTGGCGCTGGTGAAGGTGAAGGTGGCGCCGACCTGGGCGCTGGCGGGGATGGTGATGGGGTAGCCCTTGCCGCCGGGGACCGGCAGGTTTTGCCCGACACTGTTTTGCACCGTCACACTACTCCCCTGAACGCTCAGGATAATGTCGCCGTTGCCCAGCAAGGCCAATTGCCGGGCGTATTGGGCCGCGGCAATCACATCACCCTGCGCGGCATTGGCGCTGTAGCCCCCTATCCCCATGAAGCGCGGCAAAATCAGCGCCGCCAGGATACCGGCTATGATCAGGACGGCTATGACTTCAACGAGAGTAAAGCCGCGGTCGCCCATTTGCCTGTCCATGCCTGGATAACGAAAAGCCAAGGAACGGAACGCTCCCTGGCCTGCCGCCCTACCGATGGGCTATATCAGGAGCAGTCGGTTGAGGTGGTAACCACCGTGGGCGTTGCCCCAGCACCAACGGAACTGGTGGCCGCCGTATACACCACGTTGCATTGAGCAGAGTTGCCGGCCGAGGTAGGCCAGAACGTCGCTGTGGTCCCGGCGGCACTCACACCAAAATTGGTGGTGTCCTGGAGCATGGTGGAGATGCTGCCCGCCGTGGGATAGCCATAAGCCAGAGCCACCGTGCCGTTAGTGCCGGCTCCGGGGACGGAAATGGTGCCACTGGCCCCCGTCTGGACAGGCGTGCTTACCAGCGCCTTGCTGTAGGCCAGCGCCGATGCGGCTTGCAGAGAACCGGAAATACCCTGCAACACGCTGCGCCGCGCGTCGTTCTGCAGATTTACAAAACGCGGAATGGCAAAAGCGGCGAGAATGCCGAGAATGACAATAACCACGATAAGCTCGATCAGGGTGAAACCCTGTTCACTGGAATCCTTTTGCATGACATCTCCTATGGAGTCTGCTCTGTAACTTCTTTGGTGACAAAGCATAACAGGAATCAATGGTACTAAATTCCCGGAACGGGAGTCAATATACAGCAACCATTTTTAATGGATGATTGTTAACGATCCGGCTATTGTTTGACCATCTTCACCATATCCCACATGGGCAGGTAGATGCCGGCAGCGAGGATGAAAACCAGACCACCCATGATCACCACCATGATCGGTTCGATGCGCGCGGCAAGGCTGTCCACCTTTTTTTCCACCTCGCGCTCATAATAATCCGCCACCTCGCCCATCATGCTATCCAGCGCGCCCGTTTCCTCGCCGACGCGCAGCATTTGCAGAACCAAAGGCGGAAAGAGTCCGGTGGTGCTGGCGCTCATGTGCAGATCTTCACCGCGGAGAAGAGCCTTGGGGAGCGCAGCCAGGCGATCCTCTATGAAACGATTGTGTACCGCGCCAATGACCAGTTCCATACCCTTGAGAATAGGGACACCGGCAGTGGCGACCAATTGTAAGGTTCTGCCGAAGCGCGCCATGGCGTCTTCCAGGATCAGCGCGCCGAAAATAGGGGTACGCAACAAGAAACGGTCCCAGAGCCAACGTCCGTGCGGTTGACGAAGAAAGAGGCGAAAACCGTAAATGGCGGTAAAGGCGATAATGAGGATCAGCCACCACCAGGCCACCGTAAAATTGCTGAAGGCGATGAGCATACGGGTAAAAATAGGCAGGGTGATATGGGCGCTGGCGAAGAGTTTGGCGAAGGCCGGGATGACCATGATGTTGAGAATAACCATGGCGACAGCCAAAGCGATGGCCACAAAAAACGGATAACGAAAAGCCTGACGAATGCGGGCGAGGGTGATGTCCTCGCGTTCTAGATAGCCGGACAACTGCAGCAGCACCGTATCGAGATTGCCCGTCGTCTCACCGACTTCTACCAGACGGAGATACAGAGGCTGAAAGACTTTAGGGTAAGCCGCCAGTGCGACGGAAAGCGGCTGACCATCGCCTAGCGTATGCTGCACCTGTATGAGTATTTCGCCGATGCGGGTCTGCGGGCCATAAGTGCTGATCAGTCCTTCTATGGCGTTGAGCACCGGGATGCCGGCGTGCAGCAGGGCATAAAGCTGGCGGGTAAAGAGGACGATATCGGCGCGACTGATGGGGCGTCGGTTGAGCCGGGTCCACAACTGTTCGATACGAACGCCTTCGCGGAGCTCTTCCACACTGACGGGGATAAGCTGGTTATTGCGCAGGGCCTGCGCGACCATCGTACCTTCTCCGGCATCCATGATGCCCTCGCGGAGCTGTCCGTGATCATCGCGGGCACGATAGCGGAAACGCGCCATCAGTCCTCCGCCGCGTCGCTGGTCACCCGCGCCATTTCTGCCAGGGTGGTAATGCCCTCCCAAACCAGGCGCATGGCCTCTTCGCGTAATAAAGTGAACTGTTGTTGCCGGTTCGCGGCCTCAAGAAGTGCTGCGCGGCTATTACCGAGAATGGCCGCGCGGAGTAATGGATCCATGCGAATCAGTTCGAAAACCGGTTGACGACCGCGATACCCGGTGAAATTGCAGGTGTTGCAACCTTTCCCGCAGGAAAAGGTGACGAAGTCGGGAGGCACGCCGAGACGGTCGGCAAAAGCCGCGCGTTCTGCGGGGCTGACCTCCTTGTCCTCGGTCTTGCAGGACGGGCAGATACGACGCACCAGGCGTTGCGCCATCACCCCGAGCACCGCCGACCCGATCAGAAAAGATTCCACCTCGAGTTCCTGCAATCGCGGAAAGGCGCCCACCGCGTCGTTGGTGTGGAGCGTGGCCAGCACCAGGTGACCGGTCAGAGCGGCGCGCGCGGCGATTTCCGCCGTTTCATGGTCGCGGATCTCGCCCACCATGATAACATCCGGATCCTGGCGCAGGATGGTGCGGAGCACCCGCGCAAAATCGAGCCCGATACGGGGATGCACCTGCACCTGGCTGATGCCCTGGAGGCGGTATTCCACGGGGTCTTCCACGGTGAAAATCTTGCGTTCGATCGTGTTGATTTCATTCAGTGCCGCATACAGCGTCGTCGATTTGCCTGACCCGGTAGGGCCGGTTACCAGAAACAATCCGTGCGGACGGTGCATGATGTTTTGCAGGCTGATCTCAATGTTGCGGGGCATCCCGAGCTCATTAAAATGCAGTAATGCGGTTTGCTGGTCCAGCAGGCGCAGGACCACGCTTTCCCCGTCCTGGACGGGCATGGTGGCCATGCGTACATCATAGGCTTTGCCCTCCAGTTCGAGATGCATTCGCCCATCCTGAGGGAGGCGACGTTCGGCGATATCGAGATTAGCCATCACTTTGAGTTTGGACGCGATCAGCGGCATTAAACGGCCGTCCACGCGCAGATGCTCACGCAGGACGCCGTCCACGCGCAGCCGCACCCGCAGACCCGATTCTTCCGGTTCAAAATGGATGTCAGAGGCCCGCAGCCGCGCGGCATCCGTAAAAACGGCGTTGAGCAGGCGCACGATGGGCGCATCTTCAGCGCTGCTCTCCAGGATCGGGGGCGGAGCCGAAGTGGTCACGGTATCGCCCAGCGCCTCGCGCAATTCGGCACTTTTGCTGACCGCGCCATAAAGCTGAGGAAGAATGTGCAGCAACTGGGACTCGGAGATGAGGGCCATTTCCACGGGTTTGCCCATGGCCCGGGAAATGGCATCCAGAGCCGGCAAATCGGTGGGGTCGGCCATGCCTACCACGTAGTGCTCACCCCGGTCCTGTACGGGTATGGCACGGTAGCGTCGCGCCAGCGATTCAGGAAGCCGCAACACCAACTGCGGATCTAACGCCTGCTGCGATAAATCGATGCGTTCCAGATGGAGTTGACTAGCCAGAAAAGTCAGTAGACTTTCTTCGGTCACCAAGTGTTGGGCAATCAGTTCTTGCCCGAGCTTGCGCCCGCTTCTCCGCTGCTGGATGAGGGTCATATCCAACTGCTCGGCAGTAATGATGCCGTTCTGGATCAGCAGATCACCCAGACGGATTTTTTGTAAACGAGAAGCCATAGCCTGATTGCCCTCCAAAGACTTTCAGCCAACATAAGAAACATGACGCCCATACACCCCACTGGGTGATTCGCCGTATTCTATGGCCCTTTTACTATGTCTCTCCGCTCACGACATGATCCAGCCACTGGCTCGAGACTCTTTCCAGCAGGCGATTTTGACTTTGTCGTGCGGTGAGGTTATCGAGGTCCACCCAGGCCAGGGGCTGATCCTGCTGCGCGCAGGAGAACACCGCCTTGGTGCGCTGCCCCGTCTCCGGGTCGATCTGCC
>Ga0315298_1000821_pt1 | contig 59553 bp, 52 predicted proteins | sample WHS_1_MG_FD_203077 | JGI IMG/M metagenome (GOLD analysis project Ga0315298, IMG submission 203077) | Extremophilic microbial mat communities from Washburn Hot Springs, YNP, Wyoming, USA - WHS_1_MG | ecosystem: Environmental > Aquatic > Thermal springs > Hot (42-90C) | place: USA: Wyoming... | reverse complement strand
CATGGGAAGGTGGACCATTACCTCGAATCCCCTTCTCTTGGCCCTCTCTGCCATCCAGCGAGAGTCCCTCTCGAGAGGGAGGATGGATAAGGTAAGGGGTATGCCCAGCTCCACGATCCTCTCGAAGACATCCTTGTCCCATCCCAGGTCGTCCATGATCAAGGAGATCCTCGGGGAATGGGCCTGGGAAGGCTCTCCTTTGGGGAGTCCTTTTTCCTTTGACAGGCCCTCTCGAGTGCCTCGGGGGCTGGAGGTCGAGCCCCTCTCCTCCAAAGGGACTCTCGGGGGAGTTTCTTCTGGAGGGGAAGGCATGGGAAGGACCTCTTTTCTAGGAGGCTCCTCTCTCTCCATCAAGGCCGAAAGGCCCATGCCTCCCAAAAATCCGATTGTGGCCAAGGCCAAGAGGACCAGCAACTTGCCCCCTGGATGGTAGGCCCCCTTTCTCCTCTTCCCCATACTTGCGCCCTCTGGCTCTTCACCTCATGCGAGGGGCCTTTACGGGCCATCTCAGCAAAGGGCAGCACACCTAATTTTTCCCCTGAAACAGAACCAGTCCTTTGAGGAGCTCCAGGCCTCTCAGGAACTGGATATCCTTCATCTGTTCATCCCTGAGAGTGAACTCTCCCTCTCTTGCTTCCCCAGGCTCCCCTTCCTTCTCGATATGTCTGCTCAGGTCTTTCTCCCTCACCACCTTCTTCGAGGAGGGCCTGTACTCCCACTCATCCTCTTCCACCCTCACATCTGGAACTATGCCCTTTGCCTGAATCATCCTGCCCTTGGGCGTGTAGTAGAAGGCCACAGTCAGCCTGAGCCCAGATCCGTCCTCCAGGGGCCCGTATATGGATTGAACCGACCCTTTTCCGAACGTGGGACTTCCCAGGAGTATCGCCCTTTTGTGGTCCTGGAGTGCTCCTGCGACTATCTCGGATGCACTCGCGCTACCACCATTGACGAGCACCACCATGGGGAATCCCTCCCTGGTGCCTTCGGGATGAGCCCGGTACTCTTTGCGCTCTTGCCTACCTTCCGTATAAACTATCAGCCCCTGAGAGATAAACTTGTCGGCCACCTCTATCGCTTGGGGCAAGAGGCCACCTGGGTTGTTGCGCAGATCCAAGAGGAGGCCTTTCAAACCTCCCGGGACCGACTCCAGCTCCTTGAGGGCCTTCTCCAGGTCCTGGGAGGTCGTTTCCTGGAAGCTCTTTATTCTGATATAGCCGAGATTGTCGGGCAGCTTCTCGTATTTCACACTCGCAATGGGGATGACGTCCCTGGTGATGGTGAATTCCTTGGGTTCGCTCCATCCCTTGCGCATTATTGTCAAGGTGACCTTGGTGCCCTTTGGTCCCCTCAACCTCTTTATGGCCTCCATGAGGGGCATGTCCTTTGTGGACTCCTTCTCTATCTTCAGGATCTGGTCTCCTGCCTTGAGCCCGGCCCTGAATGCAGGGGTATCGTCTATGGGAGATACCACTGTGAGGACCCCATCCTTTATGGTTATCTCGATTCCCAGTCCTTCGAAGCTCCCCTTGGTCTCCACTTGGAGCTCCTTGAACACATCGGCCGTCATGAAGGAAGAGTGGGCATCCAGAGACTGCACCATCCCCTGGATCGCTCCGTAGATGAGCTTCTCGGTGTTCACCGGCTCCACGTAGTTTCGCTCCACATAGGCCAGCACATCGGTGAAAATCTTGAGCTTCTCGTACTTGTCCGAGGCCTCCTTTGATAACGCTATGCCCCACTTGAGACTGCTCCCGCTCACTGCCACTCCGGCAGCGAATGCCAGAAATACCAGCACCACGGTCCTAATCCCGGATATTCCCCTAGTTTTCACAAGTGACCTCCTCTAAGCTGTGTAAAGTTCTTCCGCCTTTATCAGAGCAGACGTCCCTCTCGAAGGGACCTTATCAGATACTCCAGAAGGTCCGACTCAGTGAGGATGCCAACGAGCCTCTCCCCTTCCAACACAGGACATCCTCCTACCTTCTTGTCCCGCATGAGGCAGGCAGCCTTTTCCAGCGAGTCCTCTGGCTCCAATGTATGCACCTCGGTGGTCATGCAACTGCCCACCTTCACGCTATCCAGGACAAACTCGTCCTGCTCCTTCTCATGGACCAGAACCGGTGTGTTCATCGCCAGCCTCAAATCTCTGTCGCTTATTATACCCACCATCCTCCCCTGTTCCACAACGGGAAGCCTCCTGAACTTGCCTCTCTTCATGAGATTGAGGGCTTCCCTCAAAGGGGCATCTGGGCTCACACACACTGGGTTCTCGGTCATCACGTCTCGGACCCTGAACATTCAACACCTCGAAGAAGGATCGTCTCAATTTTGGGATCTTATCTTAGGCAAATACCGATATCAAGGGCAGGGCTGCGCATGCCCGCAATGAGACCGCGGGTCGGCCCCAACCAGTTCCCCATTGGGCCAAAGAGCTCTCTCCCGAGCCATTTAAGGAGAGAGGCCGTGCTAGAGGGGCACGTGGAAGGGCATCCCAGGAATTCCAACTTGACCTGTCTCACCCCCCAGGGAATGGAGCCCCAAAGTCCCCCCAATGGCCTCGATTTCGCAAACAAGAAGTCTTCCTTGCTCCTCATACCTCGATTTTCTCCCGTCGGCCTCACGGATTCGAGCGATTTGTGGTGGCCGTCTGGGGAAGACCCTCAGGAACTGCCCCGACTTCTTCATCAAAGCTGGAATTGGCCCTAAAGGCCCAGGAGACCCGCCGCCCGCTGAGGAAAAGCTTCCTCAAAGAAGGTATGGGAGATCACACTTCGAAGATCTCGAAGTTTGAGCCTCGGGATTAGGAACTGTTTCCACTCTATATCGAGCCTTCCATCCCCTTTTGGAGGCTTTGGGGCGACTATCTCTCGGAGCCCATCCCGCAGTGGAGCTTGTCCTTTTTTGTGTAGCCGTGGGTTTTTGTGCGAAATTCGCGGATGTAAGGGACCTCGCAGAGAGAATTCCATTGCAAATTGAATGGAAACGATTTAAAATCTTTCCAAAGGACCAAGGGAACATAGGCTTTTTGGTTTCAAATTCAAGACTTTGGGAAGGAGGGCAAAATGGAGGAGCGAGATCTTCTGCAGATGACAAGCGAGATAGTCAAGGCTCAGGCCTCACATGCGACAATGAGCGCAGACGAGATGACCGACGCTATAAGGAAGGTGTACAAGGCCCTCAAATGGGTTCAGACACAAGAAGAGAAAGCTTCCAAAGCCGAGGAGTCCCAGGCGATCTCAGGAGTGGACTCCATACAGAGGACGAAAGTCATATGCCTCGAATGCGGGAAGAGTTTCAGACAACTTTCGGCAAAGCACCTGAGGATGCATGGTCTTAGCCCCAAGGAATACAAACAGAAGCACTCCATTCCGTTGAGGCAGAGCTTGAGCGCGAGGAGCCTTTCGGCCAAAAGGAGGCGCATAGCGAAGGAAAAAGGTCTGGGGCAGAGACTCGCTCAGGCAAAGAAAAAGAGATAATCGGGAGTAGGCCCCTGGAACAAGGTTCAATTGCGAGAGCTTCTCTGAGGGAGGAGGCTCGTCCTCCATCAGGGGCTCCAGTTGAGGGAGGAAGGTCCGTGTCCAAAAGGACTCTGCGCATTACAATTGGGTCCACGACAATGGAGGCCTCTCTGGATGAGGGCATTACAGCCGAGTCCTTGTGGGAGAGACTTCCCGTTGAGGGGAGAGGAAACAGATGGGGAGATGAGATCTATTTTCATATCCCCTTCGAACTCCCCTGGACCAATTTGCAGGAGGTGGTTGAGCCGGGGACCATTGCTTATTGGCCTGAAGGGCCAGCCCTCTGCATCTTCTGGGGGCCTACTCCTGTGAGTCGAGCAGGAGAATGTCGAGCTTATAGCCCAGTGAGTGTGGTGGGAAGAATAACCTCCGATCTATCACTCCTCCACCATGTGAAGGACCTCAAGGTCTTGGTGGAGCGGAAAGATTGACGACTTGGGAGTGGGATCCAGGAGGGAGAGGCGAGCCATGATCTCCTGGGCCGCTTCTCGACAGGGCATGGGATGGCCTCCCAAGGGGCTTCATGAGGACGCCTACCTTTACGGGCACGCCGTCTCTGTGTTCCACAGCAGAGATCACCTTATCTGGAGAGACCGATCCCGAAAGGCCCATCCTTTCAACCACCCGGAACGCGTGGGATTTTAGGTCCTTTATCTTCCTGTACGGATCCGGGTGAACCTCCATATAGATTTCCCCCCCTTTGAAGCCCACTTTCACAGGTTCGTAGATTATTTCCACTGGAGTGTTGACAGCCACCTGCTGGAACAATTGCTCCATGTGTTCGGGGTAAAGCCTTATGCAGCCATGTGTCACCAGGCGTCCCACAGACCACGGAAAATCCGTGCCGTGGATCCCATATCCCCTTCGAGAAAGTCCCAGCCAGTGTTTACCTAGTGGATTGTCTGGCCCCGGAGGCATGAAGGCTGTTCCGTACTTTTGTCTGAGGGACTTGGGCACTGTCCAAGAGGGATCGATCTGTCGACTGATGACCCTGTACACCCCTAAGGGGGTCTCGAAATCCACATCCCCTATTCCGATGGGGTAAGTCCGCACCAGTTGACTTTTGGGATAGAAGAGATAGAGCCTCATCTCCGGGACATTTATCACTATTCCATAGTGAGAGGTGGGAGGCAAAACCCATTGAGTCGGAATGAGAAGCCTGGTCCCTACTCTTGGGATCCACGGATCAACATCCGGGTAAAGGATCTCGAGTTCATTGAACCCAAGCCCATAGTCCCTCGCTATGTCGAGGAAAGTCTCTCCGTCTTTGACCGTATGGCCCTGAATTACCCCTATCACGGTGTTCCATTCCTTGATCGGAACCTTCTCGGAGGGGAACTGATACCGATAGGCTCCTGAGCCCCAAACCCTCGGAGTCCCCACGATGGATGCGAGAAGAACTAGAAGGATTAGCCTCTTCAACGATGACCTCCCACGACATCAAAAAATAAATGTGCCCCAGCATGGGGCTTAAGAGGAAATTATCACCCTTTCGCTCACTTGGTCAAGGTTCTGGAGGCCCGACTCATCCCTTTCCCATGAGGGAGTTGACAAGGGACGAGATGGCACTATAGAGTTCCATTGGATCGGCTCTGGGATTTGCCTGAGAGTCGGGGCCCAAAAGGAGGAGGGATCATCCTCGGCTCTTCTGGGCAGGCCCAAAGAGGGCTCGCTTCCATGGAGATTCCACCCTGTGGGAGGTTTTCAGGTGAGAGGGATGGAAGGTTACCTTGGCCCTTTCTCGCAGGGAGAATCCAGGAGGCAATCCATCACCCTCACAGCCTCCGAGCTTTACTGCCCCAAATGCAGAAAGGCATCTCCAGTGAGGGAAAAGCTTCTCCTTGTCCTTCCTGATGGAGAGCTCCACGAATACATATGTGCGGTGTGCGGAACTTCAGTGGGCGAACGAAAAACCCGCGAAAGCAAGGATGTGAGGATCCTTCTTCCCTGAGATAGGACCGGATTATCAACCTTTGAGTTCCTGGTCACTGGAGGCCTGGTCTCGAAAGTTCTTTTCCCCATGGAAGCCTTGTTTCTTGCAAAAAGGCCCTATCAGGGGGCGAAATTACCTTCTTGGCCCCGTCATTCAACCCGAAGACGATTGTGCCCAATGAGGGCTATTAAATGTCTGGGCAAAGGGAGCCTTGCCGAAAAGCTCCGATTCTAGGCTTTGGATTCCAAAGGGGTCACGCTCGCAATATCTCGCATGGTGCCATCACCTTGGGGTCTTGAGCCTCCAATGTGATGGGCCTTGGAGATTGGTCCTCCCCAGGCCTCAGTCCCTTTCTCCCTGGAGGAACTGTTGGAGTTTTTTTCGGTTTGCACTGGACAACTCGTAGAACTCCACCCCTATGTACCCTATATCTCCGCCCTCTTTTCCCTCGAGGACGCTCTTTACTGTTCCGAGGACCCTCATGACTCCCCAAGGCCTCGGAAGGAGAAGCTCCATTTTGAGCTGGGTGCCTACAGGAAGGGCCAGAAGAGCCCTGTCCTGGATCTTGAGCCTCACTCCTCCCAAGGAGATATCCCTGGATATGGATCTGAAGACACGCCCCTTGAACATGGCTCCTACTCCGGCCGAGGAAAGCACTGAGAAGCTCAGGGGAAAGGCCTCATTGAGCCTCGGATATCTCCTCCTCTCAACGAGGCCAGCGGCCTTTTTCTTTGCTTCCATCACTTCCAGTCTCTCGCGATGGAACCGCTCGAGCACCTCTCTGACCGATGGACATCTCCTCAGAACTTCCTCCAGTACGCTGAAACCCACCTCGCAAAGGAGGGTCTCTTCCAGGACTTGCACGGTGGCATTTCGTGGCTCCTTGGCCACAAAGGACATCTCTCCGAAAAACTGCCCCTCTCCCAAAATCGCGAGATGGAGCTCCCGGCCTTCCATGTCGTGAATGAATATGTGGACCAGCCCCTCCAAGATCACAAATAGGGAATTGGCCCTGTCGCCCTGTCGAAATATGATCCTACCCCTGTCAAAGATCAAAAGTCGCGAATTCTGGCTCAAAAATTCCAGGGTTTCCTGGTCCACAGAGGAGAAGAGAACGCATGAGGAAAGGGCATCGGAGAGTCTCCTGGAGAGCCGAGATGTGTCTGGGGCCACACTTTCCGTCGTGGATATCCGCACATGATGGAAATCATCGGATAGGATACGCACCTCCTGAGCAGTCTCGAGGAGCTCCTCTGTTATCACGGCCTCGGCGGGCTCTGGAACCGGCTCCTCTTTGTAGTGAAGGACGACATTACCTATCCGAATCACATCACCATTTCTCAATGCGGCCTTTTGAACCTTTTCCCCATTGATGAAGGTGCCATTGTGGCTTCCGAGGTCCTCGATCACGTTCTCCCCACCCACCTGATATATGACAGCATGTTTCCTCGAGACACTGGGGTCCGTTAGGTGGATGACATTGATGGGACTTCGGCCTATGGTCACCCTATCTTCTATGGGATAGGTCACCTCCCTCACAACACCCTTCATCAGCACAAGGTATGCCTTGATCATTGGCCTTCGCCCTTCAATATGTTTTCTCTCCACATGGAGAAAAGATTGCGATCCCTCGATGGGCCTTTCTCCCCCAAATTCTCGACCACCATGGACCCAACAGCCCCCTCTAGCCGCCCCAAGACTTTCCCTCCAGAGGGGATGCATTCAGGTAGAGGCCTCAAGCAGGATTCTCCTGATTTCATAGAAGGCCCTGGCGCAGCCGCTCAGGCTCAGGGTCAGTGCCCCGAGGAAGAAAAGTTCCCTCGAGCCTTCCATTGGTCGAAATGGGGTTTGAGCCGCGAGCAGACCCGCAACACCCAGTAAATTGACGAGGGATATCCTGATCCAAGGGGGGCAGTAGTGTCGATGGGGATGAGAGGATGCCCATAGGCTGTTCATCCCCCCTATGGCCAGCTCCGAGCAGAGGATTGCCAGGGCGAGCCACACGGATGCGACCTTGAGCCCCAATGCCGAGAGAAAAATGGCCGGGAAAACAACCGCCAAATTCACAAGGGAAGCCACGACAACCCAGAGATTCTCCCCCCTTTCCACCTTTGACCAGACCTTCACGCTTTTTGCGGCGTAGTGAACACCGCTCAGCAAGGTGGCCCCGCACACAAGGGCCATTATCGCCAAAATGGCCTCAGAGTGCGAGAAGAAAAGCCTCATGGAAGTGGCCCACCCCACAAGCACGAGGAAGGTCACTGCCCTCATACGAGCCCTCTTTGGCCTCATCCTGACGTACCATAGGAGCCAAGCTCCAAATCCCAGAAGGGCTCCCATGGGGACCATTACCCACAAACTCGATCCGAATAGGTGATTGAGGATTATCACACCCCCTCCTATCATCTGGATCGAGGTCTTGTACTTGGCCATCTCGGATGTCTCGAAGTGGAGTCCCCTGGACTCGTGAATGGCCCTCAGCTCCGTGACCCCTATCTCCCGCACCAGCATGAGCCACACCATCCACATGGGGACTATGCCCTCATGGGCTAGGGGGACGAACATGGCCACGACAAACATCTTGTCAGCAATGGGATCCAGCAAAGCGCCGAGCACCGTGGGCCCCTGTCTCCTCGCCAGATGCCCATCGAGATAATCCGTGAGGCCTATGAACAGGAAGAGTGCCAATGCCAGGGACTTCTCCTCAGGCCCCCCGAGAAGGAGTGCGCAAGGCGCCGGGATCAGCACGAGACGCAGCAAAGTCAGGTGGTTGGCCTTGATTGTCATGGGACCCCTGCGAGCGCTGGACAGTCCAGATATGGAGTCTAGCTTCTCTGCCCGCTCCAAGTCAACTTAGAGGCTTGCTTCCAGGCCAACCTAATGGAGGGGGCACCCCTTTTGGGGCGCCCATCATTGGTTGAATGGTCTCAGATCTTTCTCACATTCTTGGCCTGAGGACCTCTCTCAGTTTCCTCCACCTCGAAGGTCACCCTATCGCCCTCGGACAGGGTCTTGAAGCCGGGCATGTCGATGGAGGAAAAGTGGACGAAGAGATCCCGACCATCTTTCTGTTGAATGAACCCATACCCCTTCTTCTCGTTGAACCACTTGACTGTACCCTCTGCCAAAGCACCAACCTCCTTTTTTTCTCTCGTTCCTCTCTAACTCCCCAGGTCCTCGCTTTGGCAGAGGACCTTCCTCCCAAAGCGATGCAGCGGAGGAACGAAAATCATTTACGCCGCACGACCTGGCACAACACTTGGATCCTCTTACATCAAGAGGAACGATTAGTCAAGGGTAAAATTCCACGACCACCCTGACGAATCAGTTAAGCCCCCATTATTGAGGATGAATAGTGCTCGCTACCTCGATCGGGTGTTCGGCTAGGCCGATCCATGGAAGAGAAGCCCTCTCCAATCTCGTTTCAGTTGGGGCCCGAACGGGGGCGAGGATCCAGGGGCTTGGGGCTCGAGCCCCCGAAGGCTACAGGCCTTGGAGAAAATTCCAGGCTGGCCAGATGACGAAAGAAGCCAATTCCCAGGACATGAGACCAGGGAGAAAGGGCCAAGGAGATCTATCCTGTTGCCGAGGGACAGTTGAGTTTTTTCAAGCCAATTGGCGGACACGGACTAGTTTTTGGACCCGAGGGTCTGGCTCAGGTCGTAGTCTCCCTTTATGAAAGCTTCCTGGAACATTCGGGCGTGGTCGTCTGTGGCCATTGCAGCATCCATTTGTCTGAAGAATTGGAGCATCCTGCCCACCATCTCCAGCTTCTCTCGGGTCTCATCCATGGAGGCCTTGCCTAGCCTGGCATTCACTGAATCCTGTAAGAGGGTGACGGAGAAACCCAAGTGTTTGAGCACACCAGCTATGGCCCAAGCCCTCCTTGCCCTCCTCGTGTAGTCCGCTGCCCCTCCCCGGAAGGTGAGAGAGATGTAGTTCTTATTGGGAGTGGGGCTGCAGTAAGTGTCCAGGACGCTGAAGTGGTACCCCACCCTGGCGGTATAGTTGAGATAGTAATCGGAGATGAGGGCGTAGCATGGATCCTGGAAGGTCCTTTCCTCCTCTGGAGCCGTTGTCGCATGGCGCATCATAACCGAGAGAAAACCCCCCAGGTCCATGAATCTTGGCCCAAATCTCGGGATCCTTTCGTGGAGCATTCCCTGGAGGAGGGCTCGAAGGGGTATGCAGGCTATTTGAGAGGGCTTGACCTTTCTGCTTGCTGGAAGCTCCTTCAGCCCTCCGCCCAGGTCCAGGATATAGAGGTCAATGGGTAGAAAGACATCCAGGAGGTAACTCGCGGGCCTCATCTCCCCGAGTTTCTCCCCTAGCCCGAACATCTCCTCATAGGATTTCTCGTGAATGTACCTGGCCAGATCGTGGAGGGTGCGGGCATTGTCCGGGGAAAATTCGGGGCTTTTGGGATCAGTGAGGGTCAGAGGAGATATATGCTCCAGAACCCTATCCAGGAGCTCCATCTCCGGTGCGCGGGCCACTGGGGCCTTGGCCGGATGGGATGTCTTCAGGGGCTCTTTTCTCGCGAGGATCAGGGAACTCACATCCCCTTCATAAACTACCCTGGCCGACGCATCCACCGTCACTAGGGTGCCTGGGTCTATGCTAGTTGTCGCTTTTCCAGTGTTGAGCAATGCGGGAATGCCCAGTTCCCTAGCCAAGGAGGCCATGTGTCCCGTTGTACTTCCTGAGTCCGTCACTATTGCCTTGACCTTGGACATTATCCTCACGAACTTGGGCGAGGAGCGCCTCGCAACTAGCACCCCACCTTGGGGGAAGGTGTCGAGGTCTCCGTCCTCGTCCATGCGCACGGCCACTCCCGAAGCCACTCCTGGGCAAGCGGTCTCACCCCCTCGAACGAGGACCTTGGAATCCTGGAGGACCTCTCCTCCTTTCTCCAGGGCCGGGGGGAGCCTCAGGGGCCTTGTCTGCACGAGGTAGATGTCGCCCCCATGGCTTATGGCGAACTCCATGTCTTGGGGGAAGGCGAAGTGCTCCTCTAGTTTCACTGCCCATCTGGCTAGAACCAAGGCATCCCTTTCCTCGATCACCGGCTTCTTTTCACCTTCATTTCGGTCCTCTGGCCTCTCGGTGGCTGGAGGTGGGATCCTGCGGATGAGGGGCCGCGCCCCGAGAGGATCTTCCACTACGATGGTCTCGGGGGAGACCCTCCCCTCTACAAGGGGGACTGCTAGTCCCCGAACCCCCTGTATCACCACCTCATTGGATTCAGGCCTGGTTGGGTTTTTTGAAAATACGACGCCTGCGGCCTTGGCCAGCACCATCTCCACCACTCCCACTGCCATCTCCGCTGACTCCGGAGGTATCCCATGGAGGATCCTGTAATGGATGGCCTCTGGTGAGAAGAGGCTCGCCAGGACCTCCAAGTAGGCCTTGGATACATCGGCCCTGGATACATGGAGCAGGGACTTGAACTGGCCTGCGAAGGAAAGGGTGGAGTCCTCCCCCAGGGCGCTGGATCTCACTGCCAAATCCAGGGGTCGTCCCGCCTTCCTCTCCATCCTTTCCAGGGCAGCCTCCATGGCCTGGAAGAGCTCCGAGGGAATCCTGGCCTGGAGGATCTTCTCCGTCACCTCCTTGCTCACCTTCTCCACCATGCCGGTGGATGTGAGCTGCAGGCTCTGATCCTGGATCCAGGAGCGCAACCCCGCCTCCTCCAGCACGAGCCTGAATCCCTCCACTGTGATGGCAAACCCCTCTGGCGTCGGAAGGCCCAGTCCATTTCTGGCCTCCCCGAGATTGGCCATCTTACCCCCCACGAGATCCGCGTGGCTAGCCCTGATGTGATCCAGATCGAGGACGAGTTCCCGAGATGGGCTCACAGATGACTCCTCTACGGCCGAAAGCACACGAGCGGTTATGCGCTGGAGGGCTGGGGCCAGACCACTGCACCTGCCCTCCGAGATGGTCTCGATGCTCGTTGCCATGGCGTGCACGTCCACGATGCACCTTATGGCCTTTCTCTTCACGTAGTCTCGATCTATGAAACCCCTTCCCCTTCTTCTCTCTTCCAGCTCAGCGAGGGTCTCTAGAAAGCTATTGTTGGCCGAAAGGAGCTTCCTGAACTCTGTGTGATATAGCCTGAAGCGGGCCACCTGGGCCTTGTGGTCCACCTGTGGGGCAGGACGCAAGATCCCCAGGACCTCCAACCCAACCCTGAGGCCTCTCCAAGCCTTGGCCAGTATCTTCCTGCCGTCCCTCTCAGGTACCCCCGCGCTCATGGTTTTTCTCAGAATGGCCTCCCCCCGAGCCCCTCCTTGCCGCCTTCTGGATGAGCTCCACGAGATCCGGTATGGGGTACGGTTTGAGCAAGTATGCGAAAGCCCCCACCGACCTTCCGCTCCTCTCTTCCTCGGGAGAGATGTGTCCTGTCATCAGGATTACCGAGGTGTGCGGAGAAATCTCTCTCACCTCCTTGAAAAGGGTGAGACCGTCCTTCTCGGGCATCTTCACATCCAGAAGGACAACCTGAAAGTTCTCTTTGGAAACAAGACGGAGGGCTTCCTGGGAACTGTTGGCCACCTGGACCTCAAGCCCTCTTCTTCTCAACACCTTGGCCAGGGTTGTGGCGAATTCCACCTCGTCATCCACGAGGAGGACCGTTATTGGTTCACTGGAGTTCTCCATGCACTGGCCTTCCTGGAGATACCCTTTCCGGGCTCGTATGGTTCGGACCTTCTAGCCCCTTTGCTCCGTTCTGGGCCCTCGCATCTTGGATGGGGATCAGTACCGTGAAGCGAGTTCCCAGACCAACGGCACTCTCTACCCTTATCTCTCCCCCCATATTCTGGACCAGACCATGGCATATGGCCAGGCCTAGCCCCGTGCCCTTGCCCGGAGGTTTGGTGGTGAAGAAAGGGGTGAAGATTCGCGGGATGTCCTGGGGAGGAATCCCACATCCATTGTCCTCGACAGAGACGATTACCTTATCGTCCTGCCCCCATGCCTTCACCCGAACGAGGGGCTTTTCTCTCCCGGCCACTGCATCCAGGGCATTATTTATGAGATTGGCAAATATTTGCTGGAGATGGGCAGCACAGGCCCAGATTTTGGGCAAATTCTCCATTTCCAGATGGAGCGCCACGTTTTCCACCTTGGCCCTGGTCTTCGTTATGGTCACCAGTTCTTCGAGGAGCTGGCTCAGGTCCACTTCTTCGGGTGGCGCATCCACCATCCTCGAGAATTTGAGGAGCCCCTGGGTTATGACCTTGCATCGGGCTACCTGCTGGCCTATCTTTGCCGCTGAGTCCATTATCTCCTGCCTGTCCTCCTCTGGGATGGGAGAGGTCGAGGCGAGATCCCTGATCAGGGTCTGAAGAGTATCTATGGTGGCAAGGGGATTGTTGATCTCGTGGGCAAGACCGGCTGACATCTCGCCCACAGCAGCGGTTCTCCCGGCCAAAAGCAACCTCTGGGTCAGGGCCTCCTTTTCTCGATCCGCCTTGTAAACCCGTTTCACTTGTTCTCTGGCCGCAGCCACTGACAAGATGACGCTTCCCAGCCCTCCTACCAGAAAGAGAAGGACACCCAGCAAAGAGGCCTTCCATAGGGGGGAGAACACATCTCCGCTTTCCTGCTTGAACACTAAGAGCCACTTGGGCCTCGATATCCATACTGAACTGCACAGGAAGACCTTTTCCCCCATTGTGACCTCGCTCACCTTGATGCCCGGATGGAAGTCCAGGTACGGGAAGTTCGAATCCTCCAAGGGCATTCCTCCCGACCTGGGAGGCACTTGATAGAGCCCCCTTTCATTGACAATGAAGCTCTCCCCTGTGGTGCCGAGCCTCGCTGCATCGAGCACCTTGGCAAAATAATCGGTGTTCACAGTGGCCCTCAGGATCCAGAAGTCGTCCCCCACAGTTCGCCTCACCGCTATGACGAAATGGGGAACGCCCCTGAATCCCAAGAACATGTCGCTCACGTAAACGCCCTCCTCCACCACCTTTCGGAACCATTCGGTCTCTCTGTAGTTCTTTCTGGCGAGATCGTAGGGGCCCAGGTATTGCACATGGTTGCCCATGCTATCTATGATGCCCAGATCCTCAAAAAGGCCCCCCCTCTCTTGGACCATCCGATACATCCTCTCGAGCCCACCTGATACCAGCTCCTCCAAGGTGTAGTTGTTGGCCACAGAGAGCACCTCTGCCACAAGGCCTTGGAGAAAGCTCTCGACCGAGGTCTTGTGGTATCTCAAGAAGTTTGCGTGCTGTTCCAGGACAAGAGACTTGTTCAGGTGGTAGAAAAGAAGGAAATTGGCCCCTCCTATGGCTGCCAGAGGACCGAGAGAGACCAACATGATCCTGACCACGAGGAAGCGGAACATGCTCGAATAATGGTTTTCCTGAGCCTTCCGCATCTGTTCCAGCTCCCCCTTTGGGTCATCTCACACCTTGGCCAGGATGGCCTTTTCCTCCGTCTTCAGGTTCATGCGGATCATTCGGATGAGCTCTTTCCCGCTTTTCTTCGTGGGCGCGAGGATCCTGAAGGGCTCCTTTAGGGTGGGCTCTGTGGAGATCTCCACCCACCTAGTTGGCATGAGAAGGCCGTGAAGGGCGCCCAGAAGCCCGAGGCCCAAAAGGATCACACCTGTCACTTCAAGCCATTGCCAGAAGACCAAAGCCACTGTGGCCATGACAAGACCAGCTGTTATTTCCCCAGGCCGGATTCGGAACCCATTCCTCAGGGACCTTATCTTGGCCAGGGGAAGCTCGTCCACAATGGTGGAATCCCTGTGGTCGGCTGTTATGGGCTGCCCTGGTCTGATGGAGGAACGGACCCTGAGAAGCCTCCTTTGAGTCAGAAAAAGGCTCGTTGCCGTCTGCTCTGGCTCCCTCAAGACCGACTCTGTCAACCTCGTGTGGGCTTCCACGACGTGGTGCTCCTTCAAGATCCTCTCGCCAGGGGCCAGGGCCCCCTCGACGAGGGCCCTGTAGAGATCCATGGTCCTTTGGGCCAGGAGGCGTTGAAATGTTTTTTCCTTGATGTCCCCCCTGGCATGGGCCAGATGGAGCCTGCGGATATCCTCCCTTATCTCATCCATGGGATTCCGCATCCGGAAACCTCCCAGGAGAGAGGCCCCTGGCATGGAGCCTGGGCATGAGCTGCACCAGTATGGCCACAGCGATCACGAACGCCACGCAAAAAGCGAACCATGGGTCGTGCTCCACGGCCAGGGAGTCGTAGAGGAGCCACACGAAGAATCCATAGAGGATCAAGTTGGCGACGATCTGTCCTAGCTTTCCCATGATCTCCTCCCTTCACAGGTGCATGGCCTCATGGAGCCAAAGCACGTAGACCAGGGCTGCGGCCCCAAGGGATATGGCAAGAAGGACCATCCAATAGCCGAACATGTTGTCCCAGAGCCATCTCATCTTCGCACCTCCTCGAGTTCATGCTGCCGCCACCACAAGTGGAGGCACCCACTTGGGCACGGGTTTTCCATGGGTATGCCTTATGGAGAAGAGCACCAAGCTCACGATGAAAAGGCACAGAAAGAGCATCTCTCCCAGGGTGAAGACCACGGCGAAAAAGGCCAGTGCCTCTATCTTCTGGCCAGTGAGGACGTAGATGAGCCTGAGGAGCGCTCCAGTTGTTGCCAGGATGAGGGAGTAGCTCAGGATGTAGCGGATTGCTGGCCCCCTCACGAAAGAGGTGGCGATGCTGCCGAACTGGGCCCCTATCATGGCCCCCAGTATCATGAAGAGAACGGCCATCATGTCCACGTTTCCGCTCATGGACTGCCTTAGGGCGCCGTATCCACCAGAGACCACTATCTCCACAAGGTCCGTCCCCACCCCTATGTGGGTAGTGGCGCCTATCACGTATACCAGGGCCGGGACCCTTATGAAACCTCCTCCCACGCCGAAGAATCCTGCCAGGATCCCTGTTGCCACACCCACTAGAACTATGACCCACATGGAGATCACCACCCTGGCATGAGTGCACTTGACTATGGGATATATGGGGATGGACTGGAACCAGATGTGCACCCTGGAGGTCTTGAGCTCCCTGCCAACCCTCTCGCCATGCTCGGAGATCTCCTCGATCCTCTTGTGGGCCCTTCGGGTCTCGAGCTGGGTGTAAAGGAAGAGCCCGAACATGATGAGGACGGACCCAGCGAGAAGAGTAGGTCCGGAAAGCCCTATGGACTTGGTGTAGTTGAGGAGCTTCACCCCCAGCTCCACCCCCAGCATGGTCCCGCCCACCATGGTCAGGGCCAAGGTCCAGTCTATATTACCCAATTGCCTGTGTCGCACGGAGGAGATGACCGCCTTTCCAGCTATGTGGGTGGCATCCGTGCCTGAGGCGATGTATCCGGGGAAGCCGAAGACGATCAGGGCGGGGGTCACCATGTATCCACCCCCAACGCCTATGAAGCCCCCCACTACCCCAACTGTGAAGCCCGTGATCATGAGGAGGAATATGGGGGCCTGGATTCCAGATATGGCGAATTCGAACATCTTCTCACCTCCTTCTCAGTGCCCGTAATGGTCAATCTTCTTGATCTTCCAGCCGAGCATGTCCGTGAGGCCCTCTGCCATGAGCCCCAGGGAGAACCCTAGGGCTATGACCACGGCCACGTTCCACACCCCCGACCAGGGATTTGTCTCCACCCCCTTATGTATGAAGGTGTCCTTGTACTTGAAGCCCTTGGACTCCTTGATCTCCCAAGGGACGAGCACAATGAGCTTGTCCCCTTCCACCTTAGCCCTCTTTCCTGCCTCCAGGACCTTCTTATCTATGACCCCGTTGGCACCCTCGGGGAGCCTGTCGCCCTTTTTCACAGGCACAGCCACCTTCCCCTCTATCTTCTGAGCCCCCGGCTGGATCTCCAGCACAGCCGGCCTTTCCTTGGTTGCGTCCTTGAAGGAATTGACGTTTATGGCATATCCGTCCACCTTGGTCTGGTAGTAGTACCAGCGCACCATCTGGCCAGAGTTGTAGGAGTGAAACACAAAGTAGATCATGGCCACGGATGCGATGGTCCAGACCACAAACTTGATAGCCCCCCTTGTCTTGTGATTGTCTGCCAAGGCAATCCCTCCTTTCCCTGCAGGAGTTCCACCTGGGTATCCCTTGACCCAGGTGAGTGAAGCCAATGCTCTTTTGTCCTTCATCCCCCCTTTCCGTAGAACTTCTCGGAACCTCGACCACCCCATGGAAAAGCAAGTGGGATGCCAATCCCCCTTGGCACATAAGTATCTGGAAATGTTGAGATTGGGACTTCATTGGAAGGAGCTCGATCCCTGGGAGGGATCCTCGGGTAACGGAAATTTTTTACAGGCTGTAAAGATTCGTGAGATCAGGAGAGCAAGTGCAGGGTGAGGCCCTGAGAGCTCGCATCAGGGCTCTGGGGGACTTGGGGTGGAGTGGCGACTTGCTATGGAGCTCACCATTTCCTAAGATGTTTGGGAAGGGTCTCAGCTGGGCTCTCTCAAAAAGACAAGAGAGGTGAAAGGCCATGCTCTCGTACATGCGCAAACATGCGAAAAGCTGGTTCATAAAGGTCCTCCTCGGGACCGTGATCGTCGTTTTCATCTTCTTTTACGGCTTCAGCCTGAGAGAGAGGGAATCCGCTGTCTTGGCCAAGGTAAATGGTATCAAGATAGCGAAGAGGGATTTTCAAAAACAGTGGGAAAGGGTGCTCGAGTTCCAGGGAGCTAGGGGATCGGACATGACCTCAGAGCAGAGGAAACTCCTGAGGCAGGCGACCCTCCAGAGTTTGATAGACCAGATCCTCCTTCTCGAGGAGGCCAAGAGGTGGAAGATCACTGTTACACCCGTGGAGCTTAGGGAACAGTTGACCCAAGTTCCTTACTTCCAGGAAAATGGCCGCTTCTCCCCTCGCCTCTACCAGCAGTATTTGAGGATGCGAGGGATGAACGAGGATGAATTCCTGAGAGAGCTGGAGAAGGATCTCAAGATCCAGAGGGTCGAGCAGCTCATTCGGGATGGTGCATGGGTCTCAGATGAGGAAGTGGAAGCCCTCTACAGGTTGACCCAGGAGAAGGTGGTGATCCAGTATGTGGAATTTTCGGCCAACTCCTTCATTGAGGAGATCTCTCCCAGCCAGCAAGAGCTCGAGGCTTATTTCAAAGAGCACCTATCCGACTATCGCATCCCTGAGATGGTCAAGGTGGAATACATGCGTTTCGATGCGGCCGATTACACCTCCCAGGTGGAGGTCACGGAGAGGGAGATAGAGGAGGCTTACGAGAGAAACAAGCAGAGGTGGAAAGAGCCCCCACAGGTCCTTGCTAGACAAATATTCATTCGCTCTCCAGAGAGGGAAGAGGACAAGGTGAGAATGAAGGCCCTGGAGAAGGCAGAGGAGATCCTGAGGAGGCTCAAAGGGGGAGAGGATTTCGCCCAGCTCGCCAAGGAGCACTCCCAAGACCCCCAGACAGCGAACAAAGGAGGGGCGTGGGGGTGGAAGAGGAGGGAGGAATTCCCAGAGCCCATAGCCAGGGCCCTTTTCGACGAGATGAAGCCTGGGGAACTCAGCCCCCAGCCCGTGAAGACAGCTTTGGGCTTCCATGTGCTCAAACTGGAGGAGAGGAAGGAGGAGACCATAAAGCCCCTCGCAGAGGTGAGGGATGAACTGGAGAGGGAGATCAGAAAGACCAAGGCCAGGCAGAAGGCGGCGGAGATAGCCGAGGAGGCTTATCTGGAAGTGTTCCAGGGAAGGCCCTTCAAGGAGGTGGGGCAGAAGCTAGGGGCCCATATGGGTATCACTGAGCCTTTCCCCCTTCAGGGGCCCGTGAAGGGTCTGGAGGCTGGAGAGGCCCTGAGGAACGCGGCCTTCCTCTTGAGGGAGAAGGAGGACTTCACAGAGGTCGTCCAGGAGGGAGAATCCCTTTACATCTTGCAGCTCGTGGAGAGGATCCCTGCTCGCGAACCCTCGTTCGAGGAGGTGAAGGAGAAGGTCACCCAGGATCTCAAGAGGGTGAAAGCCATCGAGAGGGCGGGAAAGGAGGCCGAAAAGGCCCTCGAAGGAATAAAGGCCGCCAAGAGCTCCCTGGCCTCGGAGGCCGCGAAGATGGGTTGGAAGCTCCAGCTATCGCCTCCTGCTGGCCGGATGGCCTCGGGCGCGGGCCTACCCAATGAGATGATTCAGGAAGCCTTTTCCACTGGGCCAGGAGAGAATCTCCTTCCCAGGCCATACAGACAGGGGGACAGGTATCTTGTGGCAGAGGTGAAAGAGAGGATAGAGCCAGACCCCAAGGGATTGGAAGAGAGAAGACCGCTCCTAAGATCCCTTCTCCTGAGCGAGAAGAGGGAGTCACTTTTCCGGAGCTGGTTGACGGAGCTGAGATCCAAGGCCGAGATAAGCACTTACAAAGCCTTGGAAGAAATTCTCTGAACGAGGCTACCAGTATCCGGATCGCCCCAAAATGGGTGCCCGAGGACCCGTTTTGGGGCGAAGGGGCCCAGAGGCAGTGCAACTCACCGTCGGGCCTGAGCCCCCTCGCGCCCTATTTTCACTGGCCTTTTGGAAAGGGCGGGGTGGGAGTTCCAGGGAGGGGCTTCACCCTCTCGGGTCTTATGGTCTTGTGCTTTATCATGGAGTGGCCGAAGGTATTGCATGCCGTGAGACAGCAGCCGCATCCGATGCACTTAGCTGAGTCGAGAACTATGGCATCTGCCCTCTCCTGAAGAGCGCGAATTGCGCAGACAGCCTTGGCATAGCATGATTTGCAAATGTGCGTGCAAACAGCGTTCATTTTCCATCTCCTCTCTCGATTTCTCCATAGGATTTGTCCAGCTTCGAACGGGGAAGCTGTGTTTCATCCCAGGATCCTGTCTATTTCTTCCTTGTCCGAGTCCATCACATATGGGATACCCGATATCTCGGAGGCCTCCCTTGTAAGGGCCACGAGGTCGTTTCTGTCGATGTATTTGAGGGCGAATTTCCTCGCCCCTGCCATGAGTTGCTGGAGTCCCTGTCTGAGCCTGTCTATGTAGGAGTAAAGGCCGATGGCTCCTGGTGGTAGCTCTTTGAAATCGTCTCCCAATCTCTCCTTGAGCTGAGCTCCCACAGCGAAGAGCTCCATATAGCCCTCCTCCAAGGACTGCCCCGTCCTCTCGCACCTTTCAGCCATCAACCTTCCGTGAGTTTTCCCGACCATGGCCGCTGTGAGGATGGCCCTCCCCAGGCAAACAGCCTTCACGTGGGGTGCCGCGAGGGCAATGGCCTTGAATATGTGATCCTCCAAAGACAAACCCCCACCTATGGCGATGGGAGGGATGTATGCTCCCTTGGCCCTGAGCCTCTCGCAAATCTGATAAGTAAGGCACTCGAGATGAACCGTGGGAATGCCCCACTCATTCATCATCCTCCAAGGACTCATGCCCGTTCCGCCACCGGCTCCGTCTATGGTCAAGAGATCTATCTTGGCGTTGGAGGAGAACTTTATGGCCCTGGCCAGGTCAGCTGGCCTGTAAGCGCCGGTTTTGAGGGTCACGTACTTCGCTCCCAATTTCCTCAGCCTCTCTACTTCCTTGTAGAAACCCTCCTCGTCCACCATTCCCAGGCGGGAATGCCGTTCGAACTCGGTTATCCCACCACACTGAAAAGCCTTTTGAGCTGTGGGCGTCCTGGGATCTGGAAGGACAATGTAACCTCTCTCTTTGAGCTGAAGAGCCCTCTCCAGAGTTGGCAGTTTGACCTCCCCGCCTATGTCCTTTGCTCCTTGCCCCCACTTGAGCTCGAAGATTTCCACACCGAGCTTCTCTATGACGAACTCGGGCACTCCAAGCATTGTGTCTTCCACATTCGCTTGGACTATGAGACCGCCTTTGCCCTGATACCACCTCCTGAATGCTTTGACCCTTCTCTCCATCTCGGGCGAATGGACGAGTCTTCCATTCTTGAACTCGGCCTGAGGGTCCATGCCGCAGACATTCTCCCCGACCACTACCAAGATACCGGATATGGCAGCCCCTGCAGCCACATCCTCCCAGTTGATTCTCGCTATATCGGTCGAGCCGAGGGCACCTGAGACTATGGGGAAATCCAGTTTGAGGCTCCCATCGCGGCCAGCTTCTGTGGTGCAATCCACAGCGGGGAAGATGGCCACATCTGGGTCAGCTTGAACCCCTACTGCCCCCACACAGGTGCCCTGGATGTTGAAGTGGGAGAAGTCCACGGGATAGTCCTTTTCAGCCCCGGCCGTTATCTTTCCGAAGGGCTGGGGGTAGATCATCTCTCTCCCCTTCAAGGCAGATCTGCCTATCTCGCAGGGCCCCTCGCATCCATCCAGGCAAGTGACACATATGCCGGAGATGGGAGCAGGGGAAACCCTCGTGGTGGTGATTGTGGCTGCACTCCTATTGGGCCTGCTGTAAGACATGTTCTCGCACCTCCCTCCAGGTTCTTTGGATTACGGAGAAGACGCCCCCCAAGGGGCCTCCCTCTGCGCAAGCAAAAAAAGGCGCCCACTTGCCTCGCAAGAGGACGCCTTTGTCCTTTGACCTTGGTGCTACACGTCTTTGTGCGGCGATCTGGGATTTTAAGCGAGACTTATCCCACTTGTCAAGACAATTCTCCCCACTTAAAGAACCCCTTCCAAATTTTTCTGGGACCATCCCTTTGGCGAGACCTATTCTCACAGGAAATCACGAAGATCACCTTCCCCACGAGTGGAGGGCGAAACCGGAATCCATCGTGCAATGCACCGAAAAAAGAGCCGGATAACGAGGAGAATCTTCCGCCCCTTGTTTATCGCCCTATCTCAATCGGCTGGCTCAGTCCAGGCCAAGGGACCCTTCTCCTGTGTAAGACCGCCTTAGGGGCCTATGGAGGGCAAGGGGAGAGTGGCTTGGGCCGAGAACACAGGGAGAAGACGGCGTGCAGAGCCCGCCCCTCCGCGGGATTGGTGATCCGAACTCGGATGGCCTCGCGGGGAAAACTCGGGGATAGCGCGAAAGGCGGTTTTCTCGGAGGGACGCACTCTGTGCGTCCGTGTGGCAAGGCCCGACGCAAGCCGGGGCATTCCATTCCCACCGGATGGGTTGACGATAAGCCGGTGGCCAAGAGGGCACATGTCTCGGTCAAGCCCGTGCGCTCCTCGCGGGCGTGCGGAGCCCGCCCCTCCGCGACGAGGCCGACCCCAACGCGGCTTGCCTAGCGGGTGAAGGCCTGGGGACGACGCTGAAGGCCGTCTTCTCGGAGGGACGCACTCTGTGCGTCCGTGTCGCAAGGCCGGGCGCAAGCCGGGGCATCTCATGATTACGGACGGGCGAGCGAAAGGCTCGTGGCCCAAAAGAGACAACATTTGGGTTGGCGTGATGTCGACATTACGGGCGTGCGGAGCCCGCCCCTCCACGGGGTGGATGATCCGAGCTGGGATGGCCTAGCGGGGAAAGGCCCGGGGATACGCCAAGGCCGATTTTCTCGGAGGGACGCGCTCTGCGCGTCCGGATTGCAAGGCCCCACGGATGGCAAGCACTTTCATTACCGCCGGTGGCTAGGCGAGAGGCCGGTGGTCCAATGGGAATACACGAGGACGGGGCTATGCCTTCCTTGCGGGCGTGCGGAGCCCGCCCCTCCGCGGGGTGCGCTGTCCAAAGTGGGATGGCCTCGCGGCAAAAACCCGGAGATGAGGCAACGGGCGGTTTTCTCGGAGGGACGCGCTCTGCGCGTCGGCGTGGCAGCGCGGGGCGCAAGCCGGGGCATCTCATGATTACGGACGGGCGAGCGAAAGGCTCGTGGCCCAAAAGAGACAACATTTGGGTTGGCGTGATGTCGACATTACGGGCGTGCGGAGCCCGCCCCTCCGCGGAGTCGGCCATCCGAGCTAAGATGGCCTCCCGGTGCAAGGCCCGGGGATGGCGTTGAGGGCGGTTTTCTCGGAGGGACGCACTCTGTGCGTCCGCATGGCAAGGCCGCACGCGAGCGGAGGCATTCCATTTCCACCCGATGATGAGGCAAGAGGCCGGTTGCCCTACCGCGCACATGCCTCGGTCAAGCCGGTGCCTTCCTATCCGGGCGTGCGGAGCCCGCCCCTCCACGAGGAGGCCGACCCCAACGCGGCTTGCCTAGCGGGTGTAGGCCTGGGGACGACGCTGAAGGCCGTCTTCTCGGAGGGACGCACTCTGTGCGTCCGCGTGGCAAGGCCATACGCAAGCCGGGGCATTCCATTCCCACCGGATGGGTTGACGATAAGCCGGTGGCCAAGAGGGCACATGTCTCGGTCAAGCCCGTGCGCTCCTCGCGGGCGTGCGGAGCCCGCCCCTCCACGGGGGGCAAGCCTGGGTGAGAGGCCTTGGGGGGGAAAACCCGGGACGGCGCGAAAGGCGGCTTTCTCGGAGGGGCGCGGTCTCCGCGCCCGCGTTGCCAGGCCTTACTCATGCCAAGGCATTTCATCACGCGAGATGGGTGGCAAAAGGCCCGCGGCCTAACGGACACATGCCTCGGTCAAGCCCAAGCATTCTTTGACGGGCGTGCGGAGCCCGCCCCTCCGCTGGGTGGCAAGGCCGAGCTAAGGGCCCTTGCGGTAAAAGGCCCGAGATCAGGCGAAGGGAGATTGTCCCGGAGGGGCGCACTCTGTGCGCCCGCGTTGGGAGGCCTTGCGGCGGAGGGCACGGAAAATGACTCCCAGACTGATTCTATAGGGGGGATGCCCCCTGTGCATCCCCATCGGGAGTGCGTCAGCCCCTACCCCACCTGGGCCTCCAACTACTCTCCCCATCAGATCTGATCAGCCAGGATTATGGCCTCAGCTATCTCCCTCATGGATTTTCTGGTATTCATGCTTTGTCTCTGAATTCTCCTGTAAGCCTCTTCAGGGCTCAGCCCCTTTTTCATTATGAGGATCTCCTTGGCCCTTTCCACGAGCTTCCTGCTTTCCAGCTCTTCCTGGATGACGCGAGTTTTGACCATGAGCTCGGTGTTCTCTATTGCCACTGCAGCTTGATTGGCAACCGTGATGAGAAGGTTCACTTCCGTTTCGGTGAACTCTCTCCTGGATGAACTGTAGCAATTGAGTACCCCTATCACCCTGTCCTTGACGCACATGGGCACGCTCAGCATGGAGGTCAGCCCCAGCTTTCTCGCCATTTCCTTCTCCTTATAGAGGGGATGTTCCAGCACATTTGCAATCTGCATGGGTTGCCTGGTTTCAGCCACCTTCCCCACCACTCCCTCCCCCCATTTCAAGGTTCTCTCCTTGAGATAGTCCTTGCTTATGGTCTGAGTGGCCCTGAGTTTGAAGCATCCCTCCTTTTCGTCCAAGAGCCAGAGGGACACTATCTTGGAGTCCATGACCCCCGCGGTCAGGGTGACTATGAGTTTCAGGATGTCATCCAGATACAGATCCGAGGTGATGGCCCTGCTTATCTCGGAAAGCACCTGGATCTGTCTCTCGAAAGGGACTCTCTCTGGCAAACGAATCACCCCCTCTTCTCCCTTTCCGGCACGGAGTCGCGAGATCCTGTGGCCCTGTATAGCTCCTGCCAGTATGCTAGTATCTAAAGAAAATCTCACAAGGAGCCCTCACATGCAAGGGAAAAGGATAAGCTCTGGAGTCCGGGCACTGGACAGACTCCTCGGAGGCCTGAGGGTGGGAGATAATGTGGTCTGGCACATGGATTCAGCAGTGTTTCTGGAGGCCTTCTTGGGTGGCCTTCTCAAGGTCGCGACAAGACGGGGCGAGGGAGCGGTCTTCGTGACCGTCAATTCTCCACCCAAGACCATTTTGGGCAGGCTGAAATCCGTGGTAGATCATCCCAATGTCACAGTGATAGATGGATTCACTTGGGGAAAAGGCGAAGGAGCAGAGCTTTTCACAGACTGTTACGAGGAACTCTACGCCAACTGCAAGTGCCGTGTTGTGCCCGTCCCGGAGCCCGAGAAGGTGGAGGCCTTTCTCCGGGTGCTCAACGAGATCGAGGAGCAAATGCCCCCGGGAACCAGGTACATCTTCGACAGCTTGACAGGCATGGTACACCTCTGGGGGACGGAAGAGCCAGTATTGGGCTTCTTCACGAGACAATGCCCTAGACTCTATGAGCTCCAGACAGTGGCTTACTGGATCTTGGAGAGGGGAGCCCACACCAACAGGTTCAGGGCCGAGATAAATCACATAACCCAGGTAGCCTTGGAGCTAGTTATAAAGGAAGGGAATCCCGTGCTCAAGGTGTTGAAGGCCCAAGGGAGGGAGAGCTCATCCACCCTAAGACCCAAGAACCTGGTGTTTACGGGAAAGGGGGTACAGCTTCTGGATGAGAACGGCAAAGGAGGTCTAGAATTTCTCATTGGACCCAGGCTCAGAAGCATAAGGCAGAGGAGGGGGATATCCCAGGTCGAGCTGGCCAAATCCATAGGGGTATCGCCCAGCACTATCTCCCAGGTGGAGGCGCAGCAGATAATCCTCTCACTCCCTGTTCTTGTCCGAGCCGCCAGGGCCCTAGGCGTGAGTGTGGACGAGCTCGTGGGAGGGGCGATGGCCGAATCTCACTCACCCATCATCGCAAGGGACCAGTACCAGGCGGTCAATTTGGGCAGAGCCATAGAGGGGTTGGTCTCAGTACTGAAAATAACCCCTCCTACCGCAAGCCCAGGGGGCTTCGAGGCTTACGAAGTGACCATCCAGCCTCAGGCGCGTCTCGGAGGCCATTTCTTCAACCAGAAGGGGGCCGAGCTCGGATACTTGATGGAGGGAGAGCTCCTGGTGGAGTTTCGAGAGAGGAAGTTCTTGATGGAGAGGGGTGACTCCATAAGGCTCCTCGAGGAACTACCCCGAGGCTGGGAGAACCCCAAAGAGACTCCAGCCCGCCTCATCTGGATAATGGGAAAGTGAAAGAGGATCGAGAGGAAGATGAGCCAGATCACCATCTCTCAAGCAACGGATCTTGCGGACCAGGGGCTTCGAGGGGAGCGCGAGGAGTCCAGGGCACTCAAGGATCAGGTGGACAAGCTCAGGCTCCTCTTTCAGACAGCTGCCCTCATAAACGCGACCATGGATCCCCGGCAGGTCATATCTCTTGTCCTCAAGGAGGCGGTGAGGATCATGGGTGCCACGAGCGGATCCCTCAGAATGGTGGACGAGGAAAATGGCCTCCTGAGGCTCGAAATGGCAATAGGAAAGGGGAGGAATGCTAGAAGGGCCCTGCAACTCAAGCTCGGGGAAGGTATAACAGGGTGGGTGGCCCTTCATGGCGAACCTCTCCTCGTCCGGGACGTGACCAAGGAGCCCAGGTATCTCCCCATCAGGAAGGGAGTGAAAAGCGAGATGGCAGTCCCCCTCTGTGTGGAAGGGAAGGTCATAGGGGTTCTGAACCTCGACTCCAATCGCCTCAATGCCTTCACTGAGAATGATCTGGAACTGCTCACTGCATTGGCCAACCAGTCTGCCAGAGTCTTTCACAATGCCAGGCTCCACGAGCAGCTTAAGAAAAAGGCCATGGAGCTCAGATCGCTATTTTCAGTGGGGCAGGCGATAGTCTCCTCCCTCAATCTTGACGAGGTCTTGGGCCGCATAACCAGGAAGGTGGTCGAGCTCATGGAGCCAGTGAAACTGTGCTCCCTCATGCTTCTTGACCATGGGAAAGGGGAACTAGTCATCAGGGCAGTTCATGGGGCCAGCGAGCGTTACACGAAAAAGCCGCCCCTCAAGGTCACGGAAAGCCTCCTGGGAAGGGTGGCGAGGGAGAAGACCCCATTGATCGTCCAGGACGTCAGGCGCCATCCAGAGTTCAGGTACTCGAGGCTAGCCCGAAAGGAGGGCCTGGTCTCTCTTCTCTCGGTGCCCATGATTTGCCAAGATAGGGTCATAGGAGTGCTCAATGCTTACACGGGCAAGGAACACAGATTTTCCTCGGAGGAGGTGGAACTACTGGCCACACTCGCTAGCCAATCGGCAATAGCCATAGAGAATGCCAGGCTTTACGAGAGCGTTGTTTCAGCCGAAGAGAGGATCCGCCAAGGCGAGAGGCTGCTTCTCCTCGGGGAGATCGCCGCTGAGGTTGCCCACGAGATCAGAAACCCCCTCACGGTGATAAGGATGCTTGCTCACTCGGTGAAGGAGACCTTCCCACCCGAAGATCCACGGAGCAAGGATCTGCTGATCATAGAGCAAAAGATCGGCCAGATGGCAGGCTTAGTGGAGCAAATCCTGGAGATGGCGAAGCAGAGGAAATTCGAATGGAACCCAGTAGAAGTGCACACCGTTTTCCAGGAGACCCTGGAGCTCCTGAGACACAGATTGACCAAGCAGAGGGTCAAGCTCGTGACCAAGTGGGGCAGGGGTGTCCCTCCTGTCCTGGGAGACAAGGGCCAGCTGGAACAGATGGCCCTGAATCTGCTCCTCAATGCCTGTCAGGCCATGCCCGAGGGAGGCCAGCTCACCATCAGGACGGGAACGAGAAAAAGGAGGCCAGGGGGTAGACTCGTGTGGATCGCTGTGGAGGACACAGGTTGCGGGATCCCGCAAGGGAAAGTTGAGGAGATATTCCAGCCATTTGTCTCCTTCAGATCTGGCGGGATCGGCCTCGGGCTGTCAGTGGTCCACAGGATCGTCAGGCACCACAAGGGGACGATCACTGTGAAGAGCATTCCAACAGGGGGGAGCCGGTTCTTGGTGGAGTTCCCCGCTTGGGAGTCGTGAGATGCCTACCATAATGATAGTGGACGACGAGAAGGACGTTCATTACTCCTTTGAGAGGCTTCTTTCGAGCCAAAACGTGAGGGTCCTGTGCGCCGCAAGCGGTGAAGAGGCCCTGGCAAAGATGGAGAGGGGTTCCATTGACCTTGTCTTGATGGATGTTCGCATGGGGGGCCTGAGCGGCCTCGAGACCCTCCAGAAGATGAAGGAAAAGTATCCCAAAGTGCCTGTCATCATCATGACCGCATACGGCACCACGGACACTGCAATAGAGTCCATGAAATACGGGGCCTTCGACTACATCCAAAAGCCTTTCGAGATACCCAAGCTGAAGGCCATGATCCAAAACGCCCTGGAAGTTTCGAGGAGGATGAGGGAAGTCGTCCTATTGCCGTCGGCCGGGGGAGGCGAGAAGAGGGGGCAGGCCATAATCGGTAATTCCCAGGCGATGCAGGAGATCTACAAGCGCATAGGGCAAGTAGCGCCAACCGATGCGACGGTCCTCCTCACAGGAGAAAGGGGCACTGGGAAGGAACTGGTGGCCAGAGCCATCTACCACCACAGCAGGAGGGCCAACAAGCCTTATCTGCCCATAAATTGTGCTGCCATTCCCATGGAGTTACTGGAAAGCGAACTCTTCGGTTACGAGAGAGGGGCTTTCACAGGAGCCTATCATCGCAGGATTGGGAAGCTCGAACAGTGTCAGGGAGGGACATTGTTCCTGGATGAAATTGGGGACATGCCATTGGCGACTCAAGCAAAGCTCTTGAGGGTCCTTCAGGACAAGACCTTCGAGAGGTTGGGAGGAGACGAGAGGATCCAGGTGGATGTGAGGTTCATAGTGGCTACCAATAAGGAGCTGGAAAGACTGGTTCAGGAAGGAAGATTCCGGGCGGATCTTTACGATCGCCTCAATGTGGTCAGGATTCACCTCCCTCCCCTCAGGGAAAGGAAGGAGGACATACCCCTTCTCGTGGAATACTTCCTGAGGAGATTTGGGAACAAGGTGAGGGGAATAAGCCGGAGGGCACTGAATCTCCTTATGGAACATGACTGGCCAGGGAACGTGAGAGAGCTCCAAAACGTTATAGAGAGGGCAGTGATCCTAGCGAGAAGTGAAACCTTGGATGAGAGGGACATAGAGCTCTCCTCCAGGGAAAGTCCCCGAGACTCAGAAGCCCAGGCCCGCAAGCTCCAGGATCATATGAGGGCTATCTTTCAGATGGGAAAGACCATGGGAGGGGGGCTCAATCTTCTCCGAGAGATGGAAAGGGAATTCATTCGTCAGGCATTGGAAGAGAGCCGAGGCAACCAGAGCCAGGCTGCAAGGATCCTGGGGATAAACAGGAACACGCTGAGAAACAAGATGAAGGCCTACGGACTGGACAAAAACCCCTGAGAGAGAATTGGAGACCCCCTCTGCCCTCCCGCATATCCGGTAACTGACCAGAAGACGAGCACATTGCTCAAAAGCTGTCACCTGCCGAATCTGTCTTCTCTCTGATCGTGCCTTCCTCTGGCAATAATGGCGAGGTTTCTCCCATCTCCTCGCTTTTGGCACGATCCTGCCATAGAAGGGCTCGAGTGATCATTCTCGAGTGAGGACCCGACGGGATCTTGACTTCATTTCCCAAGGGGATTCTCGAGAGAGTGGCCTCAAGCACAAGAGGATGCCAAAAAGGTCTTCTTTCGGGGAGATGGCCCGCTAGGTGAATGGCCGTGACAGAGCCGGATCAGGGGATTAGGACCTCTTTCTTTTTCTGCCAGAGATTGGATCCTGACCAAGACAGGAACAGGCGATCCTTGGAGATGGAGTTTGGCCCAAGTGTGGTCTTTTATCCCATGCCTTGTGGCGGGAGGGTCGAGACGATCCATCTCTTGAGAGCCTTGGAAGAGGGGGCGGACAGGGTGGTAGTGATCACATGTCCCCGAGGGCAGTGCCGTTATGGCGAAGGGAATCTCAGGGCTCAAAAAAGACTGCTTTATGCCAGGAGCTTGGTGAGAGAGATAGGCCTGGAGCCCGAGAGGCTGGAGATCAGGCCGGCGTCTCTGGGCTCAGCTTTGAGGATAGACGAGATCATAAGACCAATTCTTCTGGAAGCCTGGAACCTGGGCCCTTCGCCCCTGAGAAGGGCCCAGAGAAAAGATACGGGAGGAATCACAGGTGATAACAGCGGTGAGAAAGCCCTTCGATGAGATACGAGAAATGGTCGCTCCTTACGAGAGCGTCCTTTTAGTGGGATGCGGAACGTGTGTTGCCGAATGCGCATCAGGAGGGGAAAAAGAGGTGGCCATTCTCGCCTCTCAGCTTCGTATGGACGCTTCCCTTCGGGGAAAGAGACTGGAGGTAGGGGAAACAACCCTGGACAGGCAGTGCGTTTACGAGTTCATAGACAGGCTGAGCCCCCTTGTGGAGAAGTATCAGGCCATCCTCTCCCTGGCTTGCGGGGCTGGGGTGCAGGCAGTCTCGGAGATCTTCCCGGAGGCAATAGTCCTTCCTGGGCTCGACACTACCTTCTTGGGCCAGACCAGAGAGGCAGGTCTATGGATAGAGAACTGCAGGGGGTGCGGATCGTGCAAACTTCAATGGTTCGCCTCCATATGCCCCATCACTAGATGCGCGAAGAGGCTTCTCAATGGTCCGTGCGGGGGCTCCAGAGGGGGTCGATGCGAGGTGGACCCAGAAGTCCCGTGCGCGTGGAACATGATAGTAGAAAGACTGAGGAAAGTGGGGAGGCTGGAGCTTCTGGAGGATGTCTACCCCCCTTGCGATTGGTCCCTTGCTCAGGGGAGAGGACCGAGAAAGATCCAGAGGGAGGATCAGGCAATTGAGACCGTTTAGCCATTTGCAGCAGGTACTGGAATCGCGGACCTTCGCTGTGACCTCGGAGTGTGGCCCTCCCAAAGGCGCGGATCCATCGTCACTGGTGAGAAAGGCCTCCCTTCTCAAGGGTTATGTGGATGCGGTTAATGTCACGGACAATCAGACTGCTGTGGTGAGGCTATGCAGCCTCGCCTCCTGCGCCATCCTGAGGCAGATGGGGCTGGATGCAGTGGTGCAGATCACTACTCGGGACAGAAATCGTATAGCTCTCCAATCGGATCTTCTGGGGGCATCTGCCCTCGGGATAAGGAATGTGCTTTGCCTGAGTGGAGACCACGTCTGTTTCGGCAACGAACCAGGAGCAATGGCAGTGTTTGACCTGGATTCCGTCCAGCTTCTTGAAGTTGCGAGAAAAACGAGGGACCAGGGGAGTCTCTGTAGCGGAGACCCCCTGACAAGCCCTCCAAAGTTCTTTATCGGTGCAGTGGAGAATCCCTTTGCCGATCCCATGGACTTCAGGGTCAAGAGGCTGGAGAAAAAGGTCAAGGCGGGGGCCCAGTTCATTCAAACCCAATGCGTGTACAACATCCAGAGGTTCAGGGAGTGGATGGAAAGGGTGAGGGATAGGGGCCTAGACGAGAGGGTCCACATATTGGCAGGGGTGACACCCCTCAAAAGCGCCAAGATGGCCCATTATATGAGGGAGAAGGTGGCGGGGATGGACGTACCCGAGGAGCTGGTTCGGCGCATGAGCTCCTTGCCAGCCAAGGATCAAAGGGCAGAGGGGATGGAAATCGCCCTCGAAACCATAGAGGCCCTGAGGGAGATCCCTGGGGTCAGAGGGATCCATCTGATGGCCGTAGAATGGGAGGAAGCGGTGCCGGAGCTGGTGACCAGGGCGAAGCTGACCCCCAGGCCTTCACCCCACGAGGAAATCTAGAAGGGGTTGGAGAAATGCCTTCCAAGTACCGCATAGAGACTTCGGTCGTTCCCCACAGGCTCGTGCCTGTATCCTTCTCCGGTGTGGTGGCTTGGGAAGAGGGATGCCTGAAGTGTGCTCGGTGCGCCAAGAGACAGTGCGTTTACAAGGTGTACGAGACGCGTCAATTGAACCCCCAGGAGATGAGGGATTCCTTGGACTTTGCCTGCAAGAATTGTTTCAGATGCGTCCAGAGCTGTCCCAAGGGCCTCATCCAAAAGGCGCAGGACCCGAGATTCCGGTCTCTGGGAGACAGCTATTTCACCCCTGAGATAATCACCTCCCTCTGGTATCAAGCGGAGACAGGAAGAATACCAGTCTCGGGAGCCGGATATGGTGGACCGTTTTCCGGGCCAGGGTTCGATTCCATGTGGACCGACATGTCGGAAATAGTGAGGCCCACGAGGGACGGCATTCACGGAAGGGAATACATAAGCACTGCCGTGGATCTGGGAAGAAAACCCATGGCCCTAGTCTTCGGACCCGATGGCCAGCTCTCTTCACCAACACCGCCATTGATGGAGATACCCATTCCAGTGATTTTCGACAAGGTCCCCTGGTCTCCGGCCTCCAATGGTGTCAGTGAGGCGATTCTCATGGCCGCCCATGAGCTGGGAACCCTGGCCATAACTTGGAACGACCAGCTTAATGCCGGCGAGCTTCTCGAGAAGAGCGCAGTGGTGCACCTGGCAATGGAGCGCGAGGGTCTTCCTTTCTGGGCCCAAGAAGGGATCCACATGGTGGAGATCGACGATTCTCGTGATGCCATCTCCCTCCAGGAAAGGCTCAAGGATGTGAATCCTGATCTCGTTGTCATGATTCGCTTGAATGCCAGAAAGGGGATCGAGAGAAGGGTCTCGGAGTTGGTGAGAAGCGGTGCAGAGGTGATTCATCTCAAAGCCGATCCTTGGGGGAAGGAGATGGGGGAAGAACCCAGGTTCGTTCTCCAAGTGGCTCGTCAGACCCATTTTCACCTGGTGGAGGCGGGGATTCGGGATCTCGTGACTCTGGTTGTGGGGGGCGGTGTGGCCATGGCGGAGCATATGTGCAAGCTCATAATCTGCGGAGCGGACGCTGTGAGCGTGGATGCGGTGTTGCTGATTGCCATGGAATGTAGAGTGTGTTCGAGGTGTTCTCAAGGCCTCAGCTGTCCCGCTGGTCTTCATGAGGTGGAGGCGAAATGGGGGGCAGCCAGGATAAGGAATCTCATGGGGGCATGGCACAATCAACTCCTCGAGGTGATGGGGGCCATGGGAATGAGGGATGTGAGGAGGTTGAGGGGAGAGATGGGGAGAGCAATGTTCTTCGAGGATCTAGAAAGGGAGTTCTTCTCGAGGCTAGGGGCGAGGGTGTGAGGGATGCCAGATAGATCGGAGGATTTTCTCTTTCCCCAGGTCCGAAGGGCGCCTAGCAGGTTCCCGAATCCCCTGGGAAAGTATACCCTGGTAATAGGCCGCGAGTGCGAAAATTGCGGAATCTGCGTGGAGTTGTGCCCTCACAAGGTGTTCCAGAGGGGGGCTAGGAGGCCCACAGTGAAGGCCCCACACATGTGCCAGGGCCCTGAATGTGGATTTCAGGATCACTGCTGCATAACACGCTGCCCCAAAAGGGCCATAACCATGAGACCCAATCCTTCTTTCGAGCTTCTGGGAGACAAGAGATGGACCCCAGACCTCTTGGCGAGCACCTGGCACATGGCCGAGACTGGCGAAGTCCCCCATCAGGACCTGAATTACAAGACAGGGGCATCAGGGGGTGGGTTCGACAGGCTCAGGTTCGTCTTCCCACCCAGGAAAGGCCTGTTCGTGGACGAGGGGGATATCTCCCTATCCATAGACCTCAACCGGAGGGATGACGGAAGGCCCAAAATAAGGATCCCCGTGCCGTTTTACCTGGCCGGGATGTCCTATGGGTCCATAAGCATAAACGCGATGCTCTCCAGGGTCAAAGCAGCCAAGGCGTGGGGGACCTTCTGCTCCACAGGGGAGGGAGGATATCCGGAGGAGCTTTACCCTTACGATGACCATGTGATCACCCAGGTGGCGACAGGCCTTTTCGGGGTCGGGGAGGAGACCATAAAGAGGGTGAGAATAGTGGAGTTCAAATATGCCCAGGGCGCCAAACCAGGCCTCGGGGGGCATCTCCTGGGGGACAAGGTCACCCCACAGGTGGCGAGAATGAGGGAGGCCGTTGCGGGAAGCGCCCTTTTCTCGCCTTTTCCTTTCCACAGCGTGTACTCCGTCGAGGATCACAAGAAGCATGTGGACTGGATCAAGCATCTGAATCCCAGAGCCCTTGTGGCGGTGAAGGTCTCCACTCCCACTGATGTGGACATGGTCGCTGTGGGGAGCTATTTCGCGGGCGCCCATATAATCCAGCTCGACGGAAGTTATGGTGGAACCGGCGCAGCCCCCGACATAGCCAAAAAGAACATAGCGATGCCCATAGAATATGCGGTCCCAAAGGTCCACAGATTTCTCACCAGTGAGGGCATAAGGGACCAGATCACCATAATAGCCTCAGGGGGAATTCGAAGCCCCCATGATGTGGCCAAGATAATAGCCCTCGGGGCCGACGGGGTAAGCATCGGGACAGCGGATCTGGTCGCCCTCGAATGTGTCAGGTGCCACAACTGCGAATCCGGAAGGGGTTGCGCCAGGGGCATAGCCACAACGGACCCGGAACTCACCCCCCTCATAGATCCAGACTGGGGAACCCAGAGAATCGTCAACATGTACGCGGCTTGGATGAAGGTCCTGAGATTCATACTCAAAAGGCTCGGAATGAGGAGCGTGAGGGAGCTTGTGGGAAGGTGGGACACCCTCGTCCACGTGGATTACCTCCAGCCCGAGGCAATTCAAGGGGAGTTGGAGAACTGAGCTCGAGGATGAGGAGGGCTGAAGAGATGGCCCTTGTGCAAAGGGAAAGAGTCGGTAGGTGGGAAGAAGAGAGGATTAGGGCGCTATTGAGCTCCAGAGCGCGCCTTATGCCCAAAGAGGAGAGGCTCCTCAAGGGGATGAGGAGCGAGGAGGCTGAAGAAGGGGGATGCGGCGTAACTGGTTTTGCGTGCAATATCAAGGTGAAGGGGAAGCACATCTTCGCCCCCTCTGTGCAGATGCACAACAGGGGGAATGGGAAGGGAGGAGGAATAGCGGCTGTGGGCTTGGAGGCAAGCCAGCTCGGTGTGGACCAAGAGACCCTCAGGGAAGACTTTCTCCTCCAGATAGCTTTCATAGACAGGGATGTGGTGGAGGAGTTGGAAAGGGAGTTCATAAGGCCTTTTTTCCTCGTGGACCACGAGGCGATCTTGGAGACCGTCGGAGATTACAGGGAGATCCCGGGTCTCGAGGTGGAACCTCCCATGGTGAAAAGGTATTTCGTGAGGGTCATGCCCCGGGTGCTCGAGATGTTCCGGAGGGAAGCGGGCCTGGAGGCCTTGGAGCCACAAGATGTCGAGGAAGAATTCGTCGCTCAAAACAGCTTCCAGATAAACATGCGGTACTACAGCTCCCTTGGGGAGAAAAGGGCATTCGTCCTCTCCCACGGAAGGGACATGATGATCCTCAAGATAGTCGGGTATGCGGAGCAGGTGGTTCAGTATTACCGAATGGAGGACCTAAGGGCCCATATCTGGATAGCTCACCAGCGCTACCCCACGAGGGGAAGGGTTTGGCATCCTGGAGGAGCCCATCCTTTTGTGGGATTGGATGAGGCACTAGTCCACAACGGCGACTTCGCCAACTACTTCGCCGTCACCCAGTACTTGAGGCAGAGGAACATCTTCCCCCTTTTTCTCACGGACACTGAAGTCTCTGCCCTCATGTTCGACCTTCTCCACAGGATCTACCGGTACCCCCTCGAATACATAATCGAGGCCTTGGCCCCAACGAGCGAGATGGATTTCGATATGCTTCCTGAGGAAAAGAGGAAGGTGTATCGTCGCATTCAGGCCTCTCACATCCACGGCTCTCCAGATGGTCCGTGGTTCTTCATCATAGCCAGAACCCTGGCCAGAGAGAATCGCTACCAGCTCATCGGAATAACCGACACCTCCATGTTGAGGCCTCAGGTTTTCGCCCTCCAGGAGGGAGACGGTGTTCAGGTGGGACTGATCTGCTCCGAGAAACAGGCAATAGATGCTACCCTCGAGAGTCTGGCGATGGAGGACCGACGTTTCGGAAAGGTGGCGGACAGGTACTGGAATGCCAGGGGAGGGAGCTACACCGACGGAGGCGCCTTCATTTTCACGGTAGAGCCCAAAGGTCCTGGGCAATGGGAACTCGTCTGCACGGACAAATTTGGAAGGAGGATTGAGGTCCCTAAAGAGAGGAGGCCTCTGGAGGTGAGAACGAGGCTGAGGGCTTCACCCCTGGAGCCCTCTGTTCGAAGACCTTTGGACGAAGCTTTGTGGGACAAGGATCCCTCGAGGGCATTTGCGCAGCTCAAGGATAGCGTGGCCTGGATGGACTACTCCGGACTCTTGAGCCTTTTGAATCACCTAGTCAATCAGGCCAGAGACGAGGAGCTCCTTCCCACGGTCATAGAGGTATTGACCCTTCTCCTGGACCGCAGATATCCCACTGGCTCCAAGAGGAGAAGATCCGTAGTGGAGATGATCTCCGACTCCCTGGAGAGGATCTTCAACACCCTTCCCCTCTTGGACGGATCTGTGGGATACAGGTTCTCCAGGATCGATTTCCACAACCGGCACCACCTCAGGCCCCCTGAAGATGGGGAGGAGGTCCTGGTCCTGGATGCCAGGGGATTCCCCCCAGAGGGGGACCATTGCGACGCCCGGCTCATATGCTCAGCTTACGAACTCGGCTGGAGAAGGTTCATAGGATACGGATATAGGGGACAACGTTTTCTCGGCTGCGGATTGGGCCCTGCCACCCATGGTGTTCGAATAGATGCATATGGAAGCACCGGAGATTATCTGGGCTCCGGTATGGATGGGATGGAAATAAGGGTCCACGGAAATGGTCAGGACCAGCTGGGGCAGATCCTCAAGTCAGGGAAGTTGGTGATCCATGGAGATGTTGGCCAGACCTTCATGTACGGAGCCAAAGGTGGGGAGGTCTACGTATTGGGAAATGCAGCGGGAAGGCCCCTCATAAATGCCGTTGGAAGACCCAGGGTAGTGATAAATGGCACAGCCCTGGATTTTCTGGCCGAGTCTTTCATGGCAGGGGATCCTCACAAGGGTGGTGGATTTGTGGTTCTAAATGGTCTGAACGTGGACACCCAAGGAAACGTGTACCCTCAACCCACGCCATACCCGGGCTCAAACCTCTTCTCCCTGGCCTCGGGTGGAGCGATCTTCGTGAGGGATCCCAAGAGGCAGTTGGTCGAGGAACAGTTGAACGGGGGCGAGTTCCTCCCCTTCACCGAGGAGGACTGGAACCTGATATTCCCCTACCTGGAAGAGAACGAGAGACTCTTCGGGATCTCCATCCGGGACCACATCCTGAAAGTGGATGGAGAGGTCCTTCCTCCTGCTCAGGTCTACAGGACCATAAGGCCCAAAAGGACCTCCGCTCTCGCTGGTCACGATGGCTTGAGTGAGTGGGAGTGAGAAGGGCCTGTCCCCTCAAGACGGGGGAGTGTTAGGAGGCTCATAGAGTGGCCTTTCTCCTCTCCTCCTCCCTGAGTTCCCTCCTCAGGAACTTCCCCACCTTGGATTTGGGTAGCATGTCCCTGAACTCTATGTATTGGGGCACCTTGTAGGGGGCCAGACGCTCCTTGCACCAATTTATGAGCTCCAATCCGCTCACACCCTTGATATCCTCCTTGAGCACCACGAAGGCCTTTATCCTCTCTCCCACCCTCTCATCGGGCACCCCCACCACACTCGCCGCTATGACCGCGGGATGTTCCTGGAGAACCCTTTCCACCTCAGCCGCAGCTATCCTGTAACCCTTGTGCTTTATGAGATCCACAGACCTGTCCCTGAAATAGAGCCACCCCTGACTATCTATCTCGACGATGTCCCTCGTCCTGTACCAAACCTCCCCGTCTATGATAGAGAAGCATTTCTCGGTCTCCTCTGGCTTGTTCCAGTAAGCCTTGACCGCATAGGGAGATGTGGCCAGGAGTTCTCCGGCCTCTCCCTGGGGAACTGGCTCCATGGTCTCCGGGTCAACCAGCCTGAACTTGCTTCCTGGAGAAATCCTTCCGGCAGCTCCCTCTGGTGGTATCCCATCCTGGGCATAACTCAAGGATACCGCCCCGCAAAGCTCCGTCGCTCCATATCCCTGGTATAGGGGTACCCCAAACCTCTTGAACCACCTCCTTCCCACTTCCACTGGCAGGACATCTCCTCCTGTGCCGCAATATTTCAGGGAGCTGAGATCGTAGAAATCGAGTCGGTCGTGCTCGAGGATCATCCTGTAGAGGGCTGGAACGGCGAACATCCGAGTGGCCTTGTACCTCTGGATGTGGTCGAACATGGCATCCAGTACTACTCTGGGCATCACGATGACCGTTTCGCCCGTGACGAGAAGGGGAGTCATTGCATCCATCTGGCCTATTATGTGATAGAAAGGCGCAGCCAGAAGGGTGACCCCTTCCCCCTCGGGCACAAGCCCCTCGGCCGCCCTAGCCCACTCCCTAGCCCTATACATGAAAAGGCCTGAGGATAAAGGAACTCCTTTGGGGAAGCCAGTTGTGCCTCCTGTATAGAGCATGAGGGAGGTATGTTCGGGATCCCCTTCATACCGAGGGAGATGGGCCTCGGAGGCGGACTTCTCGAGGAGCTCCTTGAGAAGCACGAACTCAGCTCCCTTGGGTATCCTCCCAGATGGGACCCTCCTGAAGGCCCTTCCGATCATCTCCTTCCACCACGGGATGAGATCTGTCAGGGTCGTCACCACTATCTTTCGGATCTTTGTCTCGGGGAGCACATCCAGGACATAGCTCAAATTCGTATCCATGCAGAAGACCACATGGGCTTCCACGTCATTTGCCATGTATCTGATGTCGTAAGAAGTGTAAACGGGGGCCACCATCACGGGCACTGCTTCCAATCTCTGGAGGGCCAGCCAGGCCACTATTGTCTGGGGCATGTTGTAAAGGTACAGGATTACCCTGTCCCCCTTTCCCACCCCCATCCTCGAGAGGGACCCCGCCATTCGCAAGACCATTTCCGAAAGGGTCCTGAAATCGTACCTCTCCCCAAGATACACCATGGCGGTCTTTCTCGGGTTCCCCTTTGCCACCTCCTGAAATGCCTCGTATGTGCTTTTTGCCTCCACGGCTCCCATGATCTCCTCAGACCCCCACGAAGCTGGCTCTGACCTCGGGATTGTCCCCCAGCTCCTGACCCGTGCCCTGGAAGCTGAGCATGCCATTTTCTATCACATAACCCCTGTCCAGGCTGGGAAGGAGAGGCCTCGCGAATTGCTCTGCCACAAGCACCGCTATACCTTCCTTTCTTATACGCCTTATGGCCTCGATGAGAAATCTCTGCATCATGGGGCTCAATCCCAAAAGGGGCTCGTCCAGGAGAAGGAGCTTGGGTCTGGTCATGAGGGCCATCCCCACAGAGAGCATCTGTTGTTCCCCGCCACTGCAAAACCCCGCCTTTCTCTTCCTCAGTTCCCTAAGAGGGGGAAAGATCCCGTAGACGAACTCGAAGCTCTTCTGGACCTCGGGGTCCTTCCTCAAATAAGTGCTTATTCGGAGATTCTCCTCCACGCTACTGTCAGGGAATATGGGGTGCCTTTCCCGGCTCAGGGCAATCCCTTTTCTGATTCGATAACTGGGTTTTGAGTGGAGCATCTCCTCGCCCTCGAACCACAATTCCCCCATGACAGTTATTCTCTCGCCGCCTCTTCTTTCCTCCTTGATCTTGATGTCGATGATGAGTCCCGAGATGGTGTTCATCAGAGTTGTCTTGCCCGCGCTATTGGGGCCGAGGACTCCAACTATCTCCTCCCTCTTGACCTCTATGCTAAGGTCGTTTATGGCTAGGGCATTTTCGAAGAACACCATGAGATTCTTGGCCTCGAGCATCCTCACTCCTCCACCTCTGTCCCCAGGTAGGCCTTCTGAACCTCCTCCATCTCCATCACCTCTTGAGGAGGGCCGTCTGCTATTTTTTGACCGAAGTTCATGACCATGACCCGGTTGGCAACTCTGAAAAGCTCCCTGAGCCTGTGCTCCACCATTATGATAGTGAGGCCCTCCCTGTGAAACTTTTCCAGCATGGGCAGGGTTGCCGCCACCTCGGACATGGCCATACCCGAGAAGAGCTCGTCCAGGATCAAGAGCTCGGGCCTCAAGGCTATGCATCTTGCCAGATCGAGCCTCTTCAAGTACCCGTGGGGAAGAGTGCCCGCTATCTTGTAAGGGACGAAGGAGTCCCTCTCGAATCCCAGGTCATCGAGGATGTCTATGGCTATGTCGTCCCTCTCGCCGTATTTTCCCCCCCTGAATTTCCTGACCCTTGGGGAACAGAGAGGCACTATCAGGTTCTTGAAAGCCGGGAGCTTGTGAAGGGTCCTGGCCATCTGGAAGGTCCTGGCTATGCCCAGACAGGCTATTTCATAGGGCGGCTTGCCCGTTATGTCCTGCCCCTTGTAAAGGACTTTTCCCGATGTGGGCTTCACAAAGCCCGTTATCAAGTTTATCAGGGTCGTCTTTCCGGACCCGTTGGGCCCGATTATCCCCACGAACTCTCCACGCCTCACCTCGAGGCTGACATCGCAGACAGCCATTATGCCGCCAAAGGTCTTGGTGAGCCTCCGGACTTCCAGGATCACATCCTCCGTCATTTCAGACCTTCACCATCCTCTCGAATTGGTGGTAGCGCCTCTGGAGATAGTGGAATATCCCCTCCGGAAGGGCTGCCAAGGCACCTATGAGGATGAGCCCGTAGAGGGCCATCCTCAACCCACCCATGGCACGCAAGGCCTCGGATAGGGGAACGAGGATGAAGCTGCCCAGCGCTGCTCCAGCGAAACTCCCAGGCCCTCCCAGGACCACCGCTGCCAGGGGCAAGATGGTGTAGTCGAGGGCCAGGACCGATCTCCCCACGAATTGGTAATAGTGGGTCATGAGTGCCCCTGCAAAGCTTCCCACGGCCGCAGCCAGAAATATGGACTGGGCCTTGTACCAGTAAATATTGACCCCAGCTGCCATCACCACACGGTCATCGTCCCTTATTCCTCTGAGGATCATGCCGAAATCCTCGTCCAGGATCTTCCGAAACCCGAAAAGCACCAAAAGGAGCGCCCCCACAGCCAGGTAAATGGCGATCCAGCCGCTGGGATAGGCCGAGAGGGAAAGGAGGCCGTGGGTCCCACCCAGGATCTCCAGTGTCTCGATGAGATGTGCGAAGAGAAGGGGGAGTATCAGGGTGACTATGGAGAAGTAAACCCCCCTGAGCCTCACAACCGGGACCAAAAGTGCGGTGCAGATGAGTGCCCCTCCTATTGTTCCTGCCGGGATGGTGAGAAAAATGGGCCAACCCAGATAGTGGTTCAAAGCACCGGCGAAGTACGCCCCAGCCCCGAAAAATAGGGCCTGACCCAATGAGACCAATCCCACACTGTTCATGAAATCCCAGCTAAGAGCCAAAAGACCGAAGATACACGAGTAGAAGAGCACCTTTTCCCAATAAGTTCCGTGGAGCAAGATGGGAAGAAGGATCAGCAATGCAACGGGCAGGGCCCTGGGCATGAGAAGATAGAGGAGGTCCCGCGAGGAGGCTAGGACGTAGATGGTGTCGCTCCTCGCCTTTATGCCCCTATCGAGCCTTTCCTTCCTATATTTTTCCCCTTCCGCCATCTCAGACCCTCTCTTCCAATTCCTTGTATTTGCCCAGGAGGCCTGATGGCTTGATTGCCAATATGATGACTATGGCGGCAAGGGTGACTACTGTCTGCCACTGGGCCCTGAGGAAAGTGGCAACCAGGATCTGGGAGAACCCCAAGATGAAGCTTCCTAGCAAGGCCCCAGGCAGGCTCTCCAACCCCCCGATTATGCCCACGGCCAGAGCGTAGAGGAGGATGTCGTAACCCATTTCCGTATCTATGGCGCCGAGGGGCAGTATTGCGAGGCCCGCCACCACCGCCAGGCCGGAGCCCATGGCGAGGCTCAGGGCAGCCGTCCAGTCGGGATCTATGCCAACGGCAATGGCTGTCCTCTCATTCTGAGCTATGGCCCTGAAGGAAAGGCCTGTCTTCGTTCTCCGGGTGAACAAATAGAGGACCACGATGAGCGCAGCCCCTATCCCCACCATCACTATCCTCTGATTGTCCACCCAAACCCCTCCTATGTTCACGCTTCCCCTGATGAAAGGTGGAAGCACATATGAGAATCCCGAAAAGCCCATCCAGCGAAGGACCTCTATTATGACTATGGCCACAGCCAAGGTGGCTATCACCTCGTTTATGGCCAGCCCCCGCAGCCTGAGCATCAGCCCCCAATAGAGGAAGAAGCCAAAGGCCCCAATGGCCAGAATGGAAAGGAGAGCCGCCACCAGATAAGGGATCCCCAGCTGATTGAGAAAGATCCAAGTAAGGATGCCTCCCAGTAGATAGAAAGCGCCATGGGCGAAATTGGGAAGGCCGCTGATACCGAATGTGAGGCTGAATCCAATGGCCATGAGGGCGAGGCTTATACTGTTCGTGATGCCATAGATGATTATCTCCATTCAACTACCCCTCGTGTGCCTCTGGGAGATTTCTTTCGCGGATTGGAAACCGGGCGAGGAGGGCCAGGATCTCTGGGCCCCAGGCCCTCCTCGGAAGGGTCAAATCACTTGACCCACGGGGCCAACTCCAGTTTTGCTTCCGCGACATTCTCGGGATAAATGGGCACCATCTTTCCAGCTCTCCACTGGTAGGAGACTATGATGGATGCCTCCTTGGGGTCCTCCCCGAAGATCTGCTGGTGGGTCGATTTGTCGAACTTGATCCTTCCAGAGATCCCCTCCAGGTCAGTGGCTTCGAGGAACTCGACAAACTTGTCGGGATCCTTGGAAGGGACGAATCCAGCCCTCTCTATGGCATCCTTCAATATGTAGACCGCGTCGTAAGCAGAGGACACCACCCTCGGATCGTCCATCTCGGGATACTTCTTCTCCTTCCACTTCTTGTGGAACTCAACTGATTTGGGCAGAGCCTTCACCGGAGTGGCTGTCCCTGCAGGGAATGGCAACACCAAAACATAGTCCAAATCCTCCCCATAGCTTGCCCAAGCCTTGGGGCTCGTGACAACGGCGAAGTCCAAGAAGAGCATCGTGGGTATCTTCATGGACTTCCACTGCTTGAAGCATACAGGGAGGGTCGGCATGTCGCCAACGACATAGAGCATCTGTGCTCCTGAGGAGCGGGCTTTGCTCAGAACAGCTGAAAAGTCGTTGGTTCCCACTGCCACGGGTTCGTAACCGACAACCTTCCATCCAAACCCCTCCATTTTCGCCTTCGCTGCATCCGCTGCTGCCCTTGCCCAGAGGGTATCCTGGGCTATTATGAAGAGCTTGTCGTGCTTGAAATGAACCCTGGCCATATCCATGGTCTTGGCAGCTGCGGTCCCCACGTACACGGAATTGGTCGTCGCCCTGAACCAATACTTGTACTTCTGTGGATCACCCTGGAAGATTTCGATGAGCTTCGGGGTCTGGGCTATGGTCTGAAGGGTTATGATCTTGTACTTGGCTATGAGATCCATTGTCGCAACCATGGCCTCTGATCTGAAGGGCGCGACCACTATGGCATCTGGCTTCTCCTCCGCTATGAGTTTGTCCACTGCCATGAGGGCTGACTGCACAGGCGTGCCTGGCTCTCCGCAGCGCGTGTCAGCGGTCACAAGCTTGAGGGGCCGCTTCACACCCTCTTCCTTCACGAATATCCCCCCCTGAGCATTTATCTCCTCTATGGCCATCTCCACAGCGAGCTTCCCCGATTTGCAAAGGGGCTGGAAGAAGGAGGTCGGCAGGCCCAAAACGATGGGCTTTTCAGCCCCATAAGCCTGGGCCATGAGGAGCGCAAAGAACAGGAACACGGGTGCCATTTTCCAAAAGATCTTGTTCTTCATGTTTTACCTCCTTTCCATCGGTTTTTCTCCGGTCCCTGATGGGGACGAGCCTTTTCCATCGCTTGGGACCAACTGAACAGGAAGGTTCACTCCCCCTCGAGCTACCTCACCTGCTCCATCCTCGAACCTCGAAGGATAAAGACCGAAACCTCCTTGGGCTCAGGAGGTTCTTAAGGCCTCAGGCTCGCATCTGTCTGGATGACAGAGGGAACCTAGCAAACTCATCGGGCGTTGTCAAGGAAAATGAATTGCGGGAGATTGTGGATCTCCCGGGCAGGTGGCATTGGGGAGGCCAATTTTTCCATTTCGGAGATATGGACTTCATTGGGGTGATTCCATGGGGGGAGACTTTGCTTTTCTGGGAGACCATTTCTTTACGGATCCCTACTCCTTGAAGCGAGGGAGACCGGTCAATAGAACGCCTCCCTCGCTCACATCCCACAGCTTCGGTCTCGTGGTCCCCTCGTCACCATGACCAGGGACCGCAGCCCCATCTCTTTCCGAGCCCACCCATGGGCCCAGGCCCTCTCATGACCGATAGCTTTCCGATCTGCTCCGGTGTGAGAAGGCTCCTCACATCGAGCCAATGCTTCACGAAAAGCTCTTGCATCTGGGAGTGGATCTCACTGATTTCCTTTTGCTTGGCCATGATCTTCTCGGGATCCGTGGCAGGATCCGACCAAAGGAGTCTCAGTTCCTGTCTCTTGGTGAAAAGTTGCTGGCCCAGGGGGGCCATTTCGCTCTGGTGCTTTTCCCTCAGGGCCCTGATCTGGGCCTCCTGCTCCTGGGTCAACCCCAAGTAAGAGGAGAGACGGGAGTAATCCCCTCCCATGGGTCCTGGCCCCGGTCCCATGGGTCCTGGTCCCGGTCCCATGCCCCATTTGGGCCCGGCCTGTGCTGCCCCAACCCAGATCACAAAACCAATCGTCAAGGTCAAAGCCATCAATCCCTTTCTCATGGTGCCCTATCCTCCTCGAATCCATGTAGTTTCACCCGGAAGGCCCCGGACCTCCCGGATCTACCAAGGTCTTGGTCATGAAACGAACGTGCCAACTCCATCAGCAGCCCTGCATCTCCCCTTTTCATCCAGGAAATCCGTTAAACCTTTGACCGACTCTTCAATCGGAGAGGGGGCAGAAGCGGAAAAAAATGTCGAAAATCCTTGTCGAGCTCGACAATAATGTCGAAACCCTCCCACGGACTCATGGTCTGGGAGGACCTTGTCACGGGGTTCGGACCCTTGTCCTGGGAAGGGGACCCTTGATCCTCGCATGCTCGTGGAAGGAGAGCTTGGAAGGAGCTCGACGAGAGGGCAGGTGACCCTCACCCCCTCTTATGGTATCTTCCTTGCATGGAATCATGAGGGAAGTGACGGAAGGCCCGAGGCAGAGAGTTCCGGGGAGGGAGGGGAAAGAGGGCTTGAGGTCCTTGTCATTTCATTCTCTTGTACTTGGCCTTTTGGGACTTGTCTTCGTGGGCCTCTTTCTCGGGCTCGGCCTGGTGAATTCCCAGAGATTGGAGAAGGCCCTTTTCGAGGCCGAGCTGACCAAAGCAGTCTCTACCAGGGATGCAGTGGAGAGAAATGCGGAAGGGATCTACCGGCTCCTTCTCGGGGCAGAGGGAAGAAGGGAATGGCCCGAGGCCGGGTCTTTCATGGGGAGTGAGAGCCTCTCCCTGGATGATCTCCTTTTGACCCCTCTTGTGGATCTCGCAGTAGAGCTCGATGCAGCAGAGGATGAAGGAAGGATCTCTTCAGAAAGGCTCGAGGAGATCCTCAGGGATTCGAACATTCTCCACGCCCTCTTTATGGATTCATCTGGAAGGATCATCCTCAAGGACTCCAGTTTTCCAGATGAGCTTTTGAGGACCGCCAAGGAGCTCTTGAACGCAGATGGCACCATCTTCACCAGGCTATTTTCCCCTAGCCCCGACCCCGGGCTTCCGGGTTTCATAGCGATCCGCAGGAGAAGGGCACCCGGTATAGTCTTGATAGCCCTCGGACAAAAGGAATTGGAATCCTGGAGGTTGAGGGCCTCCCTGCAAGAGGCCCTCGAGACCGTGGAGGGCAGAATGGGCGTTCTCTACCTCGAGGTGAGGGATGGAAGGGGACGCGTTTTGGCCCAGGCAGGGGAGGTGAGAGGCGATAAAGACAGAGCGCCACCTGTAACGAGGCTTTCCATGGGCGACATGGTCCTCTTGGAAAGACACCTCGTGGGAAGGGGACCTGTGTTGGAGGCTAGGATGCCCCTCCATGTGGGCCGAGATCTCCTCCTTTTGGCCGCAGGGCTCGATGGGACCGAGAGCGGGGAGCTCATAAGAAGGAACCGGCTTCAGATCTACCTCACCACCGCCATGATGACCTCCATGGCCTTCATGGCAGTGTTTCTTCTCTACCTGACCCAGAGGCGCCAACAGGCGAGACTCGATGAGGTCAGAGAGAGACTTCGGCAGGCAGAGAGATTCTCGGCCCTGGGTAGGTTAGCAGGAATGGTTGCCCATGAGGTGAGAAATCCCCTCAACGCCATAAGCATGGCTGTCCAGAGGCTTGGAAGGGAATATGCCCCCCAAGGGGAGGAGGGGAGAGAGGAATTCTCGAAGCTCGTGGGTCTTATTCGGGAAGAGATCCGGAGGATAAACGGGATAGTCGAGGACTTCCTGGGAGTCACGAGAAAAGGGAAATTGGAGCTCAGGGAGATCCCCATCGGAGATCTCCTGGAGAAACTGAAAACTTTGGTGGAAGCCCAGGCTTCATCGAGGAACGTTGAAATTGTGGTTGCGGACAGGGGAAGCGGCCCAGTGGTCCTGGCGGATGGGGAGAGGATCATGCAAGCCCTGCTCAATCTAGTGAACAATTCCCTGGAGGCAATGCCCCCTCGAGGGGGGGTCATCTCCCTGAGCTCTTGGGCTGAGGGGAAAGACAGGGCAGTGATTGAGGTGTCGGATACAGGGAAGGGAATACCTCCAGAAGAGATGGACAAGATCTTCGATCTCGGTTTCACCACAAAGGCCAGGGGGTTGGGTCTAGGCCTCCATGTGGCCAGAGAGATTGTGGAACTCCATGGAGGGGAGATAAAGGTCAGGCAGAGGGAGGGGGGAGGCACTGTGTTCTCCGTTTACCTACCTGCCAAAGGAGAGACACAACAGAGGAGGCAGAGTTGAAGGTCCTGGAGATCCTGGTGGTGGAGGATGAGCCAGCCCAGAGGGAGATGCTCGTGGGATTTCTGAGGAAAGAGGGACACAGGGTGGAGGAGGCGGAGGACGGGGAGAAGGCCTTGGAAGTCCTCAAGAGACACTCCCTCGATGTGCTCATCTTGGACCAGAAGATGCCTGGCATGAGCGGAATCCAGGTTCTGGAGGAGGCCAAAAGAATTCAGCCCGAGGCAGATGTGCTCCTCGTCACGGCCTATGGGACGGTGGAAGATGCTGTGAAAGCCATGAAGCTGGGAGCGTACGACTACATAACCAAGCCCGTGGATCTGGAAGAGCTTCTCATGGTGCTGGAGAGGATAGCCGAGAAGCAGACCTTGGTCCGGGAAAACCAGATCCTCAAGGAAAGGCTCAACGAGAAGAGAATCGGCAAGGCGGATCTGGTCTACGAGAGCTCTCAGATGGCCGAGGTGGTGAATCTCGCTGCGAGAGTGGCACCCAGCAAGGCCTCTGTGCTTCTTTTGGGAGAGAGCGGGACGGGCAAGGAGCTAGTGGCAAGGTTGATTCACTCCCTGAGCCCACGTTCCTCCAAGCCCCTTGTCACCCTCAACTGTGCTGCCCTGCCTGAGTCCCTCCTGGAAAGCGAGCTTTTCGGTCACGAGCGGGGAGCCTTTACCGGCGCAATTCAAAGGCGTATAGGGCTTTTCGAACAAGCAGACGGCGGCACTTTGTTCCTGGACGAGATAGGCGATCTCTCCCCACCAGTCCAAGTGAAGCTTCTCAGGTTTCTCCAGGAAGGGGAATTTCAGAGGATCGGCGGATCCACATTGCTCAAGGCGGATGTGAGGATCATAAGTGCCACTCACAGGGACCTAGAAGAGCTCATGAGAAAGGGGATTTTTCGCGAGGATCTCTTCTACAGGCTCAATGTGGTCACGATAAAATTGCCTCCTTTGAGGGAAAGGAGGGAGGACATAAGACCCCTTGCAGAGCATTTCCTCAAGGTCTATGCCGCTCAAAACGCAAAGCCCATAGAGGGAATAAGCAGGGAGGCCATGGACTTGCTCCTCCAATACGACTATCCGGGAAATGTGAGGGAGCTGGAGAACATAATAGAGAGGGCCGTGGTCATAACTAGAGGTCCTGTGATCCAGACAGAGGATCTGCCTTTTGCCATAAAGAGAAAGGTAAAGCCCCACAGTGTGCCCCGAGAGCCTGGGGGCACACTCAAGGAGAGGGTTGAGGCCTTGGAAAAAAGGCTCATAGAGGAGGCTTTGGAACAAGCCGGGTTCAATCAGACCAAGGCGGCAAATCTCCTCGGTTTGAGCGAGAGGATGCTCAGATACAAGCTCAGGAAATACGGACTCAAGGAGTAGAGGGAGCTTTGGGAGTCCCGGCCTTCCCCCTCGAAGGGTATTCTCCTACAGGATCTTCGCCCAGGCCATTTCACTTTATCAATCTCCTTTTCATTCTCCATATGGCCAGAGGGAAGAAAAGGCAAGAGAAGGCAACCAAGTAGAGGAAGTTCCAGATGAGCCCCGCATCGAGGCTTCCCAGGGCGCACCATCTGGTGAGCTCCACAAGATGGGTGAGGGGGAAAGCCCAAGCAATCTTCGCTGCCCAGGGAGGCAGGGCCTCGAGAGGGAAGAAGGTTCCACCGAAGAGGAACATGGGGCTTATGAGGAGAAATATGGGAAGGTTGAACATCTCTATGTGGGACATCTCTGCCGTGAAGACCATGCCAAGGGAGGCGAAGGCAATCCCACCCAGAAGGGAAAGGGGCAGAATGAGCAGGCCCTCGGGGTATTGTATCAATCCGAATAGGCTCACTACCGCTTGCATGAGGACTGTGGCTATGAGGGATTTGGTTGCCCCCCATGCCATCTCCCCTGCGATCACCTCTTCCAGGGAAAGGGGGGTAGCTAGCATGGCGTCGAAGGTCTTCTGGTAATACATGCGGACGAAGGAGCCATATGTGTTCTCGAAGAAGGAGTTATACATCATGTTTATGGCCAGAAGTGCGGGGGCTATGAAAGAGGCGTAGGAAACGGTCTTCCCCCTGAACTCCACCGTTCCTATGAGCACACTCAGGCCCGCTCCAAATGCGGCCAGATACAGTATGGGCTCAAGGAGGGGAGGGAGAAAACTCATGGCCCATGTCCTCCTATAGACCATGAGGTTCCTCTCCCACACCCTGAGGAATCTATGGGATATTTGCCACCCTTTCATTCTCTCAGCTCCCTGCCCGTCAGTTTGAGAAAAACGTCTTCCAGGGTAGCCATCCTGAGAAGGCAGCTTCCCTCTCCCAGGTGCTTGCCCAAGGTCTCGAAGACCTTTTGGGCTGAGTCCGTGTACACGATCAATCTGTGACCAAGGTCCTCATGCTCGAGCCCTTTTTCCCGTATCAGCACCTTTAGTCCATCGGGAGGATTGCCCACTTCCAGGACCTCCTTTCCCACGTGCTCCCTTATCAAGTCCGAGGGGGTCCCCTCCGCCAGAACCCTCCCATGATCCATTATCAGAAGGCGATCGCACAGCCTGGATGCTTCTTCCATGTAATGGGTGGTGAGAATTATGGAAATGCCTTGGAGCTTCAGGGCCTCGAGTCTTTCCCACACCTGGTGTCGCGACTGGGGATCTAAGCCCGTTGTGGGTTCATCGAGGATCAGGAGCTCTGGCGAGTTGACAAGGGAACGGGCCAGAACGAGCCTCCTCATCATCCCCCCTGATAGCTGGGAGACTTTGGCCTCCCTTTTTCCATCGAGTCCGACAAATCGAAGAAGCTCTCTGGCCCTCTTTTTGGCCTCCGAGAGTGGGATGTCGAAGTATCTAGCAAAGACTTGCAGGTTTTCCTCGACCGAGAGATCCGGATCCAGGCTGTTTTCCTGCTGACAGACCCCTATCCTCGCCCTTATGGACCTCCAATCCTTCTCTATGTCCATGCCGAATACCTTGAGGGTCCCGCCGCTTAAAGGAGAAAACCCATATAGCATCCTGATGGTGGAGGTCTTCCCGGCCCCATTGGGCCCTAGAAGGCCGAAACATTCTCCCTTCATCACGCAAAAAGAGACATCTTCCACTGCCACGAGATCACCGAAGGTCTTCCTCAAGTGGAATGCCTCGACAACTGCCTCTTCTTTCCTGCCCATGATAGAAGCTCTCCTGTCCCCGAACGCCATGTCCTGTTATAATACAACGGTCCTGCGTTTGCAGGCTGTACCTCGACTCCGAGGGAGACCAACTGGGAGAGATTCGTCCATGGCCAGAAATCAGTATCCCATCCTGACAGCTGAAGAGGCTGCATCTCTTGTGCCAGATGGAGCCACGGTGGCATTCAGCGGTTTCGGGGCTGCAGCCTCAGCCAAGGCTGTGCCGAAGGCGCTGGCAAAAAGAGCGAGGGAACTTCATGCTCAGGGGAAGCCCTTCAAGATAAGGGTGCTTACGGGCGCATCCACGGATGAGAATCTGGACGAGGAGTTGGCCCAGGCTGAGGCCATATCCTGGAGGGCTCCGTACCAATCTTCCCCCACCCTGAGGAAACAGATAAATGACCAAATTGTCCAATACGTGGACATGCATCTGTCCCATGTGCCTCAAGCTGTTATCTTCGGATTTTTCGGGAGGATAGATTTCGCTGTAATAGAAGCAACTGAGGTGACACGGGACGGGAGAGTCTATCTGACGACTTCCATCGGGGCCTCCCCCACCTTTCTCCAACACGCGGAGAAGGTGATCCTGGAGATAAACGCTGCCCAGTCTCCGAGGTTGAGGGAGATGGCAGACATATTGGTGCTTCCTCCCCCTCCCCACAGGAGCCCCATACCCATCCAGCACCCCATGACTCGAATAGGATGGCCCTATGCCGCTGTTGATCCCAAGAAGGTGGTGGGGATAGTGTATACGGATGAACCAGACCACGTCCCACCCTTTTCTCCACCGGATGAGACAGCGAGGAAAATAGCCCATCACGTGGTGGAATTTCTACTGGAAGAGGTTTCTGCCGGGAGAATACCCAAGGAGTTTCTTCCCTTGCAGTCGGGAGTGGGGAACGTGGCAAACGCTGTCATGGCCTCCCTCGGGGACCATCCGGATGTTCCGGCTTTCTACATGTACTCGGAGGTCTTCCAAGATGCCCTCGTGGACCTGATGAAGGAGGGAAGGCTCTTGGGGGCGAGTGCGGCGAGCTTGAACCTGAGCCCTCCCAAGATGGCAGAGGTGGTGAGGGAGATGGATTTTTTCGGAGATCGGGTGATCCTTAGGCCTCAGGAAATAAGCAATCACCCAGGAATAATAAGACGGCTCGGCGTGATAGCCATGAACACCGCCATAGAGGCAGATATATATGGAAATGTCAACTCCACCCACATCTGCGGGCAATACATAATGAATGGCGTTGGAGGAAGCGCTGAGTTCACCCGCAATGGATATCTCTCCATCTTTATGTGCCCCTCGATCAGCAAGGGAGGCAGGATTTCCCATATAGTTCCCATGTCTCCCCATGTGGACAACAACGAACACTCGGTCCAGGTGTTGGTGACCGAGCAGGGTCTGGCTGATCTGCGGGGATTGGGACCCGCCCAGAGGGCAAAGGAGATAATAGAGAAATGCGCCCACCCAGCCTACCGGGATTATCTATGGAATTACTTCCATCGATCCCCAACTGGCCACATAAAACACGACCTTCAAAGGTGCTTTGAGCTCCACTTGAACCTCATGAGATATGGTGCCATGCTTCCTGAGCTCAAATTGGAGGGGTGAGGGTTTCCCCTCCTGCCTCAGAAGATCCCAAAATTCAGACCAGCTGCCATTGTCTGGCCCAGTTCCCTGCACCTGGCCAAAATCTCCTCCGTTATGGCTCCACGAGAGATGAGGGGAGGCTGAACCTTTCGGAATTGGTATCCCAGGCAGATCCTCTCTATGCTCCTCAAAGCACCTTCCCCGTCATTTCCAGCACTGATGAACACGGCATAGGGTTTCCTGAAGATTCTCGGATGCCCCCTCAGGGACTCATAAGTCCTGTCGAAGAGATCCTTCAAGGCCCCTGCCATATATCCGAAGTATTCGGGGGAACCCAGTAGCAGGGCATCGCAATCTATCAAATCCTGGGCCTCTGTCTCCAAGGCCCTTTTCAAAACCACCTTCACTCCTTGGATCGAGGATGCCCCCCTTGCCACCTCCTCTGCCATCTTGCGCGTATTGCCACTTTGGGAGTGAAAGACTATCAAAATCGTCTTCAAGCCCGGCCCCCTCCAGATAAAGATTGCCCATACTATACGTGCTTGAAATGGGAATGTGAAGAAAAGGGGATCCCAAGGTGTCTCCCCCAGTGGAGGTCTCCTGGCCTCCTTGACGACAGGGGGCTAAAAGGGAAAGAATCGTAATCGAGACCGTTGCACGGGGAACGGGCTGAGGAGACCTTCAAGGAATGACCAGGGACTCGGAGGTGAAGAGGACATGAAGCCCAAAGTGATCGGTGTCCTGACTGGCGGGGGGGACGTACCTGGTCTCAACCCCTGCATAAAGACGATAGTCTACAGGGCGATAGACGAGGGGCTCAGAGTGCTGGGTATAAGGAGGGGATGGGCCGGGTTGCTGTGTTTCAACCCCGATGACCCTGAGAGCTTCCAGGAGAACCTCCTTTGGCTCGATAAACCCCTTGTTCGGACCATAGACCGCACAGGTGGCACTTACCTCCACACCTCCAGGACGAACCCAGCAGCTGTGAGGATCAAGGAGGCGCCTCCTTTCCTCAAGGACCGCTTCTCCGAGGGGAAGGAGAAGGTGGATTTCACGGAACATATCCTCAAGGTCCTGTCCCATCTGGGGATAGACTGCTTGATCCCAATAGGCGGGGATGACACCTTGAGCTTCGCCGAAAGGCTCCACAGAGAGGGTTTTCCCGTAATCGCCATCCCCAAGACCATGGACAATGACGTATTCGGAACTGACTACTGCATAGGCTTCTCCACGGCCGTGACGAGGAGCGTGAACTTCATCCACGCATTGAGGACATCTGCAGGCTCCCACGAAAGGATAGCGGTGATAGAGCTCTTCGGGAGATACTGTGGGGAAACTTCCCTCATCTCCGCATACCTGGCTGGTGTGGACAGGGCAATAATATCCGAGGTCCCTTTCGATCCTGAGAAGCTGGCCAGGCTGATAATGGAGGACAAAAGGAACAATCCCAGCAATTACGCAATGTTGACCATCTCTGAAGGAGCGAGGATGATCGGGGGCACCATGATCCAAAGGGGAGAGGAGGATGCTTACGGCCACAAGAAGCTTGGAGGCATAGGGTTGGAGACAGGAGAGATCCTGAGGAAGCTCACCGGCGAGGAGATCATCTTCCAGCAGCTCTCGTACCTCATGAGAAGCGGGGCTCCCGACTCACTCGACTTAATGGTCGCTGTCAACTATGCCAATATGGCTGTGAGCCTGGCCATCAAGGGGACCTACGGCAGGCTCGTCGCCCTCCACCAGGGAATCTACACGGACATTCCCTTGAGCACCATAACGACAGGCCAGAAGAGGGTGGATGTGAGGGAGCTATATGACATAGAGGAGTACAGACCAAAGGTGCGCCACGTTATGGGAAAGCCCATGTTCCTCTACTGAAGGGATGGAAGCCCGCGAGAGGACTCAGAGGATATTCTCGAGGGGTGAGAGATGATAGGAAGGAGGGAGAAGGATGGAGAGGATCGGCTTCATTGGTCTGGGGATAATGGGAAAGCCCATGGCAAAAAATCTCATGAAAGCTGGCTATACCTTGGTCGTTCATAACAGGAGCAGGGCCTCGGTGGAGGAGCTCTGTTCCCAGGGGGCACAGGGAGCCACATGTCCCAAAGAGGTGGCCGAGAGGACGGATGTGGTCATAACAATGCTCCCCGATTCTCCGGATGTGGAGGAAGTGGTCCTGGGTCCAAAGGGGGTTATCGAGGGGACGAGGGAGGGAATGCTCTTCATCGACATGTCCACAGTTGCGCCATCCACAGCCATAAAGGTACACGATGCTCTCAAGGAAAAAGGGGTCTCCTCCTTGGATGCCCCTGTTTCAGGGGGGGAGATAGGGGCCAAGGAGGGCACCCTCTCCATCATGGTGGGAGGAGAGAGGGAGGCCTTCGATAGGGCTCTTCCCATCCTCAAAGCCATGGGCAAGAACATAGTCCTGATAGGCGGCCCAGGGGCTGGTCAAGTGGCCAAGGCCTGCAATCAGATCATAGTGGCCCTCACGATTCAGGCTGTGGCGGAGGCCCTCACCCTCGCCAGGAAATGCGGGGTGGACCCAGCCAAGGTCAGGGAGGCCCTGTTGGGTGGGTTCGCTCAGAGCAGGATCCTAGAGGTCCATGGAAAGAGAATGATAGAGAGGACATTCGAGCCAGGCTTTCGTCTGAGGCTCCACAGGAAGGACCTGAACATAGCCCTTCAGACAGCCAAGGAGAGGAAGGTGGCCCTCCTTGCCACAGCTCAAGCAGCCGAGCTCATGGACGCCCTTCTGGCACAAGGGAAGGGGGAGCTGGACCACTCGGGCCTAGCTATCCTCATGGAGCAGATGGCAGGGATAGGATCCTAGCTCGGTTATCCAGGCTCAACCACGGAGATATGGCAGGAGCCAGGAGAGGCTTTCCTCGGTCTTGGAGGAAGGCTTGTACTCGCAGCCTATCCACCCTTTGTAACCAGCTTCGTCTATTGCCTTGAAGAGATTGGGGAAGTTTATCTCCCCTGTTCCGGGTTCGTTCCTTCCAGGATTGTCAGCTATCTGGATGTGGGAGATCCTCGATATGTTGGAGCGGATGGTATTGATGAGATCTCCCTCCATCACCTGCATATGGTACACGTCGTACTGGAGGTAGAGATTGGGATGTCCGACCTCCTCCATGATGGAGAGGGCCTGCCGAGTGTGGACCAAGTAGAAGCCCGGGATGTCCCTGCTGTTCAAGGGCTCTATGAGCAAGCGAATGCCCTCCCTTTCAAGCGCTTCTGCTGCGAACTTGAGATTCTCCACAAGGGTGCGCCTCACCTTCTCCGGGGATTCATGGGCTGGGGGTATTCCCACGAGGCAATTCAGCTGCTTGCAACCAAGGGCCTTAGCGTACTCTACGGCGAGGCCAACACCGTCCTGGAACTCCCCCTCTCTTCCTGGGATGCAAGCAATGCCCCTCTCTCCCATCTCCCAATCACCCGCTGGGAGATTGTGGAGGACCTGTGTGAGGCCTGAGGAATGCAGCTTTTCAGCGAGGACTTCCTTTTTCCAGCCATAGGGGAAGAGATATTCCACTCCCTTGAAGCCGAAAGAGGCGGCTTTTTGAAACCTGTCCAGAAAATCCACCTCAGTGAAGAGCATGCTGAGATTTGCTGAGAATTTCGGCATGAGACCCCTCCTTTGACAAGTGTGTTCATGCCTTGTAACGACTGGCTATCCCTTTCATTCCGGCAAGGAGAATGTTTGTATCAAGGCTGCTCATGACAAGCTTGAGACCCTCGGGTATCCACCTCTCGAGGAGGGGATCAGGGGCGTGCATCCCGAATATCTTCCCATGGGCCTTTGCAGCCTCTGCTACCCGAGAGATCGCTTCCATGAGCCTGGCTCCCAGAAGATCCCCAGGGCATCCCATGGATATGGAAAGGTCGTTCGGTCCTATGAGAAGGGCGTCCAATCCTGGCACGGAAGCTATGGAATCTATGTTTTCGATGGCCCCTTTTGTCTCGATCTGAGCTATTGTGAGGGTTTCCAGATTGGCCCTCTCCATGAAACCACTGGTTTCATCTGGGGGAATTGGCGTGTAATGGGTGTGGGCCCCTATTCCGCCAAAACCACGGCCACCCAGTGGGGGGTATTTGGCATAGTGAACGAATCTCTCTGCCTGTTCCCTCGACTCCAGCATGGGAACCATGACCCCCGTAGCCCCGAGATCCAGGCACCTGGAGACATATGCCTTGGTCAACTCGGGGACCCTCACGAAGCACGCCAATTTCAGACTTCTTCCCACCTTGAACACGTCTTCCAGTGTCTCCATGTCCATGGGCCCGTGTTCCAGATCCACCATGATGAAGTCCAAACCAGCCTTGGCAGCGAGCATTGCTATGGTGGAAGTTCCAACTGTGCGGATCATGGTCCCCACAGCCATTTCTCCTCGCCTCAACCTTTCCACGGTCATTTCCATCCCCTCCACGGATCGACTCCACCGATTCCCCTTGCCGAGCGATGTCGATCTTTGCTCGCCCTCTTGGAGTCGAGCCTCATAAGACCATCATCCCGGCCCTCGTGACCTTTGTCCCCTCATCAGGTCAATTCCACTGGGGCTTCCCCTCATGATTCCGTTCCTCCATTGGGTGTCAAAAGCCCCATGAGGTCTTCTCTCCCCTTTCGCCAGGCACCTCCCCCTTTTGGATCAGCATGGAAGAGAAGCTCTCCGAAGACGAACGTGGCGATTGTCTGGAAGTAGAGGATCTCTGTCATTGGGGGCGACCTGGAGGCCGCCCCCTTGGGGTGTACCTGGGGCCTTTCTGGATTCACTTCACTATGGTCAGATCCACACGACGATTCTTGGCCCTTCCCTTCTCCGTGTTATTGGGCGCAACCGGCTTTGACTCTCCGTAGCTCACTACCTTCAGCCTATGGGGTGCCACTCCCTTGGCCTTGAGATATTCGAACACTGCCTTGGCCCTTCTCTCTCCGAGGGCCTTGTTGTAAGCATCGGTCCCAATGGAATCCGTATGGCCCTGAAGCTCGAGGGTGAGCTCAGGATTCTCGAGGAGGATCTTCGCTGCCCTGTCGAGCTCGGCTTTCGCCTCGGGCTTCAAGGTGGCTTTGTCGAAATCGAAGTACACCGAATGGAAGCTCACTGGCTCCTTCTTGGGAGGAGGCGGCGGCGCAGGAGCAGGCGCGGGCTTGGGAGCTGGAGGAGGCGGAGGAGGTTGGCAACCTTCCGCTTCCTTGGCCAGGTTCCTGGCATCAGCGAGAAGTTTCATGGCCTCATCGGTCCTGCACGCCCAGTAAGCCTCTACACCCTTCTTGGCTAGCTCTTTGGCCTTGGCTATCTTCTCGGGGCAGTGTTTGGCCCCAGCGGACTGCTCGGAAGCGGCTATGGCAGCCTCGGTCTGGGAAAATTCCCCAGGAACTATGAGAGCCCTGTCTGGCACACCCATATGAGTCGGTGCGCATCCGGCAATTAGAAAAAGGCCCATCAACCCAATGACAATCCACTTTCCTCTCATCAACACACCTCCTTTCCCCTTCTTTACAAGATGCCCCGGACACCCCTATGCAGCCATGGGGCCTTTGGTTCGGCCCCTGAGGTCTGCAGTTCCGAACCTTTCTCAGAAACTTGCCCTCTCGATCTTGGCCTGACTTTTGAGACCATTCACATATACCCTCAGGCTCTCCTCTCCTTTCTTCTGTCTCAGGAACTCCTCTATCTTTGGCTCTACCTCCTCAAACCCCAGTGTCCTAGCTTCCCTTTTGTCCTCCACCTTTATGAGGTGGTAGCCGAACTGGGTCTCCACAACAGGGCTCACCTTGCCTTTCTCGAGGCTGAAGGCCACGTTCTCGAACTCCGGGACCATCTGCCCCCTGCTAAAGTAGCCCAGATCTCCGCCCCTTTGAGCAGAGCCGTCCTGGGAGATCTCCCTGGCCACATTCTCGAAAGGCTCCCCTTTTTTTATCCTCTCAGCTGCCTTTTCTATCTCAGCCCGGGCCTGTTTCTTTTCCTGCTCGCTTGCCCCCTGTTTCACCCTTATCACTATGTGCCTGGCTCTCACCTGTTCCGGTATGCGAAAAACCTGTGGGTTGGAGTCGTAGAACCCCTTGGCCTCGGCCTTGTCAACTGTCACTTTCTCGAAGACCTCCTGGTCCAGGAGCTTCTGAATGCTCATGGACCTCTGCACATCCGCTCTCAGCTCCTGGAGACTTATTCCGTGGGCCTTCAGGGCCTCTTTGAGGGCCTCTTCTCCACCCACATTCTGCTTTATCTCCTCCATCTTCTGGTCCAACTTCTTGGGGTCAGGTTTTATCTTGAGTTCCTCAGCCCTCTGGGAAAGAACCTCTATGGTTATGAGACGATCCATAACTTGCTCTTTCAGGGCCTTGGGATCTGGCACCTGTCCTCCAGGGCCCTGCTGAGCCTGGGAAGCTTCCATCTGCTTGAAGAGCTTCTTGTATTCCTCTCCGCTTATGCTCTTGCCATTGACCTTCGCGACGACCTTGGGAACATCGCCCTGCTTTTCACTCTTGTCTTCCGACGCCATTGCCACCCCCCATGCCCCCAAAAAAAGCAGGGCACCCACAAATATTGCACTCCTCGACATCTCTTTGCTCCCTTCTCATATCACTTGGCGGGCCAAAAGGCCGCAAGCTTCAGATTATGACCTAAAGGATCTTTTGTCAAATGAAAACTCCTCCACTCAAAAACCCCTCTCCCCATAAGGGGGAGGTTCTACGAGCTCCCACAGTTAGAGGGCCTTTGGAACCCATGTTTTCCCCTGGGGGAGCGTTTTCCTTGCCCTGGAGTAAGGGACGTGGTAGGTTTTCTATGTGATGGATGGGGAGGAGTCATCTTCACAGGTCCCGAGGCTGGCGTCGACCCTCATTCTTCTTCGCACGGATGAATGGGGCCAAGCCCTCGTGTACCTCCTACGGAGGAGCCCTCAGAGCCGCTTCATGCCCAATCTTTACGTCTTCCCCGGGGGAACGGTACACTCCCTCGATCGAGATCCCTCCATATGGCAAGACCACCTGGATCAGGACCCAGAAGAGGCGCTGAGGAGGCTAAGCGAGGGGCTCCTTCCTGAGGATGCCATTGGCCATGTGATTTGTGCCATAAGGGAGACCTTTGAGGAGGCCGGGGTGCTAATGTGCGAGAACGTTCTCCCTTATCAGGTATGGAGAGGGAGGAGGGGCGCTTTTCACCATTCAGCCCGCTGGTTCAGGGACATGGTCTTGGATGAGGGCTTGAGGCTTTCCGTCTCCGCCCTTGCTCCCTTTGCCCATTGGGTGACCCCTGTCATCCAGCAGATGAGGTTCGACACGAGGTTCTTCATTGCCCTTCACCCCGAGGGACAAGTATGCAGTCCCGACCCCGTTGAGACCGTGGATGGGAAATGGACAAAGCCGAAAGAGGCCTTGCTGGGCAACCACAGGGGGATCCTTCCATTGAGCCCTCCGACCCTGGTCACCCTGTGGGAGATAATGAGATTGGAGGAGGAGGGAGGGTTGGGGAGTCTTCTCGAAAGAACGTCCTGGGGAGAGGTTAGATTGCCCAGGACGGTCAGGACGCGCTGGGGTCCATTGCTCCTCATGCCATGGGACCCTGAGTATCACGAGACGAGATCTCCTTCTCCCAAGTCCAAGCCATCGGAAGTCGACCCTCTGGAGCCTTTCTCCCGATTGATATACAGAGAGGGTATTTGGATACCCGTCAAAACGTGAAGTGCCTCGTGAAAAAGGATTTCGCGCGGATCCTACGATGAGCAGTCCTCTGGGTGGGAGGTCGCCCCCCGCAGATTTCCCATCGATCTTGAGCTTGGCCCTCTGAGCATTTTGGGCTATATAGGGAGAGGAGTAGATACGGTCAAATAGGATCAAGGGATAACGGAGGAGGCCCAGAGGACTGAGAAGCTCGCTCGACAATTGTGGCCTAGCAAGAGGTGCTTCTGGAGCCAGGCCGAGGCCGCCGAGTTTCCCTTTGATCCAAATTGGGTCTTCACGTGCGACGAGCCAGGTGCTTACAAGGTGCTGGTGAAGGTTGTAGACATCTTCGGCAACGATACGACGAAGATGGTAGAGATCACAATCTCTGAAAGAGAGGCTTGATTCATGGGCAAGAAATACCGGAGTCCACCGATTGTTGAAGCTTTTTGCGAGTTCCGATTTGAACCGGGTGAACCTTGGGATATGGCTGTCCCGGGCCTGGTCTACGGGAAGATCCGGGATAGCTTTCCCATAAGACGCCAGGGGAAGGCATTTGAAGTTAGCGTCGCAGCCGGTCCAGGAGGCGTCGAACAACAAGTCCTAACCACCGATCGAATGCACTTCTTGCGCGAGGATGAAAAGGCTCTTATTCAGGTTGGGCCCAATCTGCTAGCCGTCAACCACTTGAAGCCTTATCCTACCTGGCAAGAGTTCGTGCCATTGATCCGACAAGGGCTTGAGGCCTACCTGTCTGCGGCCAACCCCATGGGGATCCAGCGCATCGGGTTGCGATATATCAAGCGTATCGAGCTTCCCGGCGAGCGCGTCGAATTGGCAGACTACTTTGAGTTCCGGCCTTTTGTGGGCGAGAGGCTCCCTCAGGATTACGGTGAGACTGTAGCATTTTGTGTTGAAATTCGGTTTTAGGTAAGAATAGGGGGTATCTCCCGGTGGGGAGTCTTTGGAAAGGAGGAGATACCCCATGGCTGGAATTGGTGATAGGAAGGCTAGCATAGGTTGGCTTATAAGGCAAGCGCAGGAGATGGTGAGGGGTGAG